>Ga0123353_10007079_pt1 | contig 15095 bp, 9 predicted proteins | sample TergutLab28metaG_3_FD_92763 | JGI IMG/M metagenome (GOLD analysis project Ga0123353, IMG submission 92763) | Labiotermes labralis P3 segment gut microbial communities from Petit-Saut dam, French Guiana - Lab288 P3 | ecosystem: Host-associated > Arthropoda: Insects > Digestive system > Gut ... | reverse complement strand
TGTGTTTTACGATGGATATGAGCCAAACCATGTTGGCAGAATATTTTGGTGTAACACGCCCTTCGCTATCAAGAACACTTTCAGAAATGATTGAAGAAGGGATTATCAGCATACATAAAAAACAAGGCAAAGTGTTAGACTTTGGCAAGTTAAGGCGGGCAACGATGCAGTGAGGGGTGAGGAATATTTAATCGGCAAGGTTTGCAAACGGTCGTTTAAAAAACTGAGTAGCAAATTGTTGAATTAATCCTGCTTCCATTTTAATCTCGAAACATCTCATATAGATATTCGTAATCGTATTCTAATTGGTAATCCATGAAGAGTTCTTCAATAGAAACAACTTTCCCGTCCACTTTGATAACAGGGGTCTCATGCTGAGCGGGCTTGGTCTTTATCTCGCATGGCCCGAGGTCTCTATAAAAAACTTCTCCGGTCTTCCAGTTCCTGTTGGATATATCTGAGACGGGTCTGGAGGGGTCGAGCCCTATCCATTCATAATCAGTTTCAACGGTATCATCTAATTTATTAAGCCATATACCCAGCGAGCCTAAGGCTATGAAAGTTATAGTACAGATGAGGAATAGCCTGCCTATCCTTCCTATAAAAGAATCGTTGGGTTGGGGGAATATCCATTTTAGCATAATTTTGTTTTTTAACGCGGCGAAAATATAACAATTCTACACACCTTCGTTATTTTCTGTGCAGCATTTTTGCATAGATGGATTTTATTTTATACCAAATTTCCTATATTTTTGCGCTTTCAAAAAATAAACATTAATAAATCAATAAAAACATTATAATATGAAAGAAACCAAATTTAAAAAATTACACGAAGAAAAAGGCGCGAAGATGGTTGAATTTGCCGGTTTTTGCATGCCAATCCAATATGAAGGCTTAGTGGCTGAACACCTGCACGTGCGAAACAAAGTGGGCGTTTTCGATGTTTCCCACATGGGCGAATTTACAGTGAAAGGAACGCAAGCCCTCCCACTATTACAATTTATTACCTCAAACGACGTGGCAGCACTCTACCCGGGTAAAGTGCAATACTCCTGCTTTCCAAACGGAAACGGAGGTGTGGTGGACGACTTGCTTGTGTATTGTATGGCTGAAAACGATTATCTCTTGGTAGTAAATGCCGCCAATATTGATAAAGACTGGGCTTGGGTGGTGGAACAAAACAAAAAGTTTGGCGCAGAAATAGCCAATATCTCCGACCATATTTCTCAATTAGCAGTGCAAGGTCCGCTGGCGCTCAAAGCCATGCAAAAACTTACCGATACCCCTGTGGAAGATATGGAGTACTATACGGTAAAAACATTAACTTTTGCAGGCATTCAAAATGTAATTTTCTCTACCACAGGCTATACCGGCTCAGGTGGGTGCGAAATCTATATGAAAAATGAAGATGCTGAAAAAATCTGGAACTCCGTTTTTGAAGCAGGTGCGGAGTTTGAGATTAAACCCATTGGCTTGGCTGCCCGAGACACCCTCCGCCTTGAAATGGGCTTCTGCCTGTACGGACACGAAATTGACGATACGATTACCCCCATTGAAGCCGGCTTGGCCTGGATAACAAAATTTGTTGACCATAAAGATTTTATTGACAAAGACCGAATGTTGATAATGAAAGCCGAAGGTTTGAAACGCAAGTTGATTGGTTTTGAAATGATTGATCGCGGTATTCCGCGCCAAGACTATGAAGTGTGCGATGCAGAAGGAAACGTAATCGGCTCTGTGCGATCCGGAACACAAGGACCTGCTATCAATAAAGCTATTGGGACTGCCTGGATTAAAACAGAGTTTGGAAAATTAGATACGGAGATTTTTATCAAAGTTCGCGACAAATTGTTGAAAGCGGTGGTTGTTAAAATGCCGTTTTATAAAGGAAAATAATCAAAAAATATGATTAACACTTTTATTCAAAAAATGCGTTTCCTTCCCAGTGTGGTAATCCTGGTGATAGATCTTTGTATTGTCTTTTTCGCTACAATGTTGGCGATCTTTTTTAGACATAGCGTTACCGGAATTATCCATTTTTCTAATATTTTTTCTCCTATTATTCCCATTACGATTTTGAGCGTAAGAATCTCCTTCTTTATCCTCTTTAAAATTCCCAAAATTGTAGTACGATATACAAACTCAAGAGACAGTATAAGAATATTTCTTTCCACTATTTCAGGAACAGTGGTTTTGTTTATTTTAAGTTATTTGCTTTGGAAACTGGATATTAATCCCAAACGTTTTATACCAATCTCCGTTATTGGAATGGAATTTTTTATTACAACTACATTAATTATTGTATATCGGTTTCTTTTTAAGATATATTTTTTAGAAAAAATGAATCCTAAAAAATTGAAAAAAAACATTGTAATTGTTGGCGCAGGGGTTAGTGGGATTACTACGAAAAGAGCATTGGACAGAGACACTGAGAGTAAATATAACGTACTCTCTTTTTTTGATGATGACCCAAAGAAAAAAGGGATGCAGATGGAAAGCCTGCCCGTTCGCGCAATTACTCAGTTAGATGAATATTTATCGGAAAATGATGTTTCATTCCTCATCATTTCAATTCAAAATCTTTCGCCTCGTAAAAAAAATCAAATTACAGAAATTGCACTTAAAAACAATGTTAAAGTATTGGTCGTGCCTCCCGTAATGCATTGGATTAACGGAGAATTGAGTTTTAAGCAAATCAAAAAAATAAAAATTGAAGATCTTTTGGAACGTGAACTTATTGATATAGATAAGTCATTAGTAAATAAAGATATAATTGGAAAAACAATATTGATTACCGGAGCTGCAGGCTCCATTGGAAGTGAAATTGTGAGACAACTATTAAAGTTTAATTTCAAGAAACTTATTTTATTAGATAATTCCGAAACCCCTGTTTTTTTTCTGCAACAAGAATTATGTGGTAAAAAAGTATGGAAAAATGTCGAAATTTTATTGGCTGATATTACCGATAAAGATAAAATGGAAGAGATCATATCGCTATACAAACCTGCTGCCATTTATCATGCGGCTGCTTACAAACATGTGCTTTTAATGGAAGAGAATGTTCATGCCGCTATCAAAAACAATGTGGAAGGCACCAAAATAATGGCTGATTTAGCAGTGAAACATAGTGTTAATAAGTTTGTGATGATCTCTACCGACAAAGCGGTAAATCCTACCGGCGTTATGGGCGCTTCTAAACGTATTGCCGAAATATATGTGCAATCGCTTAATTATGAACAAAATAGCACGAAGTTTGTAACTACACGCTTCGGAAATGTATTAGGATCGAACGGATCTGTTATCCCAATTTTTAGAGAACAAATTGAACATGGCGGACCTGTTACCATTACTCATCCGGATATTATGCGCTATTTTATGACTATTCATGAGGCGTGCCAATTGGTGATTACTGCCGGCGCAATGGGAGAAGGCGGAGAAATCTTTATTTTCGATATGGGTGAATCTGTTAAAATTTATGATCTAGCAGTTAAAATGATTAAATTATCAGGATTAACACTCGGTAAAGATATTGCCATTGAATTTACCGGATTAAGACCCGGGGAAAAACTGTATGAGGAACTTTTGGCAACCACAGAAAATACTAAAACTACTCCACATAAGAAAATTTTAATTGCAGATGTCAGAAGATATAATTATCAAGATATTGAAAAAAAGATAGATAGCCTAATCCTTTCAAAAAATGAAGAACCTATAAATGTAGTAAAATTAATGAGAGGGATTGTTCCTGAATATATTAGTTTGAATTCAAAGTTTGAAAATTGTATTTAACATTTATTAACAATTTTAATAAGCTAATATTCAACTATATGTAATTTTTATTAACGTTTTTTAACGAAACGTATAAAACTAATTGTATTTTTGCCGCCGAAAATTTTAGCCATATTTTTTTACAAGGCTATTATAAAATTATCGAGAAAAACGAATTATTAAACATTAAAAATACAGTTCTTATGAAAAAAAAATTAACTCATTTATTATTTTGCCTTGTTGCCTTTTCATTTTTCGGCACATTGAATGCACAGACAGATTCTATTTATCAACTACCTAATAGCGGTTTTGAAGAGTGGTATATGGACAGCGGAGGTACCAATGGCTCATCCGGTTTGTGTCCGGTGGGGTTTAATTCCTACCATTCTGCTTATTGTTCTACCGGTTTATTAGGCACTTGTCAAGGGGTAACCCAGCGTTGCGAAAGAGTTACAGATACAAGACCCGGTTCGGAAGGAGAATACTCGCTCAGAATATTTTCGAATAGCGTTATTGGTGTGAGAGCAAATGGAAATGTTACTACCGGTAGAATTTATATGGGTAGCATGACCGCTAATAATGCAGCAAATTATAACTATGCGGATTATACGCTTACCCCACCTAAATTTATTCAAGAGATTACAGGTACTCCTGACTCTTTGCGTTTTTGGGTAAAATATCTTCCCGGTAGAACAGGAAATACGAATACTACAGATCAGGGAAGAATTAGAGTATATATACATGGTACAGGAGAGTGCAGAGATGCGCCGCAATACCCGTCAGGAATGACAGAAACACAGCTCTATTATGGAAAGGCAATGAAGAATTTTTATAAAGAAGATGGTGACTGGCAATCCTATACGGTACCTTTTGAATATACGGGAACAAATATTCAAAGAAATGAAGAAGGAAACTACTACGTATTGCTATCCATGACCACAAATGCCGCGCCGGGAGGAGGAGCTAATAGTGCCGATCAAGTTTGGTTTGATGATATTGAATTTATTTACAGCGCATGGTTAACAGATTTAAAAGTGCTTGGACAAACGATTGAGGGCTTTCAAAAGAATCTGTTAATTTATGGAGGACCGAAACTGACAGGATATGGCCCTTATGAGTTTCCTTACCAACCCGAAGATTTTTCATGGACAACAGAAGTAGATGACGTTTTAAGTGTTGTGGTAACAAACGTGCCGGGACCAGATGGAGATGCGAATGGAGGATATACCTCAATATTAATTACTGCTGAAGATAAAGTTACTCAAATTGAATACAGAGTTTATTATTTTGTGCATCTTTCTGATGATAACACATTAACCGCATTGAGCTATACTATAGATGGAGAAACCCCTATACCTGTACCCGGATTTAGCCCCTTGCAAACAAATTATTCTATTCTTCTAACCGACCCCGAAGAGGTACGTATCCCTCAAATTATTGTAGAATCTATTGTTTTATCTGACACCACAGCACAAATTCAAAACATCATTCAGCCTATCGGAGTAAACTCGAAAGGAACTGTTATCGTGCGCGCAGAAAATTTTCTCCTAAGAACTTATGATCTGCTTTTTTCTAAAACACTCTCTTCAAATTCTAAATTGAATTGGATAAAAATTTCTAATGTGGATATTCCCGATTTTGATCCGGATATATTTGAATATGATTTTAACATAACAAATTGTGCAACATCTATTCCAACTGTTACTTATGAAAAATCAAGCACTTGGGCAAATGTACTTTATACTCCGGCAACGATGACAACTAAAACTGCAACGATTTTGGTAACAGCTGAAGATGGCGCCCAAACAACCTATACTATCAATTTTACTCTTACGAACAGTGATGTTTCATTTACTTACTTCCGGTTTGGAACAAGTAGCACCAACCAAATCACTCCGATAGCAGGAGAAACCGTGTATGAGCGCGCTTTTTCGTTTACCGCTGCGCAAACAATAAATCTTACCTTGAGCTGTGCTGCTGCAACTTTTACCCGCACGCCTACAAGTACTGCTTATTACCCTGATACCAATTATTTTCATGTAACCGCGCAAGATGGATTCACCACAACTACTTACAAAATTGTGCTGAAAAATACAAACTGCTTTGTGGCAACCGGTAATAACAGCGGATTTAGATATAATTACAATGGACTAATAAATCAAAATACAAGTATTAATCTTTCTACCGGTACTAATGGAGGAAATAATAATAATAATCTTTTTACGACTTCAGTAGTAACCTTACCGGTGGGTCCAAATGTGCCGCCTGAACTTGTTGTTTTTGGATTGGCTACCTCCATTGCACCACCTACTTACACGATTGTTCAACCTACAAGCAGAACAGATACCGCCATCGTAACACTTACTGCCAACGACGGAGTAACGCAAAAAATTTACAGAGTGCCTTTTAGACCAACTCTCTCAACAGATGCTTCGCTCATGGATATTACTTACAACGGCACCAGTATTCCTGCATTTGAACCCAATACTTTGACTTATACGGTTTGGTTGCCCGCAAATATTACGCAAGTCCCCGAAATTATTGGAATCCCAACATTTCAATGGCTTCCCGCAGGAAATATTGTAGTTACTCCAGCTGAAGACCTGCTGGGAACCACTATTATTTCGGTAACTGCAGAAAATGGAAATGTTACCAGAACTTATTCGGTAAATTTTGATGTAGAGCCGATTGACAATGCTTATTTATCAGTTATTGTTTATGATGGAAATGTTGTATCCGGTTTTAAACCTACTACTTTTAGCTATAATGTAGAGATTCCATATTCAACTTCATGCCCCAATGTGGTTGGTATCCCTATGGCGGCAGGTGCAAATGTTTTTCACGAAACTTCTAATACACCTCCCTGTACAACTAAAATACTCGTGATTTCAGAAAATTTGATGGGAATGAAAATTTATACCGTTAACTTTACGATGGTGAAAAATACAGATGCCACACTGACAGATATTAAGATTAACGGCGTTTCATTAGATGTTTTTAACCCGCAGATATTTGATTATGAATACCTACTGCCCTATACAGATTTAGAAGCTCCTGTGGTTACCGCAACTACTGCTTATGCGCACGCAACGGCGGTCGTTACACAAATTAATGAAGTTACCGGAACCGTTATCATCAATGTTACTGCCGAAGATGAAGATTATTCACAAATATATACTATTAATTTTGCCAGAGAACTATCGCCAGTTACTGCTATTGAAACTATCGAGTATGATTATGATGATCAATTCTATACTTATAATGTAAACGAAAATGAAACCGAAATAACGATTATTCTACCGGTTGAAACCATCGGAGAACCTATCATTACTAACATATTATTAGCAGATAATCGTTCTGTTTTTGTAATAGAGGAACAACCTGATGAAGCCAACAATTTTACAGGAATTGTAACGGTTACCGCAGAGGATTTTTCAGAAGAGATTTATACAATTGCTTTTGAAAGAACATTATCTGCAAGTACATTATTGACAGGTATTTACTATAATAATATTCTTGTGCCGGATTTCGATCCCGATGTATTAAACTATGAAGTGATGTTACCCTATAACACTGCACAAATACAAACTGTTACAGCTAATTCTGCATGGATAAATACTGAAGTTATTATTGATCAGGCAAATAATCCTTTCGGACAGGCAACGGTAACTGTAACTTCTGAAGATGCGCAACATATTAAAATATACACTGTAGTTTTTCTACGTAAAGGTGATGTTCATTTGGTTGATTTGTCGTATAACCTCGACGGGGTAACTATTCCGGTTCCGGGTTTTGTTCCTTCAATTTTAGAGTATGATGTTACCTTAGATATGGCAACTACGGCGGTTCCTGAGCTGGAGTATGTGTTGGAAGATTACAGATGTAGCGTGGAAATTTATCCTCAAAGTACGCCAAATGGTACTTCTCAGTTGAAAATTATTTCATGGACTCAAGATGATTCACTAACTTATACTGTAAACTTCACAGTGCTGATTTCTACTCAGGCAATTTTATCTGATCTTCTCGTAGATGGCGTAACTATTGAGAGTTTTGCGCCCAATAAATTTAATTATTCTTTTCCGGAATTTCCTTACGGAAAGGAGGATTTCCCTGTTGTAACAGCCGTTGCGGAGTTCCCTGATGCAGAGGTTGTCGTTGTAAACATTGATGATTTTCCGGGAACAGCTACAGTAACAGTAACTGCTGGAAATACAACCATTATCAGTGTTTATTCCATCTATTTCAGTGTAGATCCGGGTAATAATACCTATTTGAAAGACTTATTGATAGAAGGAAGTTCATGGAGCGAATTTCAGAAAGAGGTGTTTTTCTATACTGTGGTGCTGCCTTTCGGAACCACTATCTTGCCAACAATTGAGGGTATTGCAGAAGATGATAATTCTTCAATCACACTAATAGAAGCCCTTAATTTTGGAGATACTGCAAAAATAGTAGTAACCGCACTAAATGGAGATTTTGCAATATACTATGTATATTTTCCTGAACCAAAAAACAACAATGCCTACGCTTCTATGATCTATATTGATTGGGAACAATTGGATGGTTTTGTTCGTTACAAATCCACTTATGAATATTTTTTACCGCATAATTATACAGGAAAACCATTTATTTCGGTAGAATTGGAGGATGTTAAAGCATCATTAGGAGAAATTATATGGACGGGAATCAATCCATTAGTGGCTGAAATACCAATCACGGCTGAAGATGGTTCGAAGTTTTCATATTTTATTAACTTTGAAAGAGATGTAGCTATTATTATTTATAATGATGAAACAGAAATTCAAGTTTATCCTAATCCAAGCTCCGACATTATTCATTTTGAGATGAATGAAAAAAATCAGGCAAGCGTTTTAGAAATATACTCAGTTGAGGGCAAAAAAATCATTAACAGCATTTTGCAAAGTGGGATCAATACGCTTAATATAACACACTTACAAAAAGGGATCTATTTTTATAAAATTTTCACAGATCAAACAATGCTTGGGGCAGGAAAATTTGTGAAAAACTAAAAGATGTTCCTATTTTTTAAGCATATTTAAAAATAATCTAAAAATAGGAAAAAAATCTATTTTTGCCCCTCAATTAATCACTATGTCGAAAAGAATTTTGGTAGTTACCGGAGGGGGCGATTGTCCCGGCTTAAATGCTGTTATAAGAGGTATTGTAAAGAGTGCAAAATTAGATGGAAATTGGGAAATTATTGGTTGCCTTGAATCTTATAACGGATTGTTAAAGGATAAAATAGAGGTTATGCCTCTCGCAGAAAAAGAGGTGGCAGGTATTCATGTGAAAGGCGGAACCATTATTAAAACAACTAATAAAGGAGGTCCATTTAGCTTTCCTGTTCAAAAACCTGATGGCTCATGGACAGTGGAAGATCGCTCGCAGTTATTGCTCCAACGATTAGATGATTTAGGAATTGAAGCAATCATTAGCATCGGAGGAGACGGTTCGCAAAGAATCTCATTAGAGTTGGCTAAATTAGGTGTAAATGTGGTAGGGGTGCCTAAAACTATTGACAACGACTTGTCGTGCACCGACTTTACTTTCGGATTTCAAACAGCAGTGCAAATAGCTACTGAAGCTGTTGATAAATTAGTTACTACTGCCGAAAGCCATAACCGTGTATTTATTGTTGAAGTTATGGGGCGCGATGCAGGATGGATAGCGTTGCATACTGCACTGGGAGGAGGAGCAGATGTGTGCATCATACCTGAAATTCCGTACGATCCGGTGAGTATTGCCAAAAAAATTGAAACTCGATACAACAACGGGGAAGGCTTTTGCAACATCGTTATTGCAGAAGGGGCAAAAGGAATTGATGGGAAAGTTGTAGGCAAAGCGCCCACTGCACTTGGAGATGAACATATTAAACTGGGCGGAGCCGGAGATAAACTCAAACATGAACTAGAAATGCTCGGCGTGAAACACGATATTCGCGTTACTGTTTTAGGACACTTGCAACGAGGAGGAATTCCAATTGCATACGACCGGATTCTGGCTACTACTTTCGGAGTGAAAGCTTTTGAACTTGTTAAAGAAAAAAATTATGGCAATATGGTGGTATATAACCACCCTGAAATTTCATTCGCACCACTTGAAGAAGTAGTGAAACAACTCAATTTTATTAACCCACAAAATAATTCCCTTTTATGCGCAGCAAAAAAAATTGGTATAGCTTTCGGAGATTAAATATTATTACACTCTCCTTTATTATTTCGGCTTTCGCTCTCCTCTCAGTAAGTTGTGTGGACAGAGAAGAGAGACTCTACGGTCGCTGGAACCTGCAAACTGTTTTAATGAACGATGAACCCCTAAATGACTCAATGCAATTTAATGTGATACCTAAATGGACTAACTATAAATTCTTTTATATGAATAGCTTAGATGTCTCAACTGTTGCATTGGGACAACCTGTATCTTCTCCTGACGGATACTATTATTTTTCAAATAAATCAACATTAGAAATGCAATATACCCTTTTGTACAAACGATATGATATCTCTGCAAAAATAAAAAAACTGACAACCAATGAATTAAACCTTGAATATACGGATAACGGAAATACCTATTTTTTGCAACTATTTTCCTATTAAATTATAATTTAAGAATTTATAGAGTTAAAAATTAATAGATTTAAACATGAAAGATTTAGATACGATATGTTCAGTTTCTACACCTCAAGGAGTAGGCGCGCTTGCAGTACTAAGAGTTTCCGGAAAAGATTCTTTTGAAATAACGAGTAAATTATTTAAAGACCTTAAGAGCCTTAAAGACTTTAAAGTCCAGCCCTCCCATTTTGTAAAACGCTTTGATATTTACGAAAACGAAGCCCTAATAGACCAAGCAATGGTGGTTAAATTTGCTGCACCAAAAACCTATACCGGTGAAGATGTGGTAGAAATAACTTGCCACGGGTCGCACTATATTCAACAGAAAATCATAGCATTATTATTACAAAACGGCGCACGGTTAGCTAAAGCAGGAGAGTTTTCAATGCGTGCTTTTTTAAATGGAAAATTAGATTTGCCACAAGCTGAAGCTGTTGTTGATTTGATTGATTCTCAATCGGAAGTTGCTCATAAATTAGCAATTAACCAGCTGAAAGGAAGTTTTTCAAACCGTATTATTGCATTACGAAACCAATTTGTACAATTGACAGCTCTTATGGAGTTGGAACTCGATTTTAGCGAAGAAGATTTAGTAATTGCAGACCGCGCCCAATTACAGAAACTTTTACTAACGCTTAAAAATGAAGTAACACATCTCACCGAATCTTTTAAACTGGGGAATGTACTCAAAAATGGAATTCCGGTTGCAATTATTGGAAAGCCCAATGTTGGAAAGTCAACGCTGCTTAATTGTTTGTTAAATGATGACAGGGCTATCGTTTCTAATATACCTGGAACTACGCGCGACACAGTTGAAGATAACTTTACCATCAACGGTATTAACTTCAGATTTATTGATACTGCGGGTATCCGGCTTGCCGAAGATGAAATTGAAACTTTTGGAATTGAAAGAACTTTCAAAGCTATTGATAAAGCAGATATTATCCTCTATATGATTGATATTTCAGAAACTTCGTTAGAAGATGTTGAAAAAGAACTACTTTTTTTAGAAAATGAGATTGACTTTATTCATAAAAAACTGATTCTTGTTGCCAATAAAATTGACCATCTCAACGAACTGCCGAAACATTTCACAGAGTGGGACGATTACGATATTGCTTTTATCTCTGCAAAGCGAAATGTGAATATTGATGAGATTAGAGAGCTGCTTACCCGACATATTGACCAGTACAATATTACTGATACAACGCTACTTACCAATGCTCGTCATTACGACATTATGCTCAGAATTGAGGAAAATATTAACGAAATTGAAACCGGATTTCTTCAAAAGCTCTCCACAGATTTAATAGTAATTCACATAAACAGCATATTAAATCTATTAGGCGAGATTACCGGCGAAATTACTACAGATGAAATATTAGACACTATTTTTTCGCGGTTTTGCATCGGGAAGTAGAGTAATTAAGAATTGAGAATTAAGAATTAAGAGATGGCAGTAAATCAATAGTTTATGAGTAAAATTTCAATCCGTTTTTTTAATGACCGTGAGGTTCGCGCCATTTGGGACGAAGAAAACAACAAATGGTGGTTTTCAGCACTTGATATTGTAGCCGTTTTGGGCGAATATGATGATTACGAGAAAGCCCGTAACTATTGGAAATACCTGAAAGCAAAGTTAAAAAAAGAGGGAAACGAGTTGGGTAGTGTCACTACCCAACTGAAACTTCTTGCAAGCGATGGCAAACGGTATTTAACAAATGTGCTTGATAATGACGGCATTGTTAATCTCGCAAGACAATTCCCCAACAACAAGGCTATGCCGTTTATTGATTGGTTTATATACAGCGATAACACCATTGACGGACAAAGCAAAAAAAAGGCATATTCTTTTTTTGAAAGCAATCTCGTTGATACAATAGATGTTGGTACAACAAAAAGTTTGCAGCAAATTCACGCCTATATTTTTGGCGGGCTTTACGATTTTGCCGGAAAAATAAGGCAGAAAAACATTGCAAAAGGCGGATTTCAGTTTGCAATGGCTCAATTTTTAGGCAACACATTAAAGCAAATTGAACAAATGCCCGAAAATACATTCGAAGAAATTGCCAATAAATATGTGGAAATGAATATTGCCCACCCGTTTATGGAAGGCAATGGGCGAAGTACACGCATTTGGCTTGATTTGATACTGAAAAAACGCATAAAAAAATGTGTAGATTGGAGTAAAATAAGCAAAAACGATTATCTGAACGCTATGGTAATAAGTCCTGCAAACAGTACGATACTTAAAAATTTGCTGAAAAATGCCCTAACCGATGAAATCAACAGCTGCGAAATGTTTATGAAAGGAATAGACTACTCTTATTATTACGAAGAAAATTAGTTCGGCTACGCTCACTAACAGCAACACAAATACCGCTGTTTTGTCTGTGCTTTTTTTCTTGAAAAAAAAAGCACAAAAAAATTCAAGGCTCATCAAAATCCGCCCACTCTACCATTCTCTAAAGCTGTTCGGCAGGGCAGACGCAAAATGAGACGCAAAGTTATTGTATTGATATTAAGTATAATATGCTTTATTGATGGATTCTTGAGCTCGCTGCCCACAAAGAAAAATGTTAAAAAGTGGGATGAGAGATGCGAAATTTTAATGAATACACCTAAAATGCAAACCATTTTACGCAATTGCCCTGTTTTAGAGGTGAAAACGGTGTATAGTTCTTAGCAAATTTTCTTTTTTTTGCCGTTCAAACCATAAAATTCAAAAAAATGAAAAAACAGATATTTTTGATATTTGCAATTTTACTTTTGTTATATTCGGGTTATACTCAAAATAGTACGTCTCATTCATTAAAAAATGATAAATACGAACAACAAAAGTTGATGATCTATTCTTTAATTCGCACCGCTGCGATTCATACGGATATGTGCGACTATCTTAGTGCATACAAATATTTGATTGATGCGTTGCTTCTTTGTGAAAAATACCATATTGACTCCGTGCAGTCCCCGATCTATAACAATCTGGGAAATATTTACACCCACTTTAATAAGTATGATATTGCTACATCGTATTACTTGAAAGCATTAGATTTATGTGAAGATCCACGCTCTCTTAATTTGCTTTTTAATAATCTGGGATATATAGAAGCCATTTGCGGAAATATAGAGAATGCGTTTTATTATTTAGAAAAATCGCTACGTATCTGCCAATCTCATAAAGAAGAAGATTTGAATTATGTGTTAAACAGCATTGGTTCGCTCTATCAAAAAATAGAACAATATGATTCAGCTTATTATTATTATCAATATTCATTAAAAGAATCAAGAAATCGTGACGATATTCAGGAAGAGGTAATATGTTTGTCAAATTTAGGCGCTCTTTTTATTGAAATTAACAAAACCGATTCCGCATTATTTTATATTGATTTATCCAATATTATTGCCACAGAAAATAGATATTTAAACATTTTAGCTGATAACTATCTTATTTTATCGCAGATAGATGAATTAAAAGGAAACACAAAAAGTGCTTTTAGAAACTTTAAAAAACATGCCAATCTGAAAGATTCTGTCTTTAGTACAGCCATATTTGGCGATATTAATCAATTGCAACGGGTTTATGAGACCTCTAAAACAAACAAACAGATAGAACAACTTATTGTAGATCAGCAAATAAAAGAAAATACAATTTATTATCAGAGAATAATATGGTTTATCACTTTGGGGGTTTTGTTTTTCATGGGCTTTCTATTATTGCTGATTTATGTACAGAAAAGAGAGCTTAGCAGGGCATATAAGATATTGTTTAAAAAAAATATTGAAATTATAGAAATGAATGATAGTTCACTTGAAAAGAAGAGCGAAAAATATAAAAATTTTGTTCTTAACGATGAGCGGCAAAGTGAGCTTATTGAGAAAATTTTGCTTATCATGGAAGATACTTCTATTATTTTTGATTCTGAATTTTCGTTAGCTAGATTGGCAGTGTTGCTACAATGCAATCATGTTTCTGTTTCGCAAATCATTAACAACGTATTGAAGAAAAACTTTCGGTTGTTTTTAAACGAATATCGAATAAAAGAAGCGCAAAAAATGTTTTCAGCGCCTGATGCAGGAAAATACACCATCGAATCTGTGGCGCATCAGGTAGGTTTTAAATCGCCGAACGCCTTCCGTCATGCTTTTAAGGCAATTACCGGAGTAAGTCCGGGGTTTTATTTAAAATCAATCACTACCAAATTGAATCAATAAGATCTCTTAATAGTAATAGGCTGATGTTGAACTCCTAACGGAGTTCAGAGCGGGTCGGGTGCATCATTTTACCCCGAGCTGCGCATTCGGCTTGCACGGGGTTATTAATATTACACACCTGCGGTGTGTTGGCCGAATATATTGAATTAGAGTGCGTTAATTTCTATGAGTGCCCATTAGAATAAAGCAAATTGCATAGTTTTTAGTTATGCAATTTGCTTTAGTATAAATCTTTACTGTTTCACCACTTTTTTAACAATCTCGCCTTGTTCTGTTACTATTTTCACAAAGTAAAGTCCTGCCGATAAGTGAGAGATATTGAGGGTGACGAGTGACGTGTGACGAGTGACATTTGTTTCGTGACGTGTGACAAGTGACAAGTGACATTTTCCGTAAATATCTATAATCTCAACATTATTAATTGTCAATTGTTCCACCCCCTTGCCCCCGCCAGCGAGGGAGATTGTCAATTCTCCTGTG
>Ga0123353_10007077_pt1 | contig 15097 bp, 10 predicted proteins | sample TergutLab28metaG_3_FD_92763 | JGI IMG/M metagenome (GOLD analysis project Ga0123353, IMG submission 92763) | Labiotermes labralis P3 segment gut microbial communities from Petit-Saut dam, French Guiana - Lab288 P3 | ecosystem: Host-associated > Arthropoda: Insects > Digestive system > Gut ... | reverse complement strand
TTGGTGGGGAAACAGGAGGGAAAGAGACCACTGGGGAGACCTAGGCTTAGATGGGTGGATAATATTAGGATGGATCTCCAGGAGGTGGGATGTGGGTATATGGAATGGATTGGGCGGGCCCAGGATAGAGACAGGTGGCGGACGCTTGTGAGTGCAGTAATGAACCTTCGGGTTCCGTGAAATGCGGGGAATTTCTTGACTAGATGAAAACCAGTTAGCTTCTCAAGAAGGACTCTGCACCATGCAGTAAGTAAGTAATAATGGCCAGACGACCAGTTTATCTTTTCCTCTTCTTGACGCCTTGTCCGAAGTTTGAACTACAGACCTTGGCCGGTTACAATAGGCATAACGTTACATTGAGGCGCGTTCGTTCAGTCATTATTGTCGTAGAAAAGCAAAAAGTATTACATATTCCGAGTAAGTGTTTGTAGCCATAGTTATCCAGCATGCCGTGCGCATGCGCCGTGTTGTCATCTGTGTCTTCTGTGGCTCTGCCATCTTCCACATCTCCAAAACGGCACGATTTTTTTTTTAAAAAGCTCTGAACATAAATGTGTTTTTATTTTCTCCATAACTTTTGTCTGAAACATTTCTCGTTATAAGAAGAACTGACGAGATATTATCAGAAATGTGTATTGATCTTCATGTGAAGTGCCCGTTATTTTTGTCCTATTTTAATTAAATTTGAATTTCCTGTACAGATTTTCGAAAAATACTCATATCAAATTTCATGAAAATCCGTCCAGTGGGAGCCGAGTTGTTCCAAATGGACGGACGGGCGGACAGACATGACGAAGCTAATAGACGCTTCTCGGAACTTTGCGAACGCACCTGAAACAGGTTGTGTCACCGTCGTTCGTTAACACAGATGCAACCTTGCAGTTATTAACTGGCTGCGTGGCGGTATATTTCAGATGGTTAAGCAATTCACGGACTCCTTTGCCACATTTACAAACTGCAACAGTTGCGCCCTATCCCCAGCAATTCTAATTAACTCCACACCCGTCCCCCGAATTTCTTGTAGCGCAGGTTTAACATTATCAAGTCGACAACGCTTAGACCTCCTGTGAATATTCTATCCAGTAGATGCTGACGTGTCCCTTCCAGTTCCTGCCCTTGTTTGATTTTCGTAGATCTTTGTAACGATTTATTTTGAAACGAAGGTTTAATTGACTGATTAATAAGTGTTGCTTCGTTTTATGGGCTAGTTAGCGGTATTGTCACTGTCCCAGAATACTAGGGAAGAGAGTATAAACATCGAAGTTGAAAGCCTGGGATCGTAAAGCATTTTCATATATTCAGTAGCCGGCCTTCACAAAACTTCATCTTGCCCCAACTGTTTCTTCCCGGCAATAGAATAACTCACCACTAGGTTACAAATTTAAACGCACCGACAAGCCAGACTTCCGTAAGCACGCGTGGAAAGAAACATCGAAACTTCGTGTGCTGCCTCAAGGTTAGATACTTATTTCGTGAAATGTGGTTCATTTCAAGTTAAACACGTAAGGTGCATATTTGTATGTTTATGTTTGCTAATGATTTATTTAACGATAATTGTTAATAGCTGAGATTAGTTGTGGACTGAAGAATGTGAAGCCGATAAATGTACTACTAACGAACACAAATTTGGTATGAAAGGAAAGACCCTATGAAGAGAACTGATGTAGCGTGGGAGATTATTTTTCTTGGTCAGCGCATCAAAATCCTTGCGCATTTGGTCCAGACATCAGTTAAGGAAGAGGCAAAATAGGGATCTTCCGAACAATAACTGCGTGATTTGTAATAGTAACAGAGTTAAAAGGCAGTAATAATACAACCTTAGCAGGTACCGCATAATCAGTGTTTGTAGTGTAGAGATTCCCAGCACAGTAAGACCGGAATTCTGTTTCCGGCGAGCACAGGGGGTTTCACTCTTAGATCTGCTGTAGTCTTGAACTTGGACTTTCACCGGAGGTAATTCGGCCGTGGCTTGAAGCTGAATAATCGCTTTCACCTAGTGCTGGAGTTGTTTTTGCGTTGAGCTGTAGCTCTCGCGAGGTGCGTAATAAGCACAACAACAAATTCATCTCTACCACTACAGTTTTATTTCTGTGCCACTTCAGTGACGTGTACTTGGTACTGGCGTAGTCATTGAGCCGGATTTTATAAGTAGGTATTTGGAACCACTTATTTTATCCTCTGGCATACTGAAATTGAGTTTAAAATTCTCTCGCCCGTGTGTTTCCCCATTATAATTTTGTATGTTTACATTTAATGCATTTAACCTTGAATAGAAACAATTTAACGTAAATGCTCTCTCTGCATTTGTCACATCGTAAGGGCAACTGATTTATGTCCAATGAAAGACGGATTTGACGTAATGGACATTTACGATTCCAGACGAAATTGGGTGTACCTAACCTTCGCATTTATACGAGCCTAGCACTGTGTTTCACACTAAGACACAGGCGTTGTACGAATGAGAAATTGCCGTTGTAACTCGGACGTTTGGCTGGCACAAGTTTGATTGAGGAAAATTAAAACGTACTGCAGAATGTTGATAACGAAACGAATCCACGTAGAGGATTAAGACACGTAAAGTGACATTTGTCAGTAAGTATCATTGAATCATTAAAGATTTCGTCAATCCTCCGCCAAACGCTGTTCGCACCAGTAGCGGCATTGGTTTTAAGTATACGCGGTTTTTAGGCGCGTTCGTAAAAATTGCGAAAATCGAATATTAGCTTCGTTGTTTCTGTCTGTTTGTCTGTCTGTCCGCTTGGAACAATTCGGCTACCACAGAATGGCTTTTTTTAAAATGAAGTTTGGTATTTGAGTATTTTTCGAAAATCAGCAGAAAAAATTCCATTTTTATTAAAATATTTTCTTGAAGACGTATGTATATTTGTGCTCATGTCTCGCTGAATTCTTCTTAGAATGGGAATTGTTGCAGACAAAAATTGTAGAGAAAATCAAAACTCACATTTTATGTTCAATATACTTTTTTTTTTCTGAAAATCGTGTTCTCTGTTAAATAATGTGAAAAAATATGGTAGAGCCGGAAGCCACAATTGCAATATAATACGGCGCATGCACATTGCATGCTGTATAACTAAAGCAACACAAACACACCCTCAGGATATGTAATACGTTTTGCTTTTACACTGCAACAGTGGTCATGCGAACGCTCGTCAATGTTAAATTTATGCTTATGTTTACATAGCCTGTCTTGTTGATTTCTGTACGAAAGGAATATACAGACGGAACAGGAGGGATGTGAGCAGCTACTCTCACCGTCGTCACTACCATTACTACCGCCGCTGCCACCACCACCACCGCCACCACTGGTGGAATATTTACCATAACTCAAAACTTTGATTTATAACAATGTGTTTAATCACAAACAACGCACTCTTTTGCAGATGTTTATTATCTGACATCTAGTTTCGATCTCAAATATACTTCACCATCAGGCTACTGTACAAGAACATTAATACGGTGGCCTGATGATGACCAATCTTGAGGGCGAAACTAATTGCCAGATAATAAACATTCGCAAAAGACTGCGTTGTGTGCGACTGAAAACCTCGAATGTTATACCAACAGGGATGCTTCATATAAAGACAAAAAATTTTGTTGTTCACAAGGAAGTTAGTGAAATGCGCGTAGAAATTTCAACGAAAATTTGTGACAATAACAATAACCTGCCTTATATAATACCCTTGGTGTGAGTGAGTGAGAAGGACTGAGTCACGCCTTAATTGCCATGGCACCAATTTTTACCAAACGTTTTTCTTTGTGAAGTATGCGCTGAAGTCGAAGAAATTGTTTTATAGTTGAGACATTGCGTTTTCTGTGAAGTATGAGCTGGGGCTGAAGAAACAGTTGAGCATACAACGTGTAATGCGTTATTGCACAACCAGATGGCAGCATTCCTGTAGATGAAATTCATGCATCAGTAGGTATAAAAATAAACAAACGAATCATCTAGGGGGGCGCTGGAGTAGCGGTTGAATATTATGGTAGCCCGTCGTGAGAAACTTCGAGGCTATATCCCACAAACTGAAGGCACAGAGGATATGTGCTGAAGTAGTACACTTTTCACAAACACAACAAGCAGAGTAGCGATAAGCTGATTTGTAGGTCCAAGAGTCTGTGCAGTGGGAAAGGAAGTTTTGAGTTCTGCCTGAACTTAGCTTTCGTGTTTATTTCAGGAACAAGAGTTTTGTTTGTGCCGTCATTGTCAGTAGCAGATGCGGTTCCCGTAGCCACCAATTCCGTACTAGGTCTTCGTCTCACCACCCGTCATGTCACGTTCTTTCCAGGAACCTAACCCCCGCGTGTGGCGACGAACTACTTTATATGCTCCAGTTCTGAAACCATTCTGTATGTCCCATATTCAGTTGAGTTCACTTTGCCTGAATACACTGATTCATAACTTCTAACACGCTTCTGCACTTGCCACTTTTATTTTTATGAGCGCAGCTGTCTTTCTGCCGTGTAGTCCATCATTATTGAACTTCTGTGTAATCCGTGACCATTCGTCGTTCTGAAAACGTTTATTTATCCCCATGTACTACTACATGATAGTTATTTCAGTGCCAATTCTATGCGAATTTTTGTGAGACGCGTTTGAAGAACGAATAGTAATAGCATGATTGCAGATGGATTGATTGCATGTCATACACCCCGGAAATAGTCTCAGTTAATAAACATTACGGCCCGTTGACATTTCTGTTGGAAAGTGCCTGAAGTCTTAGGCTGTGTGGCATTTTAAATTAGGTCAGTTGTGCTTTAATTACACACACATAATTCATGTGTGTGTATGTGTTCTTGTGGACCCATTAATTCAAGCGGAAAGAACCGTGGTTTGATAACGACTCTACATTTATTGGCAGTATTCTGTAGTATACTATATTGTAAAGACCGTTCAGTGGTTCTGGAGTTCTTTCGTGCTTACACACCGACAGACAGAGAGAATTAATGAGCACTGCAGGGTTGGCGTGCACGTGTTGGGACAGTTGTTGGAAATAGCGCAAGAACTCCAGTTTTGCCAATGACCCGACATGTGGTCTGTTATTATAAAGCAGTTCGCACATAAACAGTGAGAATGTGATAATGCGACAATATGACAAGTCATTGTGGTGTTAATTGTCGAATGATGTTTCCTGTGGGAAATCCGAAGGAACTGGAAGAACCGTCTGGTACAGTGTGCTTGTGCAGCACAAACTTTGTGTGTAATTACTCGGGTTTCAACCCGAGGCTTCGTGATGAGTAGCCGTCGTCTAACCGTCTGAGATGTGGCACGTCTTCGGAGTTAACAAGGACGCTTAAAATTGAAAGATTCCGAAGGCGGCTTGTTGTGATTCATTGATCTAACTTGCTTCTCTATTATACCAGTCTACAATGCTACTCTGTGTTGCACCGTTTTGCAAACACCCCAAACTTTATAGTAGCTGCAATGTTGTTGCTGTTACCGGAAGTTTAGATCATAGTCTTGTTTTGTGCCATGTTGTTTGAGTTCGAGATTCTGATGCGGCGACTGCAAAGTTTACTTTTTTCTGAAAACAGAACCCTTCACTGTACCGTATTTTTGGTACAATTTTGCAAATACTGGTCACAGTCTAGAATACTATAATATTCCTGGCGTCTGGACTAAGGACACTGTGTAGAGTTGTGGTTTTGTGCCGATGTTTTGGAGACACCCTGTGTGTTCACCTTATAGTTGTTTATATATACAGGTTCCTTTCTGCCGCATACACACACACACACACACACACACAAACACACACACACATTATACACACACACACGCATTTACATACATACATATATGTACATGCGGCAGGATGTCCCGCAAACCGCTAACCATCTACTGACTGCACGTTGCCATGGACCAGAACTGTCTATAGTCTGAATCTTCACCGCTATGAAAACTTCGTACATTTTCAGCGTTTATATTCGTAAGTGAATTAGTACATAGGCGAATGTACGCACAGGCAGACATTTGGGGTTCAGAAGGATTTTCGAAGCTTGAAACTACGGTAGAAAAAGACAAGAAAAGAAAGGTTATGCAGGGAATGCGATTCCACTTCGTCCAAATAATTCGGAAGTTGTTAAAAGTGTGCTTGTTTAACTGTCGTGTCGAAACTTGTCAGTGAACTGACTCTCACGTGGAAGAATCAACGAAAGGCGCGTCGGAGATCCCTACAGAAAAACAAAAACTATAGACACTAACATGGTATGGCGCCTGCAACAGTATTACCAGGCTACGTGCATCGCAGTCGTGCCGGAGATGATGCCGCACGTGGACGGCGTGGTATTGGGAGCAACAGATTCGTTCAAATGTCTAACCAGGCTTTTCTCTACTCTGAGGCACTTGCTTGAAGATTTACCTTTGTATTTGTGGATGGGAGAGGAAGCAGAGTCCCGGCCCGCGCGTATCCGTAACATCGGGAGGAGGAATGCCTGAAGTTTTAGCTTACGAGTTGTGTTTGAAACGAATCTCTCCAGCAGCTGTTGAACGTGACACTGGTTAGCTATTTACTGCTAGAGCAAGAGCAAAGTGCTGTAGTTCTTAATTACTTTATGGTATATTTAACGACGCTGCGAGTATACAGGAACTATACGGCGTCGAATGGAAGTGCCTTTATTGAATAATGGAATTAGGCGTAACTTCGCCCTTATTTTCTACACATCTCCCCCGATTTCGATCAAACTCTGCGTATAGGATCTACGTACAATAATGTTGGGTGATCACGTGTTTCGTTAAAGGCTGTGAACGAAAAGCCATGCTGCACCAAAGGGTTTAAGTGAAGCTTGGCCTTTATTTTCTACACTTATTATCCGGTTTCGATGAAACCCGGTATATGAGATCTACATGCAATACTGTGGAGTAATTATGATTCTCGTTGAAATCGGTGCAGTGAACGCCATGCTGTACCAATATGTTGAAGTGAAATTTTGTCCTTATTTTCAACACTTCTGTCCCGATTTCGGCCAAACTCGGTATATGAGATCTACATGCAGTTCTGTTCATTGGATGTGAGCATCGTCAAAGTTCGTGCAGCGATGCCATACTTTAGGAATGTGTTGAAACGGATGTGGAAGAAAGCCGTTAGTAAGCCGTATTCAGTTTACTGTCACGAAATTTGCATGGAAGAACTTCGAAGAACTAACAGAATTTCAGCCAGCGAATAAGTAACAGAATTTCAGCCAGCGAAGAACTAACAGAATTTCAGCCAGCGAAGAAGTAACAGAATTTCAGCCAGCGAAGAACTAATAGAATTTCAGCCAGCGAAGAAGTGACAGAATTTCAGCCAGCGAAGAACTAACAGAATTTCAGCCAGCGAAGAAGTACCAGAATTTCAGCCAGCGAAGAAGTAACAGAATTTCAGCCAGCGAAGAAGTAACAGTATTTCAGTCAGCGAAGAAGTAACAGAATTTCAGCCAAGGTAGCCATTTTTTGGGGTCGAGATCTGAACCCTAGACTTTTCAGATACGTAAGAGGTTTGCGATAATTTGAACGACGTAAACGTTTCAGGTTATACCAAGCAGATTTAAAGGAGGCAAAATCAACATTTAAGCAGTACTTTTTTTTTTAATACGAAAGTGAACTAATGCGCGGTAGTATTACTAGATTCATAGCGGTAAACATATGTATGATTTGTGACATCCACCTGCAGCTTGTGTGTATTGTGTTTAATCTAAATTCGATTCCTGTTTTCGCAGTGGGATTTAGCTTCCATTAGGCATGGGTGGATTTTTTGATTGTAGGTATCATTTTTAAGCATTCGCTTTCGCAAAAAGTTAAAATATCTTCTTTTTTGGGGGGCCGTGAAATGCCTGTTATTCGGTCTTAAAATGTGAGCCACGACCGTTCTCATGAGTAGTAAGAAAATTTTTTTTCCTGGACGAGGAGATTCAACTTTCCAGTTTTTCGTGCAGGTATTTGTGCAAGAATGAAAGGCAAGTGCTGTGCTTTAGTCCGTATTGCTCCAAGATTTTGCAGCGAGCGAAGTTACGCTGTATTTTAAAGAATGCTCTTACTTATGTTTCTTGTTTTAGCATTATCAGTACTGAACTGTCTTCATGTATGTAATTCGGTTTTTGCCATGGCAATTGAATACTTTTTATATCAATTCACATTCCGTTATGCATTCTCCATACAGTATCTTAGTCTTCTAGTGCCTGCTATTCACTCGACTGTTGCACGGCAGCGTTTGTTTAAAAGTCCTTTAAAAGTCCTCATTCCGCTCCGTCTTGCGAGCAGAATCAATATCTTGTTAAACTTTTATAGCCTAAACGTGACAAGTGGCTCTGACATATTGGTATAGGCCGTGCCTCCTCCTGCGTGCCCTCCATAAACCCTCGTCTAAACTACACTGTCTTTGTTGATGTGATAGAATCCAGCAGTGTTAGTGAAGTTTTTTTAAAGATTATTTGGCGCCGGTAATAGACAAATCATAGGAGTAGAACTGTAAATCAGTCCCATTACAGGCCCGAGGTGCCCGGAGGGTTACAGGAAGTTAAGGTTCACAGATTACGTGACAATTGCCCAGAATGGTGGTAAGGTTGTCAGCTTTACGCACCGGCCGTTTTACCCCAAGAAATACTCCTGGTACTCATTTCTGTTAGAGGCCGAGTCGACCCCCAGGGCCATAGTGCGATCGGAAGGATTATGTCAATGGAAAATTCCAATGACACCATCTGGAATCGAACCAGCGACCTTCCGATTTAAATCTTATGGATTATTGATGGAGTAATGATGACAGGTGATACCTGAAGTCCTCCGAGAAAACCTGCCATATGTCCTGGTCTGGAATTAAACCCAGGCCTTCATGATGAGAGGCCGGTGACCAACCGCCTGACCTTGGCATGGTCTGTGTTACTGAACGCATTTTTGGGGATTTTCATCAATACCTGTTGGCATTGCAGTGCACTTCTTTGGTCACTCTTATACGAAGAACATGTGAAAGACCGTGGCGTATATGGAGGATTATATGCAGCGAGTCTTAAAATTAGTTTTCTTAGACCACAGCTCGAATTTAAAAAAAATGGACCATTAAAGGAATGGAGTTGTAAGGGAAGTATTGCACGTTCAGAATGAAGTTTGAGATACGCGTGGCTCTGAGGAGACAGAGAACACGTGAAGAAGGAATACACAGTAATAGATTACCGGATTCAATAATATTGATGACAATAATAATAATAATTTGAGTCCAGTTCTTACAATGCTTGAGGCCACCTGCTGTTTAACCCCGGGTTGTCACGGTAGTAGCCCTTCATATGTAACCTGTATATATATATATATTTACAAAACTCTTGTATTAAACCAGTTATACTTCATTTTGTCTAAATATATTCCTCAATTTCTTATCTGAGGTTTGATGATGTGTCTTAGTATTTTCCTTATTCATAATTAACCATTTTTTGTTTAAAAATTTCATTCTCTAATTTCTAGTTCCTAAAGAGTCCAGTATACGTGTTTAGGATCTTTTTCCCCTACATATTCTTCTGATTCCTTTCAAATTCCAGCCCCCCCCCCCCCTATTCCACCTGTTTGCTTCCTCGAACAGCATTTTATATTTGATCTTTTACCCCAACTGAAATTAATTTCTCGATGTAGTGTTAATGTTAGTGAGCCTTTTTCTTGACTTTTTGGTACCATATTTTTCCTTTCAGTAGTCGGCCATGACACCTGTCTTTCACCACCTGTTATTTCTCTCCAGTACACACTCTGTTGCTCTCTCCACACAAATATTAATACGGTGTTATTTAGTCAAACTTCTCGTCCTCATGTTACTCCTCTGCAATACATAACACTGTTCTACTGGATCGTCTGTGTTCAAACACGCAATCCGATACCAGTACTTTACTGTCTCTGCCATATACCTGTACCGGCTTCAGCACTGGTTTTAAACCCATACGAAAAAGAAATTTAGGTCTGTCCGAAGAGAAATGAAAAGATTATTTCTTGGATATTGATATTGATATATTTGTTAACTGCGATTGGGTTGACACCCGGTGGCATTAGTAGAGTAGTACAGTACAGTGGGGGTTGATGAAACATGCTCTGCGTCTAAATATCCCACACAAGACGAAGGTGGTGTAAGGTTGTAAGGGGTATATGGATTGGATTCAAGTGGTACAGGATAGAGTACAGTGGCGAGAAGTTGTGAACTCTGTATTGAAGCTTTGTTGACCAAGTGTACAACCATCAACTTCTCAAGAAGAACTTTGCTGAATTGAGTCATATTTGTGTCTTTTCACCCGTTTTGCCAAGTTATTCTCCCCCCCCCCTCCCCCCGAAGATTTGAACGTGTTTCTATAAATTGTTTTGAAAGCTCCTGTTGATTACACGCATATGTTACATCCACTTATTGACTGCTGGCAGTATTGTAAATACATGAGCGAGGAAGTGTTAAGATATGGCTGACCCAGCAGAAGTACGTGTACAGGTACCACAGATTCTTGTGTCTTTGTCGTCTGCTGTTGGTTGTGAATGTTGCTTAGATTGTCACAGTATCCTGTATAGAGCTGTTGTTTCATTTCTTCTGTTTTGTGCCCCATAATGTACTGCGAAGTTTGCGGAGGAAACGGCGACTTGTGGTATCATTAGTAACGGTGAATCAAAACAGACGGAAGGACAAAAAAAGTGACATAGTTTAAAGTATCTGCTGTCCCAAAAGTGTTCTGACGCTATAATATAAACAGCCAACGACATGCAACAATAATAATTTTATTAATAATTTCAATCAGCTCAGCATGTTTCGGGCGATAATTTCGCCCATCCTCAGGAGCACTAGACTGTATTTACAGTTTGTGGTATAAAGCACCGACGATGCTGCCTGCTGGCGACCAGCAGACAGCATCGTCGGTGCTTTATACCACAAACTGTAAATACAGTCTAGTGCTCCTGAGGATGGGCGAAATTATCGCCCGAAACATGTTGAGCTGATTGAAATTATTAATAAAATTATTTTCTAGTTGGCTGTTAATACTATTGTATCAGTGATGCACGGTCACACAAACATCAGTTTCCTGACACTGCTGACTGCCAGGAAAGGTCTGATAATGCAGTTTCCGAGTTCCAGTTCGGGAATGTTCTGAAAGCCGGTCCGACCTTTCTCGTCAGGTTCAAGTGTTCTCACACAAATAAAGCGCCGTACTCAAATTCGCGGTTCAGAAGTATATCCGAACCTCGTAAACGGATAGAGACGCCACGTTAACGCGCGTCATGAGGTTTATTCCTCTAAATCCGCCTCTAATGGTCCTGAAAATGAAAGGAAGGGTGGCAGTTATCTGGTCGGCGAGTGTCTGCTCAAGATAGAGTGTAGGCATTTGTCAGTGACACGCAACAGACAGATCGTGGATCGATTCCTTGTCAGCTCTCCCATTCTAGGGGCTTCTGTACAAATGGGTGGTGAACACAAGCGCAAGACGTAACAAAGGAGCTTTCATTCTGATGCCACCAGAAGTTTAGAGGCGGTTTATGGTGCCAGCCTACTTTGGGTTTCTCGATTAACATTCTGAGGATAATGTCAGCAATAGCGAGAGACAGGACGTAACAAGAGAATGGCGAGATCATCAGAATTTATACTGCGTGCAATGTTGCGGTGATCAAATGCGGAAGGCTGAGATGGGCGCGACATGTAATGCACGTGGAAGAGTTCAGATATGCATACGGAATTTGGTCATGAATCCTGAAACGAAGAGATCACGTGGGAGGTACTGGCGTGTGTGAAGGTTCTTCATTTACATAGATGTTAGAAGTGCAGTGCAGGATGACTGGAACCGTTCGAATTAAGGTCAGTGGTGGACTGTGGTGAACACGCGGTAATGAATATTATGATTCCATAAAACTTGGGTAATTTCTTGATTATTTATGCGACAGTTAGCTTCTAAAGAGTGTCTGTGCATGAAGCTAGTTAGACGCGTGTCATTGGCGTTTTAATTAGATAGCGCCGCCATCCCTGTACACGCCGATAAGTAATCGTGGATCTTCCTACAACGTGTGTTTACCAACAAAACGCTTATTCTGAAGTTAATACAAACATTAAACGAACTTCTAATGTTTGTACTAATTTAATAATGTGCATGTAGTTGGTAAAAAAAATTGTGTACGCTGATAAAAAAAATGCATGGAATGGACAACCAAAATCGTGGGTCTGTTTAAGGACGCTGTTTTTAATGAAGAGGTCATTTTCTATCGCCGTTGATACCAATGTGTTAACTTCGTGAACAGCTGTCGTGGTCAAGGTGGTTGGTCGCGCGACCCAACTTGGAAGGAGTTTTGCACGAAGAAGCTTACATGTGGAGTCATACAGTTGTGTTTTGTGTGATTTATGGCACATTATTATAAGCAGTGTACTAAACATACACACAAAGGTTTCTGTGTATTTTTATAAAAAGGTACTTCATGACATGTAGTTTAGGCAACTTGCAGTTACTTCTATGTACGTAATGACCTTCCTGGGTGAACGTAGGACAGTTTCCACCTGCGTTCTTTCGGACTGACACCGTGCGGAATGTTTCTAATTATTCCAGATAGCTAATATGGAGGACACATTTATGTGCTTCCTTGCGTTGTCATTGTTACTGTGATCACTATTGCGTTCTCGTGTTACAATTGGTTGCTGAATTTGTGTATCTGCGCTGCTGTTGCTACCACCCCACAAGTTATCGCTTCCACCACCTTATTACTAGTTGTAATAAATGAAAAGCAAGTGTCCGAGTGTGGGGTCGCTTCTAAAGGCACAACGATCATGTAAAATGTCGTGTATATTGGGCAGCAGTTTTAAACTTGCTTTGTGTTTCGCATATTGGGTACAAAACGTGCAGTAACTGGAATTAGGCCAACATTATAAAATAGTAACACAACCCCGTTAAGTTTCTGAATTTTCTGCAGTGTTTTCCCCAGATATTTAGTTCCGGAAAGGACTTACGTAACTGGAATTAATGGAAGCATATACAGCTCATATTTTTTTTTACCATGGCGCAACAGTCACTAGTGGGCCAGAGCCTCATTTTCGAGCCTTCGCTATAACACCGCACTCGGTAGGACTCCTCTGGACGAGTGATCAGTCCGTCGCAGAGACCCCAGCCTGGCAACACACAGCACTCACAAGAGACAGATTCGAACCCGCAATCCCAGCAAGCGAGCAGACGCACACCCACGCCTTAAACCGCGCAGCCGCTGGTTTTGGCTTTAGCTCATATACCAGCATAAAATACTGTCTCAGCTGCAGTAAAATTTCACGTTATTGAACATTTACGAGAATCTTGTCCTTCTTGCAGTAGGTTGTCACTGCTAACAGCAGAGGGACACCATTACGTTTATTTACTGGGTAGAACCATTCATTTGTTGTAGAAGTATTCCGCGTTTTCAGTTACCAGGACACATTGTTTAGTAAGCTGAAATTCATTCAAAGTTTATCTGTTCCAATTCCTGATCTTCAGTTTACGATTTGGGGGACGTCCAGTCGAGTCTGCGAGGAGGTTTGTTCAGTTCCACGGTTAATTAAGCGTCTTCTGTGATATGTGACGACAGACAAATGAAGCTCGTCCTTCTTGTTTTAAAGAGCTGGTCCGAACGAAGCTTCTCTGTACCATCGATTTCCTCGAGTGATTTGTGTCGGTCCTCACCAAGAATTCTGTACCCCAATGTGTTCTGCTCTGAACTTAAAATTTCATTTTGCAATACTGTATGTTATGTACATTTTATTTTATGCCCCTCTTCGGTTTCCCGGCAACGCAGCATTTACCTCAGAGTATGTGGCTTCGAATGCTTACAAGTGGTACAGAGATTTTGAAAAGGCATAGAACGAAGCCGGTGTACCCTGTCTTAAGGTACTCTGTCGGCATTTTGTCGGTGCTAAAGTAAAAGGCAAAGTTACTGTGTATACCCTGTGTTTACGTGAGGAGGTATAGCTCCATTCACTGTTAACCTTGGCACTAGCCAGAGGCGAATGTTAGATACACGCCCCGGTCGCTTTATTCCTGGGTAAAAGCCCTCGATGCCCTTTGATTAGGGGGCTGCGTGGGCCCCAGGTCCAGTCTGGACGCTCTGTGGACGAGATAAATTTCATTACCCTACCAGATTTATCCACTGTCCAGCCTTCAGTCTAGTCACTATACCGAGTTCGCTGTCCCGGCTGTCTTATAGGGTGGTTTCTAATAGGGAGAGGGTTGTAAGGAGGGAAAATGGGAAAAGTGGGTCCTTGCCCAGCTGTGCTTTGTCCTTCACAAATATCCCGAATTTCAATATTTGGAGGAAGGTCTGAGACACACAGACACAGATATGCAGTGATTTGTTCTTAAGGAGTGCACGTAACAAAATACGTGAATGTCTTGGGGGAGGGGGGTTGTTTATGGGCCCTGCAGATGAGCTCTTGTAGTCTGATGTGCATGCTCTGTGCGCAGCGTCCCTGGAGACGGGTCGTGGTGCGTTCGGTAATCTAGTGTGTCTCGGCAAAGGGGTGTGCGATTAAGAGGTGGGCTAACTACCTTGGCATCCAAATTTACTTTGCCGAACACACAGGAAAGTAGACAGGTACATGAGGATGCACAGGTTTACCGCTTTAAATTCTCGGAACTCATCACCCTGGTGTGGTAACGTGTAGAACACAGTAAAGGGATTTTCAGAAGTATAAAGTTTGCGACTTGAAGAGATTGTCACCTGCTGCTTGACGTAAATTATCCACTTTTGATTCTGCTGACATTAGGGCCGAGCTGGGAGTGTTTGTCTGTACGGGTTGATTTGAAAACTGTTAACACGTGTGTGTGAACTGACAATTTTAATGATCGTCTTTGTTACGGAAACAGTGCCTCGTTTATACGCTGTGTCTTCTGTGATGTGAGGACTTGTGATTTAGTACAGAGATGTCAACGTTTCGAAGGTGCCTTCTGCCTCCCTTGTCAGGGCGGAACGAAGGTGGATGAAGGGTCTTTCTCCAAAATCATACTTGTATACAAGACTGCGATGTAATATCCGCAAAGAGTGTAGCCTTCATATTCAATTCCACAGCCACCTTAGACTCTCCTCAGATAATGTAGGTGGGAAGCAAAATCCATGTGTGGAGATCCGCGTTGTTGCCTTCCCCGGTGTAGATTTGTT
>Ga0123353_10007076_pt1 | contig 15098 bp, 9 predicted proteins | sample TergutLab28metaG_3_FD_92763 | JGI IMG/M metagenome (GOLD analysis project Ga0123353, IMG submission 92763) | Labiotermes labralis P3 segment gut microbial communities from Petit-Saut dam, French Guiana - Lab288 P3 | ecosystem: Host-associated > Arthropoda: Insects > Digestive system > Gut ... | reverse complement strand
TTAAAATCTTGGCCCTAGCACCAGATTTTGGACTGACAAGTTTCATCCAAATAAATTCCAGGACAACATCTTGAATTCATGCCCTCTCCCCCTTCTCCCTTTACAATTTACTGTACATGCTCATCATCTGACTTATTATACAGCAAATAGTTTCCATAGTTGATACAGTGCAGTGATGTGAACTACAATTGAACCAAGATGGAGTTCTAGGGCTAAACTAAGGTTACAGGTTAATTCTTTCTCTCTGATGCATGAGAATTATGGTTCATGAGCTGCTTCTCTCTACTCTCATATAGAACATGTAAAAGGTATAGAACAAGAATAGTTATCAGAAGAATTGTGACACAATGTGAATATGTCATCAAGTCTCCATGAGCTCTCAACTGTGTAAATATGAAATAAATCTCCTAATCTTTCAGAAATCACTACTATTTCTATCATCAAGCACTAACATAAGTGTAATACAAGTCAACTGTAATATACAGAATAACTGAAAAAGAAGGTAAAATTTCCACATGTTTATAATGAAGTAACCTGTAAGCCTGCAGTGATATGGTTCTAATCAACTGCTTAGAAATTTCTCAAAGTTCATTTGTAATTAACTAACAATTGATATGTATCACACCATTGTACATTCACAGGTTACCTTGCTATAGTTGTGTCAAACTGTTACCTGTATGACTAAACTAAACAGTCTGAGTTCCCATTGGTAGAAACTAGCCATAAAGAGAGCTTGGCCACCCATCCAACAGAGCTGACTGCTGACCGTGACTGATGACAACAGGACAATGTGAATAAATGTTGCTAAAGCAGAATGTGAGAGAGTGCCTAGACTGTTAAAGTATGCCTGTGCTGGCATTCAGTGAATAATTCAGAATGAACTTACACCTATATTAAAATGATTGAGGCTTATCCCAATCTCAGTAACCTTCTTCACTTATCAGATCAACTCTCTGGGCAGTCACTAACAGAGAAACCAAATCAAAATTATTTAATGTGTTCACATATATATTCTACCAATAAAATTTTCATTGCATTTAATAATCTTAATAACCACAAAAATTATGCAGTATGCAATTTTATAATCTTATAACAATCATTTTCTCTAAATGATATTATGTGCTGAAAAAATGTCTAAGTACAGACTAATGATTCAGATATCAATCAATTCAGTTATGAATATGTTCAATTGATAGTATTTGTCTGTGACAAGTCAGATACTTCAGTACATGTGGAAAGGTCATCACAGATCATTCTCACTGGCTGAACTATTCTGCAGCAAGAAACAGTTCAATATTAGTTGATAAAACCAGCAGCTACATAGAATTACTACAGACACTAAGCTTAATATATTAGTAACCCATCCTGACAATGATAAATCCACATTTAATACATCTAGTTGAGTAAGCATGATATTATATAGACACTCACACATACACACACATAATAGTTATGTGAATATTAGTATTTATATGATTAGAAGATATATATTATTATGTAGTATATGCTATTTCCTACAGATGGAACTGCTGGCTTTTCAGAAAATAACTGCCTTAATGGAGCTAATCATTGAAGTAAGGACAAACTGTCTCCATGATGCCATGAAGACAAATTTGAGAGTCATTGTTATAGCCGCACTCATTCATAACCGCATCACTAGATGGGGTAATTGTCAGCTTCACACCCAGACAAATGTACCTCCAGAAAATAATCCCTAGTACTCATTACATAGGAGGCTGGATGGGCCCCAGAGCTGGTCTGAACAATTTGGTTTTGATTACACTGTCCGGAATTATGAAATGGAACAGAATTATCAGTTTTCAGTAACCCAAGTTCCCTTACATGAAATAATTTTCTAACATTGCCATTTTTATATGTTGTGCCATGTGCTTGAATGCACTGCCATAGAATCAGTGTTCCTTAATACAAGTTTTAATCATGACCATGGCCATGAAGTGTACTGTTGGAACCTCATCTCCTGCCAAAATAGAATGGGGTGGTTTTCCTACCATTTTTAATGATGCAAAAAATGTTTTGACTCATACAACATACTTCTTATGAGACACACAAGAAACTCAAGCAGTATGGTCTATAGAGTCCACTAATGCTTCATTCATGATTCAAGCTAGTTCTAGTTTAACCCTTTACCTGCTAATGTGGAGAATATGGTGAGCTCCAAATAATACTAGCAAGGGGCAGATGGGATTTAACTCAGTGTTTAAAGAGTTAACAGACTAAAAATGTTCATGTTACTTTTTGGTGAAAGTAACACAAATGGCATATGCTTGGACTGTAATAACCAACTGTTGCAAATATTTTGTGTAAACAATTTTCAGACTGTATCTGTTAGAACTGTAGGATTCTGCAAAAATGTCAGGGGATTCAACAAATAAGTTTCTATAGTGGTGAGTTTCATTAAATTCATCAGCCTAAAATGAAATTTTCTATTAAAATTATAAACCATAAAACCAATACAATTCTGGAATAACTACTTATTACGAATAAAGCACCTGCAGTTTTATCTGGGGCATGGTATACAAGCTACAACCAATAGGTTAAAGAAGGATTTTTAAGTCATTCAAAGCATAAAAAAATGTCACTGTCTAATCTCTAGGTCTAAATGCTTTTGAGAATGATGTGCTGGAGGAAACACACCTATTATTTTGGACAATGTTGGTTTTCTCAAACACAACGTTTGACAACTGGGTCTTCCTACTGTCAGGTATAAAGGTTTATATCCAATAAAAAACTTCTGATTTAAACTCCTTTTGGTGTCCAGTAAAAAGACTAGCTGTTTCAAAATAGGACAGCTGTATAGCAACCTGTATATCTGATAGCAGAAACAGAGCTAGTTTCAAAAATATTATTTCCAAACACTTGAGATAATGGACTTTGTTTACTGTTTAACTTGCCAGAAAATCATTAAGTAACCTGTAAACATTTTTTAAGTAGTGCAGTAGTGGCTGAAACATCTGATTCTAGGGAGGTGTAGGACAATGCAGTAAAGAATGGATGAAAACATTTCAATTTCACAGAAAACTGCCACCCAACTTGAGGTACAAACACTGAAAAACCATCCTAGCATGTCTATCATTTTTCTGGATGTTGACAAATGCCCTCTTTCCATATCTGTATTCAGTTTTACTGAATGTAATTCCTGGCATGTAATACAGATCTAGATTTGTAAGGTATTTTTGGTGCAAGAAAAAAATAATTGTGTATTCTATGTTGTTGAGAATTTTACTTTTGGGCATAATATTTTATGGCGGTGTGAATCCCCCCACCCCAGAATGACTAAATCAGTGGTAATTAGTTTCAAAACTTGGCATTTCATATGTCTTATGCTGTCTGAAGTGAACTACCTTAATTCAGTACTAAAATGCAGTGATAAGAGCATTACAGCACTTTTGTAACACATAAATGACAATATGAAGCACCTTAAAGTATTATTCAGATTTTGTATCATATAAAATCATCATATTACCCATTACTTTTATTTTATATACATAATACTATTGTATGGGATTCCATAGTTTTTTGTCATATGTCAAAGTTTCTCCAAATAAAAACATTTGGAAGATTCCTAATTGTCTCTCTAATACTTATGTTGCTGTGAAAGAGGCAAGTCTCTTAAAAATATTCGTGTCTTACATTCAGCATATCTGAATTATTTAATGCCCTCATATAATACTGCTTTCTGCCACCTATTAATAGCTCCAAATACTTGTGACTTACCATTGCACATTATAGGATATTACTAAAATATGTAAGGCAGCAATTTTCAGCCATATGAAAACTTTGTCTTAATTTTTCAAAGCTTCTCTTGTCTGTGCACAATAGCATTATGCATTAATGCAGCACACAATAGTAAGTCTTTCCAGGTGATGCAAGCCAACTTGGGCTACAAATTAACAGCTCCAAAGGTATTTTGCTGTTTACTGGCAGAGTCAATAGAGACAGCCTATTCCCAACAGGCTGAGAAAATGGCAAGGGCTCAGTTTTGCCATATCTCAAGCTGTGGTAGTACTAGTGCCTCTATTGTGTTCAGCTGGTAATATCTGTGAAAGACGAATGAAGTACTGAAGAATCAGGCTTTTACTTTCCAAATTTATCTAAATAATTTCAAACCTATTCATCATTTTTATTTCAAAAAACACAAGACAACTCACACATTTCAGCATCAGCTAGGTAACTACTCCACATCTCTCTCTCACACTCTCACATTAATAAACAACAGCTGCAAATAAAATACTACCAAATAGAAGTTGTCATAAGCTATGACTAACCTATGATACAACTATCTACAACATTACAGAAACAATTTCAGCCTTTTAGTAACAAAGTTCAAAGTTGAGGTTTTCATCAGAATATTTACAAATGCATAAATCCTGTGTGGTCTTTTTGCACTGGGAACTGTAGTTTACTGAAATTTTACACAATATTTTGAAAATTTTTTCATCATCAACTGTATATGATCCATAATCCACATGTTAATCAATTATATGCAGCACTAGTAGTAGAGGTAGTAGTAGTAGTAGTAGTAGTAGTAGTAGAACCAACAAAATGCACAAAATTATATTGAAATGAATTACACCTTTCGACCAAACACGTGGCCATCTTCAAGGAAGTAAAATACATACAAAAGATGAAGTATACTAAAAATTAAAATTCCATTGTGGAAGTATCAAAACCAATCCAGAGATATATAGTGATAATCATAAAACCCACACTTTAAAATATATGAATTGTTACAAGTGAAAATGAGTATTAGGTTAGATGGTACAAACAAAAGTTTGCAATAGTTATTTGCCATTGCCATTGCTGTGATGAGAATAGTGAGTGCTATTCTGTTCTAATTTAATATTAGTATACTTTTACTTTTAACAATTCATGTAGTTTAAACTACTGGGTTTATGATTGTCACTGTATATCTGTGGACTGATTCTGATATTTCAGTAATTAACTTAAATTTTCAGTGCACTCAACCTTTGTGTTGTACCTCCCTGTAGATGGCCACACGTTTGACCAAAACATGCAGTGGTCATAAATTAATTTCAATATACTTACGTCCATTTTGTTTCCACTACTACTACTACTACTACTACTACATGTAATATTTTTGTCATTTTTGTTTATGTAATTACCAAAAACAAAGTTAACATATTCCATTGTACTTTGACAAAGAAGAAACAGCTTGCCAATATAGCTAGATCATTGCTCATTATAGTAATGTTATGTGCCACAAAACAAACTATGTGTATTGACATAAAATAATAAACTTCGTGTAAGCGAAAACTGTTACAGATTTAATGTTAGTTCTAAAACAAATTGCAGACTTTTCCTAGACAAATGTAAGTATCAAACATATATCATCCATTCAAATTTCTCTCTTTTGCATCAGCAGCACCCTGAAGAGGGAGGAAGCATTTCTGTACAGAATAAGTCCTTTTTCTTACCATTAAATCCAGATTCTATCCCAATTTTACCACTGATATCGAAATAAAGAAGATGCATCATCTTCGATTATAGTAAAGACCAATCATGCTGTCATGCTGAATGCTCGTACCGTCAACTCCTCCATTGTTGTGTGTATCAAACATACCTCAGGCATTGAAAAATGTTCAAAATAGTATTCCTGTGGTGAAGCAGTCACTGCTGTTCAAATATAGGAAATACTTTGCCCATCCAAGACAATAAGTGTATTGATTCTTCAGAACTCTGCTGCCCTTATGTTGGTCACAAACCATTTCTGAGGTAGCTCTACATCCAACCATTGTGCTGTTTGTAATGAGATATCTAACACAGCATAGTTGGTGTAGTGTCTTGCTATGGGCTGGACAATTTGGATTTCAAACCCCAATGGGGGCAAGAGATTTTCTCTTCTCCACACCCATTTGCACCAGCCCTGGGGCTCCTCCAGCCTCCTGTACAATGAGTACTGGAACTTTTTCCTGGGGGTAAAGCAGCCGGAACATAGCACTGACCACCTAACCCCATGTAGTGCTAAGGCTATAAATAAGTAGAGCTATGTCACTGAGGTTGAAGTGGACCTGAAGATAATGCCTATCAGAAATCTGCATACAGTGGCCAGTGAATGGAAGGAAAGAAAGAGGACTGTATTGGAAGCCAAGGTCTGAAACAGACTGCAGTGCTTCACAAGATGAGTAGGATTAGGTAGAAGAAGAAGAAGAACAAGAAGAACAAGAAGAAAGAAGAAGACAAACCATGCTGTTACTATCCCTCTGTGCCTGCGTGACATGTTGGGAGGATACTCTTATCTTAACCTTGTCTAACACAGCATACTCGTGCAACTGGGTTGAGATGTCTCAAAATTTCTGTTGAACTCTTGTGACAATTCTGGTGTCATGCACCAAAGTACTTTGGCAGTATTGAAGAAATTGACTCTTCCCTCATTTGATTTAGTACACATTTGGTAAACAAGGAACACAATTATGCAATGTATGAATAAAACAGATCTTTCTCAGAGTGATTCAATTTCCCCCTGTCCGTATCATTTTTCCAGTGCTTCATACTCATTCATTCATCTGTAACCAACACTATAATTTTAGCCATTGACAGTGTTTGTTACATAACACTTAAAAACAACTCTCTCAATATGTTAATCACTAGACTGTGATGCTTTTATTCAGAAGAGTCCATCTACTGTACTGATGTCTAAAGCATGATACTACAGAACATCTGTCAGTATAACAACAAATGTCACCTGATTTAAAACTGTTTTAATTTTGAGGGAACAAATTTCAAGACTTACAACGCAATAAGCCTGGTGGCCAGGTTTTCAGCGCTATTGCAGTAACATACAAATATATAAAATTTCAGTAATAGCTGGTATCAAGGTTGCTAGACACCTGCTGAAAGCATCTAGCCAGTTAATGGAATTCATTCATGAGGTGTTCCTGATTAATTTCCAGAACAACAATATCATAAAAACAGAAGCTTAATTTAGCAGTGAGTGAGTAAGTGTATGGGTGGATCAGACAGTCAGTGAATGAAACACAGTGTATCCACAAGTGAGTATTTTAAGAAGATGTCATTATTGTTATACTTTGTAAATACTGTAAACCCAAAACTTATAATCCTCTGAGGTTCTGAAATTGTTACAATTTTATTCAGTTTCCATGGCCTCAGTTCAATATTTATTTGTATTTTCCCCATATAAGATTCTCTTTGTTATCATGGTCATTTATTTTTTAAAAGAAATCTTAAAACATTGCCACATAAGGTCCACAAAATGTGGACTGCACAGTTATTTGTGTCATTGTCAGCTTGGTTGTTGCCAACATCATCGTCATTGAAATCATCATTGCCATCATGTGCTTCAAGAATTATGTCAAATGGCTTGTTCCATCCCCATTAACGTCACTTGTGGTCAAAGTTATCCCTATCATCACCATAAAGGTGTGCTGGAGCCTGAAGTTACAGCTCCACTCATTTGTAACTTTGGCACTAGATAAAGATCAGTTGACAGTTCCAAGTCCCACATGCCTTATTCCCAGCAAAATAGCTTTGTTACCCATGGAACAGGAAGCTAGGTGGACCTCACAGTCAGTCTGGATGCTTTGGAGGAGAGCAAAGTCTCTTGCCTTTTCTGGGAAACAAACCACAATTTCTTCATCATGCAGCAAATTCTTATTTCAGTTACTTTCTAATGCGACTCTTTCCTTAGAAATCACAGATTAAAATTCAGTTTTGGATACAGTTTTCTTCTACCCTTTCAACAAAGCTTTCAACTACTTCACTTCCTTCAGACTGAACCCTGCAGTGCCACAGCCACCCTCCACAAATGAATATCGCCATTTGATCATGACTGTACGTGACCAGGTATTGTCACCACTTGTTACCTTCATTAAGTAAGCAACAGTTAATCAATATATTTTATTTTACATGCTTCATACAAAGCTGTTGTTTCAATGTGGTTTTAATCCTTTCACTGCTAACCCTACATATACTTGTTATGTAGTGTCTGTCATATCATACTGCTACTATAAAACAATTGCCAGTTTACTCTTCATGACAACCAACACAAACACATACTGCATGAGTTATCAATGTTTGAAAACTTGTGTTTCAGTCAAACCATGCGAGTGGAAAGACAGTATACAAACTTCAAAATTGATTACTCTTCAGTTCATGAATTAATATTTAATTTTTGTATGTGCAAATTGTTCCTTCTATAAGAAATTTATATGAAATTCAGTCATAACCTGCTACTATTTAATGAACTGTCACCCATTAATGTCATATATAATTGCTTGATTGATTTGATTTTTTTACTTTTCCTTAAATACTCATTACATTCTGTTCAGTAAAATTAATTTCAAAGAAACTACTATTCATTTAGAATAGACAAACATGTACACACATACATGTGTACTGCATGTTTACCCTTTCATTATGTTTAAAATAAAACTTGACACTGCTTTAAAAATCTGGCAGTAAAAGGGCTAAAACAACTTCATTTATAATGTTTAATTAGTGCATTCTGATCATGTTATGTTGGTTTTATAGTATTCTCTTCCAATGAGAAACTACACATCATCCATAAAAGACTGTTGCAAAGTGCACATTAAATGTAATCACTCCAACTTCGTATGTAATTCAAAATTTAGGGATTAGAATGAAAAGTAGTTATTTACCCTTTATTTGGATGAATACTGAAGATCATAATTTTAAAATATGTTCAATGACTGGCATTTCAGAGGTATCCCAGTGTTGCATATGTCTTCACAAATGGTGTATCAACTTTACAGCTCTCCCTGGAGGAAAGAAGAAAATGTTAGCCTTGCAAGTGCATTATAAACCAAACAGGAAAGATCAGCATCATTGGTAAGAAATCTGCAGTACAGAACAGTCAGTGTAAGAGGAATGGAAAGATGTACTGCAGTAAAGGACTCATTTTTCCAAGTGGATTCTTGGCAGTTTTGCATACCTGACTGGCACTTATTTATGAATGTTTATATGGAAAGTATGTTTAGCTGTGAAATGTTCACCTCTGTGTTTAATTTATGTTCTCATAACAGTGAGCAGTTAAGAGTTGAAAATGAGTTAACATATAACTTTTGAAATTATATTAGCCCTGTAAAAATGTTCCTTCATAAAAATCAAATTTCAAATCAAATAAGATAAAAAAGTATTTGAATGTGAATAAAATACATTTCATGGTCATACTTTTTACAACAAAAGGCAATGACATCTACCACTGATGTGTGCATAAATTCACCTAAAACATAGAAAATGTTTCTTTAATAATGGTACAGTGCCCCAAGATTACTCATTCATAAGCCACTATCAATAAGCAGATTCACCTCTACATACTTCATTCATCTCATACCAACTGTGCTCATTCATGCTACCTCCCCTCCATGACCTGCATAATAAACTTTTCCACTCATCCACCACTAAGAGTCAGACAAATAGTGGAACACTGTCTCCCACCAGCTGAGGACTGGATATACTACAAACTCCAAAGTAGACAGTCACACCAAGTACAGACATACATTCCAGCTGTTTGTGATGTTATCATTGTCTTCACGGTACAAATTTAAAAAATCTGTAGGAGAATCATTCTCTACATCTTGTGGGAGGGGGGGGGGTGAAGGAAGAGTATTGTACTAATATTCATGGAAGCATGTGATACCACATTATAGGTAAAATGTCTGTGATATATTGTAATACTAGAATGTTTAATTCCTATCCGTCTAAATTAATATACAGATGGAAGATTTTGTATCTTATGTTTATTGGACCATGCATCATCTTGATAGTTGAATAAAGAGAGACCAGCTTGATGTCACTTGCTTTTTTATTTAATTATTTAATGCTCAACATGTTTCGGATGTTAATACATCCATCCTCAGGAGCTTGCGACTTATTTGTTGAGTTATTCCATGGGTTGTATAGCTCTGGTTCGATGCGTGTTGGTGTTAAGTTGTGGTTTAGCTGGGGTGGTGTGGTATCTGGATGCAGTGCTTCAGCCTGCATCCAGATACCACACCACCCCAGCCAAACCAAAACATAACACCAACATGCATCGAACCAGAGCAATACAACTCATGAAATAACTCAATAAATAAGTTGCAAGCCCTGAGGATGGATGTATTAACATCCAAAACATGTTGAGCATTAAATAATGAAATAAAAAAGCAAGTAACATCAAGTTGGTCTATCTTTATTCAACTTGGAAGATTTTGTGTTTAGCAGTTTTTTATGGGTTTTTGGTAACAGAACTGCATATGCGCATAAATGAAGAATATCTGTAATCAACATGTTTTACACTTACATATTTGTTGCACATCAAGCAACCCTCAAATGACTATAGGCATTAGTTTAGTTTAAAATTCACATCTCTGGTGCTTCCGAAAGGTTATCACATTCCAGGTTCTACAAGCACTGTACCTTATACATTGCTCAAATAGCAAACAGAGTTCTGAGTGTTTGACTAGTAAGACAGAATATTAATGTAGCTGGATGTACACTAATGTCATTCGGTATTATTAGTAGGTATCACTGTTAAGTATTTTACCATCTCTATTCTTACAAGTGTTATGATCATCCAAAGTTGTGAGCATTGTACAGACACAATTATTTTTGTCCAAAAAACTGAAAATAATTTACACAGTATATTTGGGATGGTCTGTGTCAACAAAAAGGAAAGATGTACAAATAATCGAAAATATGGATAATTCACAATTGAGAAAGTTCAGACACCTCTAAACCATACCTCACTTCCTGCCCTATGCATCCGAACTTTCTCCTCTCTCCACCTGCTGAAACAGCCAGAGTGATTCTGGCAACATATAAGGTAAGATTTGTAAATTGGTATAGTACTAGATCTTCAAAATATACGAAACTCTCTATGAGAAAATTCTTTTGTATAACATAACAAGAAGCCAATCCTGGTGGCTGTGTGGTCTATGTTGCAAGTCTGTAGCCACTCGATTACTGGGATCATGAGTTTGACTCCACTGATGGCATGGATGTCTGTCTATTGTGTTTGTTGTGTGTTGTGTAGGTAGCAGCCTCTGGGATGAGACCTACCAGATGTGTGTGTGATACAGAAAACCTCATAAGAGGTGAAATAGGCCCTTTTTGGCCTGTGGCGCCAAGAAAAAGTATGAAGAACATATGGCACTGCATGAAATTTGTATTTAGTTTTACATTGATGGAAACAACCAATAAATTACTGAAGACAGTTGCGTGATTTTTTGTTTGGAAATAGATCACAAATATACAAATGAATCCCAAAATATGGTCCTATATAACCACAACATGAAACATGGTAATGACATACTCATGGCTGTGATATGAAGATTACTGTGTTTTGGATGTAACATTGTGAAGTCTGGTACATATTTGTGTCTGAAACATTGGTACTTACCTAACGAATTTCATGGTATCACATCCCAGTGGACGGTTATGTTAACAGGCGCTTAAACTTCGTACCACTAAAAATAAAGCACTTACCAATTCGATGTAAATATTAAGGACAAAAATAGATTCTGAAAGAAAAGTGTATTACATTTATCTGTACTTACTCGTCTTCCCACGGACATATTTCGTTGACTTTTTTGTCTTGGGACTCAACGTGTTCTTCCCATGAGGTTACTACAGTTTCAGTAGGTAACGTCTTCTTATCACCACCACTTGTAGAGATAGGAGGACCTTCTCCAGCCTCTGCCACAGGAGCTGGGTTCTGTAATGTCTGACTTGTACAAGTTTCTTCAGCAGTATCATCCACAACTGAACTTACACTAATGAGGGGCGCCACAGATACAGATGATCTCTTACGAGATTTTTTATAAGTTCTCACACATTGATCATCACTACTTTTTTTGGTCCTGTCCTGCGTCTCTGAACACACAGTCATGACAGCTGATGAATCAAAGGAGCGTTGTGCGGGCATTCCTAGAGCAAAGTCCTCTGAGGAAGACACTGAAGGCCTAGTACTTCCAGAAGGCTTCGTTGTTATGGATGACCTGCGTGATTCTGATGAGCCTAGGCCAACGATGGAAGCTGTGGAGTACTTTCTAACTGTCTGAATCCTAGCAATCACACGCTCCTCAGATGACATCCGAACATTTTTCTCCGACTCCACACCTGAAGCACCAACTGAACTTTGCTGCTGTAGGCTACAGGACTTATTCAGCCTGTCAGATACCTCTGTTACAGCAACACTAATGTCTGAAGATGAGCTGCCAGAATCTATCTGCATGGAATTCTTGCGAGAAGTTCTCAGTTCTGGTAAAGGCAAGGGTTGGTTTGATGCAGTATCCCAGGGATAAACATCTTCGCACACTGAAGAAGATCCTGCTGTGGCAGATAAACTGCCTCTTTTCTTAAGGTTACCCTCAGGGTGTGACACAGTCTCAGATGCAACTGCTGGCAGATCTGTGTTTGAGTCCCATGGACATACCTCATCCTTTGGATTCTCTCCACCGCCTCTACTGCCTTTTTCTGACACTTTTGACACCTCCTCTATTGACACTGCTCCAGCAGGGTCCCTGAAACAAGGTTTTGAGAGATGTTTTAGAGGTGCCACAGATATGAGCATAAATTTAGTACAATCTCCTTGATCTGATAGCCACATCAGGTGGCTCCACAAAGTGGTAAATATGTAATAAGTATGTAAGTAAGTAAGTTGTTTACTTGAACCACCTTTCATGGCAGTCACCCCAAGAAGAGTCCATTTAATGTGGTTACTATGAAAGCTTCAAGGCATGTATAATATAGATCTGTTTTTGTATGCAAACATGTGTTCTGTCTCCAATTAAAATATATTTGTATAAAAATGTAAGGAAACACGTATATGCAGAGCTTAGTAGAAAGTGTATAAATTCAAAATGAAATAACCAAGTCTATTTACACGAAAGGAAAGAACACAAAATTGTTTTTAAGATGTTACTAAGTACATAGTGATATTTAAATGACAGTGAATTAAACTAGTTCAAAACATCAAATAATGAATGATATGGATAATATCAATACTATTCACACCACAAACTGCATGCTAAATACAGAACTAACAAACTATGGGAACTAAACAGAATTTTAACAGTTATAAACAAAACAGCACAAAATCAGTGAACGTATATTCTTAACACAGTCTCAGAAGATAATGTTTTGTGACTTCTTGTAACTCATTTATGTTCCACAGATCTCCTAAATTAGTGCTTTTAAAACGGTGGCACACATATCACTGGTGGTAACTGGGCAGTAGCCTCGTGGTAGGTGAAAAATTTTGGAATAATTTCTTTTAATAATTGAAAGTTATAAGCGTTAATTGCACTGTCAAAATTGTTTTAAATGTGTTGAAATGTAGAGAAAAACATTTCTAAAGTGTATACCGTACACTATTTCATTGTTTAAATATAAATTCAGACTCTACTCTGTCGTCTAAGTGCATTAAATTAGAAACGTAGCAACTGTAAAATTTAAGGTATCCCCAGCGAAACATCCTGTAAGACGAGTATCCTGAAAGTGGGCATTAATATTTACAGTACTTAGTGGTACACACACATTTTGTATCGTGATATTGGTACATGTACATGTTTTGTATCGTGACAGTGGTACGTGAGAAAAAAAAGTTTGCGAAGCACTGTCCTAAATGCGTGCTTATAATTTTTAATCTTATATGTGTGGCAAATATGTGGTATGAAATGTATATCAGATTTTTCCAGGTTTCTTCAGTTATCCTGAAGATAAAAGATTCTTCCAAAGCTTTGGTAAATCTATAACAGGTTACACAGTATCATACTGAAGGAGACAGTATTCTTCACATTAATTCCTAAGGAAATATCAAACATCAAGCACAAAATTATTAAACAATATTTCATTTCCAAATGTTTATCTCTACAAATATATAATTTATTGACTTGTTCGAGTGTTACACATGTAGCAAACGGATGATAAATAAATGATAAACTCTAGCTTCTATTAAATTTAAAAGATAAATTGATACATACCAGTTTAAACAAAGTTTTTGTCACTGCTACTGCCATAGTCATAACAAGAATTAATTTTTTCACGTGCTTATTTACAATTTCTATGTCTACATGGGTACTACTTGAGAGCTGTCCAGTTTTACAGTTTCTGTGCTAGCATCTGGCCATAACTGATGCCTGCAAAAGTGGTTGTTATGGAGCAAATGACATGAATGTTACATTCTGTCTAACAATGCCATCCATTCTACAGTGCTCAGTCTTGTAATGATAATAAAAGAGAGACTGTATTTATTAATACAACACTTACAGAACATGTAACATTATCCTGTTTTGCCTTGAGAAGAAATTTTCTCCATCATCTAATTTCTTCATAAAAAACAACTGAGGAAAATTGAATTAAGTTAAATACACCTGCTGATAAACTGTTTTAATCATCATCATTTATGCTGTATACAATGGCAAGTTAAGGTAAAAAAAAAACCTGTCATTAGTTTCAGATATATTTTGAATGTGTAAAAACTTGATTAAATAAAGCAAAAAAAAAAAGTCTGAACCTTTACAGGACAGCTACTTACAACTATTTGTAATGAGTGGAACTACACAATACCATCATGCAGTTTAGCAACTGGCCTTCATTTTAGAGAAAAGTATTTATATAAATCTTAAAAATAATTTTTGGGCTTTTTTTTTACAACACACTCCATCACTCTGGTGTGCAGAGATAGTGTGAGCTATATACTGTATGTGTTATTGGTATTTATGCAAAGTGAATAAATTCTTACCAACATCTTTCCCTTACCTTGTCAACAACTGACATTTCTTGTTTAATGCTCAATGTTTAAGGCAATACAAATAAATGCGAACCACTAACATGCATGAATAATTGCTGAAATTCCCTTTGTATAATGAAAATCTGCCCACCTGGATCTACTAATATTTTGCATAACAATTTAGGTGGTTAGATATACAACTTATTATGATTTTTACAAATGTAGCCTATAAACCAGCTCAAAATAACAATTGTGGCACTTTGGCACACCTCCCCCCCCCCCCCACCACCACAACCAAAACAACGCCCTGCCCACCCCCGTACTAAAACTTAAATTTTGGTAATTTGGGCCCTCATCCAAAAACCTT
>Ga0123353_10007075_pt1 | contig 15098 bp, 13 predicted proteins | sample TergutLab28metaG_3_FD_92763 | JGI IMG/M metagenome (GOLD analysis project Ga0123353, IMG submission 92763) | Labiotermes labralis P3 segment gut microbial communities from Petit-Saut dam, French Guiana - Lab288 P3 | ecosystem: Host-associated > Arthropoda: Insects > Digestive system > Gut ... | reverse complement strand
GGGAATCAAGGTCACTGATGCCGAAGTCAAAGCCGTCGGTGTCAAGAAACATGACTTCCACGGCGAATGGAACTATACCATTAAAAAACATAAAATGCGATAGGTTATTTTTTTACGCACCCTAACAATCATCTCCATGACCCTTTCGTGGAATTCGACTCGCTCCTCTACTCTTGGCGAAGGGAATTAATGGTGCAGGAACCGGTCTATCTAACCGACGAACAACGTCTTTTTGTTGAAAGCGAAATACCTCTTTTATGTAATCGCGGCGGCTGGTCATATCATATTGCCGGATGTCAGCGTGAGCATTTGCATTTTCTTGTTTCTGCAAAGGCGGAACCGAAGGCAGTACGGCGGTGGTTCAAAACATGGCTGACTCAATCACTTAATGAGAAATTCCGTAAGCAAAAATGGTTAGCGGATGGCGGCAGCACGCTGTATGTGAACGATGAACAATATTTTGATACCGTGTATCAATACATATTGAAACAGCGTATTACGCATCCAATCGACGCTTAACGAGCGGGAAACTCCGTTTCCCGCTTCCATAACAAAACGTCTTTTTTGTAATGAGACAACAAAACGTCTTTTTTGTAAAGCGGGAAACGCAGTTTCCCGCTCGTTGTACCGTTACTCCTCTACAATAATCGGTCTTAAACCGACGTTCATAACCTTTTGCCACGGTTCATAAATCACACGGGCGGCTGCGCCGACAACCTTCGGGCGGTCTTTCCAACTTCCGCCGCGGGCAACTACTTTTCCCTTCGGTGTGTTAGCGGCTTCCGGTACCGTCCATTCCCAAACATTGCCGATGACATCGTACAAGCCCCACGGATTCGGTTCATACTGTTTCACGTAATCAACAACGAACCACTTGTCCGTGAACCGATTGTCCCGCAGCGGGAAAATTGAATCCGCCGGATACGGGCGGCGCAAATGAACAACGCTTCCCGCCTCCCAAACGGTATAAGTCCAGCGGACTTCCTCGCCGGAAAGATTCGCAAACTTCGAGAAGTCGGTATCCCTATCTCCATACCAGAACGGGGTTTCCGTTCCGGCGCGGGCTGCCCATTCCCATTGCGCTTCCGACGGCAGACGGCAGACAAGATTCCCGCCGAGTTTTTTCGTCACCCATTCGCAGAACTTTTCCGCTTCCTGATATGTGACTCTCGCAACCGGCTGACTGGGATGATTCGCAATGTAGCCGGGAACAATATGGTCTTTGCCGTCTTCCCGTAAATACCGCGTGTCATGATGCGGGTCGTAAATCCCGTATTGACCATTGGTAATTTCCGTTTCGCAAATCCAGAACGGCTTCTCGATTTTAACTACCTTCCGATTCTGTTCGTCCGACATACCGTCGAGTTGTCCCATCACGAAACTACCTGCGGGAATTTTCACGAAAGTCAAACGGCGGTTCTCACCGAGGTCAATTTTCGATGCAACTATCGGCGGTGAAACCAACTGTTGAGTGGATGGCATCCACGCTAAATCGGGGTTACCCGGAAAGCCCAATTCCGCAGAAGGTTCCGCTTCTTTGCCCAATTCAATTATCAACGCAGTGCGAACCTTGTCTCCGCTTTGCATCTTTTGAGCAGTTGCGGCATCAAACGGGAAGTTCTCCGCCTTGAGATTGTCCGCTGCCGTGTATTTCTTGATAACTTCATCGAGTTGTTCCGGCGTGAGTTTCGGATTGCTAACCGTTTCCGTCTTTGCGGCAACAAGGGATTGGCGGTATTCCTCTTCAGGATTGGTATCGAGACCGGCGTAAAGCATCGCTAATTCATAACGGCGTTTTTCCTGTTCAGGATTAGTCCATTGTCCCCGATATGGTACATTCAAGTCAATCCACGTGTTGAACCTGTCCCAGTCCTCCGGCGCAAGTTGCAGTCCGTAATGCCCTTTTCCGGTAAATTGATCTTTTTGGAAACGCTGTATCAGTTCGCTGACACTGGCGTGATAATCCATCGGCGGAAGCATATCGAGGTCGGGTTCGGGACCCGTTCTCCAAAAGAACGGATTCAACGCTGCATACGAAGTATCGGTGCGCCAATCGCCGGTCTTATGTGCTTCAAAGGAAAGCATATTGCGCTTCTCTTTCGTTTGGTCGTTATGGCAACTGATACATTTCGATTCAAGCATCGGTTGAATCTCCGCCTCATAGCCGAAAGGTCTTGCCGGACCGCGCCAAGGCGTGATGTCCCGCGGCGGTTTTCCTCCGGCGATAACCCGTTTGTTAGGTGTTACTTCCAGCGGTGTTTCGTGGCAGCCGATGCACGACTGCTGTTCGCCGGGCATACAAAGTGTCCAAGAACGCATCACTTGAATCGCTCTGCCGTCTTTGTCGAGAACCTGAATCGAAAGCGGTGTGTTAGAAGGTACATTGAAACTCGCTGAACCGTCTTCTTCAATCGGAACGGTACCAAGTATCCGTTTGATGTCCCAACTCGAAACCATTCCCACCGACTCATGTCCGCCGCTTTTGCGGTATCCGAAATGATAAGCGAAAATGCGCAGCGATTTAGCGACTCCGCGCGGAACACCTTTTAATCCGCCGCCTTCATAAACATCGGTGATGAACATCGTGCCGGTCGTCTGCGAAGGGTCGGTGTTATCCATTCTAACCGGCGGTCTTGTCTGTTCTTTCATCGGAATTGCCTGAAAGAACGAATCTGTCGGCGAATCCATGATTTTCGTCATGTTATCAAAGCGGTCAACGAGATAAAGTCCGAACATTCCCTGATTATCAGTCCGCATACTGACGAGAAAATAATTTTCGTTGAGCGGATACGGATGAGCAAAGCGGTACTTGCCTGCACCGCCTTGATTATCATAAACGTTGCCGACGACTTCTTCTCCCCAGCCGGGTATTTCCTGAATCACGCCGGTTTTCTCTTTCGGAAATGTTCGCGGGAATACATTCAAATGCGTCAGCGGCGCGCCCCATTCTTTCGAGACGGGGTCAAAGCGGAACGGATACTTAGTTGCAATTTCGGGATTGATGAGAATCAATCGACCGGCTTCGGCAATACCTTCGCCGTGTCTGGTCCCCTGCGTATGATGTCCGCTTGCAACGCCGACGACCATGCTGGATTGTCCCGGTATTACACGCGGATTCTTATAAGCGGTTGGGAAATATGACCCGCTGCCCCAAATTGCCCGCTGCTGTCTTCCGTCGGGCTGCATCGTAAAAAGGATGCGGCTCATGTAATGCGGTATATCGGCATATTCCCAGCGCAGATACAAAACGCGCCCATCGTTCATAACGGTCGGATGCCAATCGCTATCCTGTTCGAAGGTCAATTGCCGCGCTCTTTTCGGCTCCGCCGCCGTATTGACACGGTAAAGGTTGACCATTACCCTGTTGCCGTTTTCACAGGGAAGTCCCTGCATACCGGCTGTTGAAGCGGAAATTATATACCCTTCTTCGGGAAGATAACAGGCATCGAACCAATCGACATCTTCTTGAGCAGGCGGTGTCAATTCCTTGAGACCGCTGCCGTCGATGTTGATTTGAAAGACAGCCCAGCGTCCTTGTTCGTTGATGGAGGAGAATAAAATCCGTTTGCCGTCAAAGTTGAGGTCAACGTCCCGCATGATTGCGGTGTCGGGATGTTTGTATAACGAAGTCAACTTCGGCGTTGTGCGGAGATTTTCAATGACGGCAAGTTCATTGTCCCAGCCCTTGCGGTTGATGACATCGTTGGTATAAGCGTTAAGAGCGACGAATCCCCAGCCCTTTTGTGTGTTGCGGCGCGTGATAAGAATCTTATCGAAGTCGAGAAGCGGATTCGCAAGAGCGGCTTCGCGGAGTATATCCTCGAATTGCTTTCTTGCGTCGGCATTCTTCGGTTCTTTCCGCATTTTTTGCGCTGCCGCGTCGAGTTGTTTCAGATATTCCGGTCCTTTCGGATACTTTTCGCCGAAGACCGAGATAAGGTTTTCGACCATCCGCTTTGCGGACTCCGGTGTGTTGACGGGAATCCGTCCGTTGTCGTAGGCAAACGCAGAAGGAACGAAAAGTAATAGAAGTAATAATGTTAGACGGTACATGGTGTTCTCGTTGAAAAAAAAGATAAATAGTGGTAATGTCGGGGGACTATCGTCCCCCGCTCTTTGAATGTTTCTACTACAACCCTTCTCGATACGTTTTCGCACGATTGAGTTGAATCTGGTCTTTCGACACCGACAGAACTTGGTCCACTGATTCCGCAAACAACTCTTTGTTTTGTCTGCGCAAGTCGTTGTGATGTGCTAAATCGACAATCGACCAGCAAACCTGATGACGAAGTTCCGGCACATCGAAATACTTCAAAATAAACTTCAGCGATTCAACGCAACGGACTTGTCCCGCCCGCTGCAAAATCAGATTCTTTTCGTCATTGCGAACCGCTAACGCCATTCCCTTTTCGAGGAAGGCAACTTTTTCGGGGTCTCCCGCTTTGATTTTGATTTGGTCATTCGGCAGTGAAGCAACCCGCGCAAACGCCCGCAGTGCAGAAATCCGGTCGTTATCCGTAAAGTCCGCATCGCCCGCTGCTTTCAGCAGGTCGTCAATCACACGTCCGTCAGCCCAGTTCGTCAAGGCACGAAGAATGTCACTTCTTCGTTCTTTATCTGACGAAACCTTTTCACGAACTTCGGCAAGTACTTTCTCATCGCCGATTCTTCCCAGCATCGAAAACATAGCGTAATAATTCTTTTCATTGCGCTGTCTCAAAACGTCACTCGCATCGCCGGCAGATATACCGGCAATCAACTGTTCTGCTTGGTCGCGCTGCCCTCTGTCGGTGAGCAATTCCCATGCCGCAACAAAGTCGGCAAGGTTCGATTTATCCGACAAGTCCGAAGCAATGCGCAGCAGTTGCAGCCGATTGGGACTTTCCGCCGCCTTTGCTTTCGCAAAGAGTATCGGCAGTATTCCTCGGTTCCACCGCTGTTTCATAAGGTCAGCAATAACTTCAAAGCGTCCAAAATCCTGTTCCGATTTCAAAGCGGCTTCAAGTTTTCCGTCCAACTTGCTGTCGTTGATGCGGATGATTGCCTGTTTCGCAATATCACGGGTCTTGTCGTCAAAAGCGGCTTCAAGAAGTTGCGGCAGATATTCCGCACCGCCCATCGTTGCAACAGCAGCGACTGCATTGCTCCGAATGAAATCGTCTTCGTTTTTCAATTCATCGAGAGCATACTTGATGTACTTTTTATCGCCGCGCACTTTCAAACCGGCAAGCACCTGCGATTTGGCGGTGCTATCGAATCCGCTGTATCCGGCAAGATATGCGGCAACCGCTGCGTCCGAACCGTGTGAAATTGCCAGCGGCATCTTCGTTTCGTTCTCATTCTTCTTGCGGACATCTCTGTCAGCAGTATCAAACAATACATCTTTCACAAGCGGTGAATTCGATGACTTCAACAGTGCAGCAGAAGCACTGCCGGGAATGGACGCTAGGGCTCTGATGGCTTCATCGGCAATGCGCTTCTCTTTGTTGACGATAAATTTTCCCAGCACAGGCACGGAGGAATCATTACCGGTCTGACCAATAAGACGAATGAGCCAGACCGAGGTCTCAACGGGATTGTCTTTTTGAATCTGCGCCGTCATCAGTTCAAGAAGTTCTTTCCTGACAGCGGGGTCATTATTTTTCAGGACAAGGTTCATCAAACCCTGCTGGGCGGCTTTTTTCTCGTTTTGGTCTTCCGCAGCGATTTTCGGAAGGAACGCATTGAACGTATCGGAGGTCTCGGACGCAAACGCCGAAACAATCGGACAAATCGCGATTAAAGCGGCAAGAGTGAAGTAATATATTTGTTTCATATTTTTATTTTTGGTTAAGTGTTTAATTTGTTCTGGTGTTATATCTCCTTGATAATATACGGTGAGCGTTTCGGTCTTCTCACGAAGCGGTCTGCAACATCGTCATCAAACGAAGTCGTTACCGCATTCCATTTCAAGGGACGATTGAGTTTATATGTGATGTTAGCAAGTTGACAGCCCAAAGCAGTTGCTGCACCATAGACGAAGTCCTGAAACGGTCTCGTCCGGTTATAGACGCAATAGGCGAAGTCCTCCGCAAGCCGATACGCGCCGGGTGCATAACGGCGCAAGTCAGTCGGACCCAGCGGTTTGATTCTGTTTCTGTCTTGTTGATGTTTGAAGGTCTGTTCGCTTCCGACAAGAGTAATGTCGTGCGCACCGCTGTGATAAATTCTTGTGCCGTTGGGATAGACCCAGGCGAGCCATTCTTTATCGTTCTTTTCACATTTCGGCGGCAGTATTTCGACCGGCTCTTCGGCATCAATACCAAGTACATAAAGGATACCGCCGAGTTTATGCGCGCCCCAGTCGGCAAGAAAGCCGTTGCCGTAGTCCCAGCCGTTTCGCCAGCCGCCGCCGTAACTTCCGCTGCATCTTTCGGGATGATACGGCACCCACGGTGCGGGTCCGAGCCATCTATCCCAATCATCGCCTTCCGGTATCGGCACTTCGGGATAATACAAATCAAAGGGCGGTCCGCCGACTCCGAGATATGCTTCTTTGACTTCGCCGAGCGCGCCGCTTTTGACGATAGGTGCCATGTAGCCGTAGTCCTCCATTACCCGCTGTGAACCGCTGGTGCAAACGCGGTTATACTTTCTGGCGGCTGCGACTATCTGCCGGCATTCCAGCGGCGTGAGCGTGAGCGGCTTTTCGCAGAAAACATCTTTTCCCGCCTTGCATGCTTCGACTGCAATCTTTGTATGCCAATGGTCGGGAGTTGTTATAACAACGACATCAATATCGGGACGCGCAAGAATATCTTCGTACTTTGCGTAGGTTTTGCAATCTTCATTGCCGTTGATTTGATTAACGCGGACACGTCCTTCTTCGAGCGGTTTCTTGAAGCAGTCGCACACCGCAACGATGTGAAACGGCTTGTTTCGGGAATATGTGAAGTCGCCCATCACTTGTTGTGCGCGGCTGCCGATACCGATGAAGGCAGACACGATTTTTTCATTAGGCGGCACGCTTCCGTCTCTGCCGAGAACAGAAGCGGATACAACCAGCGGCGAAACTGCTGCGGCACTTATTGCCGACCGCAAAAAACTGCGGCGGCTGACACGGGAATTTTTCATAAAGATACTCCGAATTGACGTTAAGAAAGTCCAAACCGTTCAGTTATTGTAACGCCTTGCGGGAAGATTTGCAACGTGCTTGCAACAACCCGACAACGCACCACGCTGCGAGGATTGCCAAACCCAGCATCGCGGGACAGCGGTAGCGAATCGAACTGACGAATATCATGTGCAGCAGCGTAATATACACTGCCGGATACCAAAGTATCATCACGTCAACACTCCGGCGAAATGAACCGATGACTCCGCACAAGCCCAAAAGAAATACCGGTGAAAACGAACAAAACACCGCAATTTTCATCGTTATGCTTGAGAACGATTCTTCATTCGGAAAGAAGTTCCAAAGACGAAAGAATTTCCGTATTGCTAACTCCAGTGCTTTGTCAGGATGTTTCTTCGCCCAGTTGATTGCGGCTTCCTTCATCTTCTGGTTGAGTTTGTATTCAAGTGCAGCGGGGGAAACGGGGGCGTAAGCCCCCGGCTCTTTGAATTCTTCTCTGAAGAATTCTTCCTGAAAGACGGCGACAAATGTCATCTCGCTCTTGCCGGTTGCGGTCGGACTTAATCCGTCGTAAAATGCCGGTCCCGTCTGCAAAGTCGTTGAAACGAAATGTCCCGATACTTGATAATTGCGGTACCACCACGGCAAAAGACAAAGTACAAGCACCGCTGTAATAACGGCACCGGAAAAAATTATTCGTTTGAAAGAATACGGACAAAAGATAATACCAAGCAGCACCGCAAATGGAACGAAGTAGAGCCAACTCGGTCGGCAATAAACGGCAGCGGCGTACATCAAACCGGAAAGTATGAAAAACCACAATCCCGCCGTTGATTTCTTTTTTTCAATCGTCTCAAATCCTTTAACGAAGAACAGCAGTTGCAGCATCATGAAAAAGCAGAACGGTGCTTCGGACAGTATCATTACGCTCATTATGATTTGCAGCGGGTCAAGTGCAGCGAAGAAACCCGCCAGCAGCGATATGCTGCGGTTATTGAAAAGTTGCTGCGCCAGCAATACGACTGCAAAGACGGTCAATACGCCGAAGATGATGTTTTCGATTCTTGCCGCCAAAATACGAGCGGGGAGTGATAACTCCCCAATTAGAAACAGCGGTGCGAGCAGGACCGGATAGCCGGGCATCCGATGAATGTAATTGCTGCCGTATTTGTACGGTTCGCCTTCGGCGATTGCTTTTCCGAGTTGCCAATAGGTATCGCTGTCGCCGAAGTAAAACGGTGAACTTGCACCGGGGTTGAAATCTTTGTTGTGAACAATGCGCTGTTCCCAATAGACGGCGGCACCAAGCCGGACAATCAATGCCGTTAGAAAAAGAATGATGAAGGGAAGATAATTATTTTTTTTCCAAAACATATTCTGTTGTCAGTGGTCCTGCTTTTGATTCTTCCTTCTTTTTTTGTTTCGTTTCTTCTTTTTTCCAGAAGAGTTTCAGCGGAAGCCAAACGATGAACCAGACGGGCAGGAAAAGTGCGAGACCGGTTGCAAAGGAACCCATTACGACGGTGTTGTCGAGCATCGACCACGGCACGAGCGGATATTGAAACAATGCTGCGCCCCATTCTTGTCCGAAGTCCGAAGTCAGGATTTCCAGTCCGATGCGGTGCGCAATCGGATAGTAAAACGGCGACAGAAAGGAAACAATAATTGTGATGACAACGCCGAGTACAAGATTTGCGCGGGAGAGGAAGAACACAACGGCGATGGCTGCGGCGGTTAGATTGTCTTTCGGCAAAAGTCCGAGCAGTATTCCGAATGAGACCGCGAAAGCGATTTCACGGGGACCAAATTTTCCGGTAATGATGTCCATGTGAATATCACGGTTTAACGTGCCAGTCGTTGAAGTTAATTTCTTTCGATTTGAAGTTTCGGATATAAGCCGGCGTTTCGTCAATTTTCGTGCCGACCCACCTGCGCGCACACGGAGGTGTATAGCCCGGCGCGTTCGCCAGCGACTCCGTTCTCATCGCCGCTTTGAATTCGTCCGAGTCCCGAATGTCGTCAAACTCTTCGCAATTTTGCGCCTGGTGCTTCAGCGGTATCAGCATCTCTTCCGGTGCGGACTCGAAACATGTCTTCAATGTTTTCACCGCTGATGCCAGCAGCCCCGTCGCCGCCTGAATGCGGGCAAGCTGCATCAACTCTTCAGGATTGCAAGACCGGGTTTGAACAGAACGTGCAAGCGTGCGCGCCTTGCTGACTTCATCGGCGGCAAGATAAACAGATGCCTTGTACATTTTCACCGTATTTTCCGGCATGTATAAAGTATTAGTGAAATTTATTGCGTCCTCATGTTTTCCAAGCCGGCGATAAGCATCAAGAACACGCAGCACATCCGTTTGGTCCTGCGATTTTCTGTACATGAGCAGTGCTATCGCAAGATATTCCCTATTTACTCCGTTATTGCGGTAATAATTACTCAGTTGCAAAGCAATGAGCCGCCATTGAACGGCATCTTTCGTCTGCTGCAACTCGCCGGCTTGCTGTAGGATTTTTTTCAACATTTCGTATTCCTGCACCAGCGAGGCATCATCGGGACTGGAACGCAATTCTTTCCGATACATTTCCAACGCTTCATAAAATGCGCTGTTTCGGAGAAGATATCTTGCCTGAGCGCGATAACTTTGCGGAGAACTAACGGGACGCAGCCTTCCCGTGCTTCCCAAGCCGCCTTGAGTGTCAAGAGAAGCCGCCGACGAACCCTGACCGGCTGCAATACCGGAAAATAATATCTCCAGCGATAGGAACAATGATACTACATAACCGGTATAAACAGTTGCCGAAAAAAATTTTGTCTTTCTATCTGGCAACATCGCTTCGTCCCTTCAAAATGCAGTGAAAAGACATTCAACACATTATATCTTTATTATATCATAAACGTGAAAAAAAGAAATAGCATATTATTTCAATCGTTTGCCCCGCAAAAAATTACAAACTGCCCTTGACGCAAATGGAATTTTTTTGTATCATACCGCCTGTTCACTAGTGGAGCATACGTTTCACAGTGAACAGCCGTTAATGGAAGGACGGCTCCTTCGGTTCAGCATGGAATGCTCCTTGTGACGTGCTTGCGAACCGCGTAGTGTCCGGCTAGGATGCAACATGACACTTCGATAAGATATGGAGGAAACGGATTACCTCCGGCGGATACGCGCCAGTGTACCGCAGTTTAGACCTTGAATCGACGGAACGATTCAAGGTCTTTTTTTGTTGCACAATGTTTAGCCCGCCAGGGATTTTCGTTAAATTGGAGTAAAAACCGCCCCGAAGGGGCATAATATCTATAACCGGCGGACACGGATTGACGGCTGTGAGGCTTAATTTTCACCTGTTTGTTCCTGCAACGAATTCAATTCGCCGATATAGTTTTCTGCCGATGTTATACCGCAAATCCTTGTAACACCCGTCACGGCGCGCAAACGAATTTCAATGCAGCGTCCCGAAGCGTTCTTGAGAAGCATTGCCGCTGCCGAAGTTGTACCGTCAGGATAAAAGAATATCGGCGTTGACCAAACCCCGCCGGTTGCCGAAGCGGTCTCGCCCAAACGCGGTTCTCTCCGCGAAACCGCTTCGCTCTCCGAGATGTTGTCTTCAATCTCTTTTTCGCCAGCCGTTGTCAATCCCTGATAGAACGCCGCTCTTTCGTCCGGCAGCGTTATAACATCAGCCGCAAAAACATTCTTCGGCAACTCAACCAGCCGCGTTCCGTGCTTCTCCGCTGATAATGAAGGGTCACTCAAGATGAAATCTTCCATGCCGCCGCTGAAGTTGCCCTTTTCAAACGGGTCTAACTCGTTTTCAACCTCAAATCGGCGGCTGGTTTCCCTCGTTGAAAGTGTAGCGGTAAAATGAGCGTCAAGAATTCTATCGAGTATAACTTTGTTTCCGCCGATTTCGCAGCGAAAACAAATGATTTGTCCTTCGTTCATAGCCCGCAAGCGCGCTTCGGTCCACTCGGAACGGATAATGTTCGCTGCCGATTGCAGCCGCTGCGTTTCAAGCGTGCCGGTCACCATCGGAACCGCCATCGATACAAGAATGACAGCAATAACCAACACTATCATTATCTCGATAAGCGTAAATGAACGGTGCTTTCTCATTTGAATCTCGTTTCATCTCCTCCGCGGTAAATGTAGTCGGTGTACCAGCACGGACCGATGGTATTCAAATCAACACCGCGGTAATTAAGTTCGTCGTAAGCGCGGATTACTTCCATTTTATCGTCTGTTTTCGTCAGGAGCCAAACCTCCGTCGGGTCCATATAATCGACAAGCGTCATTGAGTTAGTCGTGAGGAAGAACTGCGTTCCGCCCATTTCATAAGCATGTTCACGGACGAAAGAACAAAAGGTCTTAATCTGCGCTAAGTCCATATATGCCGCCGGTTCTTCAACTCCAAGAAGCGGAGACGGCGCAGGGTCTTCAACCATCATCATGTGTGAGAACAGCCGCAGTGTTCCTTCACTAACCTGACACGCTTCAAAGGGGTCCGGGTATTCTGATAAAACGAAACGCAGGATATGACGGCCGGTATCGCTCTGCTCGAACAATATTTTTTCAACTCCATGCATCCGCTGCGCAATTACCTCCAGTATTCCGCCTAATTCTACGTTATGTTTTTCCTTAAACTGCTTGAATGCTGCAAGAAGACGGGTATGTTTGTCCGCCTTGAAACTGACCGGCGAGAGTCCGAAAGCATTATCCGGCGTAAAGCAGGAGCGGCGGAATCCGGTTAAATGCCGCTTGAGTTGCGGAACATCCAGCACGTCGTCATGGGTGCCGAGTTTTACAAGTCCGAGGTGTTTACTATCCGTCCGTTTTAGTTCTTCGATATCGGCAACGGCTGCATTTTTCCAAGGAGCAACAAACCGCGCAAACTTTTCTCCATTCTGAAAGAACAGAACGGTCTGCATCTGTTGTGAACTTCCGGCAGCGTCGCGATATATGAGCCCTTCGCTTACGATTTCTCCTTTGGTCGCGGAACCCCGCTGCGGTCCGATATTGACGACATATGTGAGCGGAACCGGCGCAGCACAGGAGCGGTACACAATGCCGAAAGACATCGGGTCTGTTCCGCCGCGGTTATAGACGGCACTGAAGCCGCCCCGCGTACTTAACGCTTCGTCGAGTCCTGTGCTCATAATGTCGGCAAGGAAGGCAAACGCGTCCAAAATGGAACGTTTGCCGGAACCGCTCGGACCGATAAAAGTCGTAAGATGCGTTAACTCATACGGTGAAAGGTCTTGCCCTATATCGACAATACTCTGAAGGAAACTTGAACCAAGAGCAATATATTTGATACCGCGAAAGTTCTTCAGCCAAAATCCTTCGATGACTGATTGGGCGGCTGGTGCTGACATTACGATTTAACGAAACAGGTGAAAAAACAGGCGAAAAAACAGCGTGTCCATTATACCACAAAATTGAACATATTTTCAAGCGGGTATTTCTTTTTAAACTTCATTTTTTCAAAATGGACATATTGTCGATTTTCGCGGACAAATCGCTAATCGTTTTATTGAGCGTGATAATCTGTCCGCAAAACTGCATTATCGCATTGACAAACATCCGCGTTTGCAAAACAAGCGCAACAATCAGCGCGACACAAATTCCAATAACTCCGTATTGGACAAACTCCGGTACAAATGGAATAGACATAATTATTGTTTGTGAAAGAATTTACGCAACTGATACAACAAGGAAATTAAACTTAACACTTCGATAACGCTTTCCGCATTGACATCGCCGCATTGACTGCCGCGCTCCGCCAGCCGGAAACGCAGGAAATTTTTTACCCGTTCCAAAAACGGAACCGTTATCGTTCCGAAACGGTCTTCAAAGAAATGCCACGCCGTTTCCCACACCGCTGTGTTGAGAAGCAGCAGGCGCGCCTCGGCAAGACGTTTATCGTCCCAATCCGTTTCGGTTGTCTGAACCAGTTTAACGGCAAAAGGGGAATCGATGCACCCCAAAACAAATTGCTTGACAAGTACGGAATCGTGCCAATCAAGCGGAGCCGCCGGAAGCGTATCAATCGATAAAATCACGCTCCGGTAGCGGAAACAGAAAATCAAAATCGTCCAAATCTTTTTCATAAGTGTAGGTGTGACAAGAAGTTAAAACATCAGAAACGCAGCCGAAGAACTGCGTGCAGAACCGAAACTAAATCGGTTTCAGGAAACTTGCGCAAAAGATACACTAACGGAAATTCCTGGCAAGAGCAAAAAGTGCCACGTTGGCGGTTCGTTAAACCTACCGCTAAACGTTCACGTATTCCACTAACTGTTTGAAGAATTTCGCATAGTCCGCACCGACTTCGATTTCATTTGCTTCCGTCACTTGTTGCGTAATGCGTTCAGTTCCCCAATCGACGAATCCGCCGACCCAATGCGGTGCGGCATCAGTCGCAAGTGCAGCGGTCTTGCCTTTGCCGTATTGCCCGACAATAAGCAGCGGCAATTTCTCACCCGGCAGAAACATCGTATTATCTTCCGCATCGTACTTCACGTGAATGTTGAAACTCCGTATCGACAGTAAAACCTGTGCATCGTCCTTTGCCATAACTCTGTTACAGCCGCCGATACATGGAGGACAATGCCAAGGCAAACCCCCCGTAATCGGATGCTCCGCATTGTTTTCTCTATAACTTTCAATATTCTTATACACGACTGCGGACTGCGGAAAATTCAGGCGGTCATCGCTGTCTTTCATTATAACCGGCAGAACTTCGGCAAGAACCGTCTCGTTGTATTTTCCGTTTTGTCCGTGATAACTGCTCCAGCCGCCGAGCATCAGCAAGCCGCTGCCTGCTTCAACGGAATCCTTGATGTATTGCAGTTGCTCCGGCGAAAACCGTTCACTGCGGTAATCGCTCAAAATGAAAGCCGAGTACTTCGTCTTCGTGAAGTCCGCAGGCGGCGGCAAAGTGCTGTTGACGTGAACGAAATCAATGCCGTAATACATTAACACGCCGCTCAAATAACCAGCGGCTTCGTTTTGCGTATCATCGCCGAAATAGATTAACATAGTTGTTCCTCATTCATTTTTTTTCGGTAATTCCGGTACCTTGAATTCGACCGGATATTCCCGCAGTAAAAAATCGTGTATCTTTTTGAATTGTGCGTCGTTTTCCAATGCGTTTTCGACTTCGCTCTTCGGTTCTTCCTCTTCCTGTTTCACTTCAACTGCTGGACTTGTTTTTTCGACCCATACATATTTTCCAACGTATACTCCCGCAACAAAAAATATAACAGCGGTATCAATAATCACGGCAATCACCAGCATGTACAAAAAACCCGAACCGCACAAGACCGCCGAAGGTAAAACTTGTCGTTCTGATGTTTGTTTCTGTTCTGAACCCGCTGACATTTCCATTACGTTAAAAATTCCGTTGTGTTATCAACATTTGCAAACATTTTTTTGACATTGTAATAACAGGTTCTCCCGCTGGTTCAGGTTGCCGTAAGTTATTGTTTTCATTGACATTCCGTCTATCAAGTTTGACTTATCAACATATTTCCGCCGGACATTAACATCATCATCGTATTTAAAATTTAAATTCATGATATTAAAGGAAACTCACTTCTTATCCGTTTTAACCGCAGGAGGTACTGCAATAGTTGGTTTTGTTTGCGGCGTTTGTGCCGGAGGAGCGTTTGCACCGCTGGGTTTGGCAGTCGGAGCGGCAACTGTTGGTTTAGTTCTTGCGGCAACCGGGTCGCCGTGGGCGGGTTCCGGCAATGTTTCGATAATCCGTTTTATCACATCGTTGACATCAACGCCTTCGGCATCGGCATTGAAGTTTGTGAAAATACGATGCCGCAGTACCGGAAAACACATTGCCCGAATATCTTCGCTGGATACGGCAAATCTGCCGTTGAGAATTGCTCTCGCTTTCGAGGTCAAAATAATGCTCTGTGCCGCACGAGGACCTGCGCCCCATGATAACCAGTTCTGAACGAATTGCG
>Ga0123353_10007074_pt1 | contig 15098 bp, 14 predicted proteins | sample TergutLab28metaG_3_FD_92763 | JGI IMG/M metagenome (GOLD analysis project Ga0123353, IMG submission 92763) | Labiotermes labralis P3 segment gut microbial communities from Petit-Saut dam, French Guiana - Lab288 P3 | ecosystem: Host-associated > Arthropoda: Insects > Digestive system > Gut ... | reverse complement strand
TTTTTTTTAAATTAAAACATTTAAAATCGCTCCAACATGTTTCGATCCTAAGATCATCTTCAGGGAGCTTCACTGTTCCTTGCTAAAGTAACATTTTTAAAAACATTCGCTGATTAATCAGTGCGTGATTTTGAGGTGCGTCATCCCCGTTGTGTTGGTTCAATAACAAAGAATTATTATGTATTACACATACAGTCGAACACAACTATATTTTACCTAGTAGTACAGTAGGAATACACCATAGTATTGGCTAGAGCTTCGTGATACTTAATATTATAGCATGCTAGTTTTTAAGTATATTTTAAGTATTCAAAAGTATATTTTACTAATGATATTAATGATACCATTTATAACATAAGGATAGTAACCAACTTGACATATGTACATAACAACTAGTGTAAAATCCACTTGCAACAAACCTAGGTCATGGTACCCACCATTGAAACAACGAGATCTCGTTCACACACCTCCCTCCCACTCCCAGAAAACACCCCACCCATCTTGTATAGCTAATCTCTAAGTTTAATCTCAACCTGAAGATGGCCCACATATAGGGCCGAAACATGTAGTTGTATTCCTACTATACTACTAGGTAAAATATAGTTGTGTTCGACTGTACGTGTAATATACGCAATTCTTTGTTATAGGGTATATACAGTTATACACCTGAAATAAATCATGGTTATGTGGTGTATAATGTTGCTGCTATTCTGTGGTCAAATACATGATACGTGTAATGTTATTTACCATGACGAGCGTTTTACATTTTCACATTAGTACGAGGTGGCGCAGCTGGTTGAGGCACTGCGCTACAAGTCGGAAGGTCGCGGGTTCGATTCCCGATGGTGTCATTGGAATTTTTCATTGACATAATCCTTCCGGCCGCACTATGGCGCTTGGGTTGACTCAGCCTCTAACAGAAATGAGTACTAGGAATATTTCCTGGGGGGTAAAGGCGACCGGTGCTTAAGACTGACAACTTTACCACTTTCATATGCCGAATGTCTTGAAATATGGGATCCTCAACCTCCTGGAAACCTTTGGGCCAGTCCAGGCCTGTAATGGGATTGCTTGTAATCTTCGAAGTAGGCAAGCCAAGCCCAGTATTGCTGTTTTCTATTATTATTATTATTATTATTATTATTATAATTATGCAGTTAGTGACGTAACGGTTAATTATCCTTTTCATGGACCACATTACTTAAACCTAAGCATCACAGTGCGTCATAAACTTACAGGTCTGTACAAACAATAAAGGTTTAGGAGCTGGAATTCGGTTCTTATTTATAAGTCATTAACGGTTAAGCATGCGTACGCAAGTTGGCAGTGATTAGCGAAAACACTCGGTCGTTAAGGGTGTTTTAGGCGATTATGGGTACGGCCACCAGGCTGAGGAGATGGCCGATAACAATATCTTACTTATCACAAGTTATTTGAATCTTCTGGAAGTGGCAATGGGGGTCATGGACTGGATTGATCTGGCTTAGAATAGGACAGGTGGCGGGTACTTCCAAATGCGGTACTGAACATTCGTGTTCCATAAAATTCGGGAAATTTATAGACTAGCTGAGAACCGGTTAGCTTCCCAAGAAGGACTAAGCTCCATGGATTAAGTATCACAATAAATTAACCAGCAGGATATGCGGTACGTACGACTTTAAGATAACATCCTACATATTCATTGAGGTAGTGACTTATAATACGGTAGTGACTCAGTGGAAGAGATCAAAACTATTTACTTTGGAAGTACGGTTTGTCTTCCCGTTGTGCTAGATATAATAACGAGGGACATAAACTGACGTCAGCACAACTAGTAAGTGTTATATCTTTAATTTGGCAACATGTTTCGACTTCAGTCCAGAGGTCGAAACATGTTGCCAAATTAAAGATACAACAATTACTAGTTGTGCTGACGGCAGTTTATTTCCGTCGTTGTAGAGGACGGACATTGGTACAGTGTATTAAAAGAAAAAGTTGTACATATTTCCACGAATTCTGTACATTCCCGAGATAATTCATAATAATGTACATGGGAAAACTGCGAAATATTAATGGGAAAGAAAGGAGCTTGTGGTGGTAATCGATGTCCACTGCTTCCCCGACAGCACCGCAGATATTCCTCATAAATTATGTAACAAACTCCAACATAACCTCACATCAAGCATTTCATAGGCCCTACCAACCGAAAATAGCCCAGGAAGATCACGAAATATGAAGGCCGCAAGAACACAGTAGAAATGTTGAGAGGGAGGGGGCAGGGAACCCCCTGTCCCCTCCCTCTCAACATTTCTACATCATATGCTGCAGGTGCTTATAACATTTGAATGTAAGTGGACCACAAAGACCTGTCACAGTTTCAGCCTGAAATTTCTTGTAAGCTAATTTTTCGAATGTGAAACACAATATTTTGTAAATTGTTTGTCTAGTTTGCTTCAAGTTTGACACACATTGATCATTATAGAATCCAGCAGCTGAAACAAAATAATGTAATTTTGATGGAAATAAAACACAAAATATCTGAAAAATATAATTATAATAAGAAAATCAGTATGGTTAGTTTGATAGAATTATCACTTTCAAATTATTCCAACCTTGAGAATGTAGTATATACTTACCCAGAAGAAAAAGAAATTATATATTTATTGCTTAATTCAGGAGATTCTATATTTTTTGTATGACATTTGAAGCGATATTTGTAACATATGTTTGCATTTTTTAAAAGCTGTAACATTTCACCATACTGAATTTCATGCAAAAGCTGAAACCATAACCTGGTGTTATTCAAAATGATCTGTCAAGAAGCAGTGAAAGCATGTAATGTGGATGAGATGCCTTGTGGGTTTATTATCAAAATTTGTTCATCCGTGTTTGCTACACATGAGCTCATCTCATCCTGCTCAAATTTACCATTCTAACACTATCAAATAAAGAGTACAAACTATGAAACTTGACATTTCTTGATAAACACTAATGATTGTGTTTTTTCAGGGGATGTTCATTGTGTCTCTGCCATTCGCCGTTCTGAGAGGTGGATACTGGGCAATAGCAGCAATGGTTGGGATTGCCTACATCTGCTGCTACACAGGCAAGATCCTGGTTGAATGCCTGTATGAGGAAGATGCAATCACGGGTCAGCGGGTGAGAGTGAGGGACTCATACGTTTCCATTGCACGGGAATGTTTTGGACCCCGTTGGGGCGCACTAGCAGTAAATGTCGCTCAGATCATTGAGCTTCTCATGACATGCATCCTGTATGTTGTGGTCTGTGGGGATCTGATGATTGGTACCTTTCCTGAGGGAGCTATTGACACCCGTAGCTGGATGATGCTTATTGGGATATTTCTTGTGCCATTAGGTTTGTATCATTAGAACTTTGATCTTGAATTTCATATACATTCTTTTAAAAGTTAATAAATTAATTCTTAAATTATCTTATGCTTGTTTGTGGTTGATTTAAGGCTTGAGCTTTTTAAAATTCTGTTCAAGCAGAGATGAAGACTCATTCAATGGTATAATGGTGCATTATAAAGCCTATACATTTACAGATTTAAAAAAAAAAATTGTGGAGAAACATAACATGTTTGGTAGTTTAACATGCAGCTGCAATATGCAGCCAGCCTAACACCACGCACACATAACAGTAGACATGGTGGTACAGAAATTGGTGTTGAACCACTATGGATGGCTACTGTATGTATCTGTCTGTAAATACGACAACAGTAAAAATTAAGTTCATATCAAAACCTACCTAGCGGTAGGTTTTGAGAGATTATTCTAAGGTCCATCATCTTTCATCATATTTTCTGGTGTGACAAAATATGTTTTTGAATTATTTTTATTCATATATTTGTTTGGTTGTAGAAGTTACCACTTATTCTTAAAGAGAAAATCATAGCTTTCATCAACCATTACACAGTGGTACACATACCACCAAACAGTTGCTGCATGCCAGCAGACCTACCCAAAATTAGGAGAGGAGCATCAAGATGGCAGTATCAGTAATTGTAATGACAACTTTTCCACATCAAGCTGTAATAGTTTATGTTACAGAAACTGACCTGCATGGTTCTCTATGTTGCAGGATTTCTGAAGTCACTACACATGGTGTCTGTTCTGAGTTTCTGGTGCACTATGTCCCACTTAGTCATCAATGCTGTCATTCTTGGCTACTGCCTCTTGGAGATTGGAGACTGGGGCTGGTCCAAAGTGAAGTGGAGCATTGATCTTGAAAATTTCCCCATCTCACTTGGTGTTATTGTCTTCAGCTACACATCACAGATTTTCCTGCCCTCGCTGGAAGGCAATCTGATTGATCGCTCCAAGTTTAACTGGATGCTCAACTGGAGCCACATTGCAGCAGCTGTCTTTAAGTCCCTGTTTGGCTATATCTGCTTCCTCACATTCGAGGATGACACACAACAGGTAATCACCAACAACCTACATTCCCCTGGCTTCAAAGGCTTTGTCAACTTTTTTTTGGTCCTGAAGGCTGTGCTGTCCTACCCTCTACCATATTATGCAGCTTGTGAACTGCTGGAAAGGGCATTTTTTAAGGGCAGACCAGAGACAATATTCCCCACCATCTGGGCACTTGATGGGGAACTGAAGGTATGGGGTCTGGCATTTAGGGTTGGGGTGGTAGTATCTACAATCCTCATGGCCATATCTATCCCTCACTTTGCAATTCTCATGGGCTTTATTGGTAGTTTCACTGGTACAATGCTTTCTTTCATTTGGCCTTGTTATTTCCACCTCAAGTTAAAGCGGCTGCAACTTGACTGGGGTACCATTGCCTATGACTGTTTTGTCATCTTCCTTGGCTGTCTCTTTGGGATAATTGGCGTTTATGACTCTGGCTCTGCTCTGAGCAAGGCATTTCAAATTGGATTACCATTCTAAATATAAAACATTAACTTGCAATTACCCTGACCAGTACATCGACTTGTTAATCCGGTAATATGGAAGTAGTATGTAGTTACAGAAATTCATTGTTATGCAGGTAGTACGGAAAAACAGGTGAGATGACACAGGTGCGGTATAAAACTTTCCAAGGAAGAGATGAGGTTAAAGAACGTACCTGTAACTTTGGGTCATGTTGGTGTTGAAAAGATTGATTTCCAAACAATTATGTCACCTGTATTTGTCCCACAGTTTGTGGCTGTACACATGCCTTCAACTCTTGCTTTCCCAAGACAAGTTACATCAGACATAATTGTACTCCCTGTAAGTGAAGCACTCATAACTTCCACAATGGGTGCATTTTAAAGTCAATATGATACAACTGTTGGGGCCCCTACTAGTGCAAAAATTGGACTACACGAATACCCAACAGTCATTCTTGCAAGCCATTAATATAATAGAAATGAGAAACAAATACAAATGACAGCAGGCTTTAAGATAACAGTGTAAGTGAAGAGTCTTTAGAAATTTGTTGAGTAGATTACAATCTAAATGAAACAAATCATTGCTCATCAGCTTGCTACATCTACAAGTAATCAGTAAGGAGTCTTAAATAAATCAGCATACAATACAGACACAGTGACCTACCTGTGCCAACAAGAAACTTATCTCCTAGACATTTCAAGACAAAATGGCTGTTCAGTCATGCATAAATGTCCCAGAACAGTCCATGAAGAACAGCAGGCCAGACAGGAAGATAAGGAGTGGGAAGACAGCAAGACATAAGAGAACAGCTGGAAGGCCAAGTAGGTTCTGGGTATTGCAGGTTTGTTCCTCTAGTACTTCCCACACAATCTGCAGTCTGCAGTCTTACCTTGCTGTCAAATATCTTGTGTCTGTTTCCTCTGGGATTTTGTCAGCCACACTGTGCCCTTAATCTGGTGGAGCAGGTCATTTCCAAACATTGTGCTGAAGTAGCAGAGAAAGTGGACCTGTCACCTCTACTCTGGAACTGGTCCACAAGCTTATTTCTCACCTGTCATCCACAGTTGGTATCATCAGGAAAATCCCTGACTTCAACAGCATAAACTCTGGAAGGGTCACTGAAATTGACATTATTCATGCTTCAGCATCCTGCTCTAATACAAAAGGGGCAAGACAAGAAAGATACCTTTGGCATGGGGTCTGTTGAGAACTGCAATTAAGGAATGTGTCACAGAACAATATGTGTTCAAAATAAGCTGAATCAAATGAGACACTGAGGCATACAAAACTTGGCCATAGGCCATACTATAATGAAAAATACTTGTAATAATATACAGACACAACCCTGAATACAAGAGATATGTACAGTATTTACATACATGCTAGTAGTCAGGATGATAATCCATGCCTCCAAGGATTCTGGTCTGAAAGTAGTAAATGTAATGGGCATCTTATTAATGATGCTTATTGTGTCTCATGTGCTTCTTGTACCATAATACCAGCATCAGCATGGGCCAACTCACAGATATGTAGTGATTGCTAATGAACGGCTTGTGGATCAGGATTCACCACTCTTATCAGTTGCTGACACCAATACTGACACATATCTTGTGTTTCTGCAACAACAGGATTTGCAACTGCACACACTAGGCAAAGTAACTCATTACACCAAGAGTTTATAACAAAATTCTGGCTGAGATCTTACAGATGATGACAAGTTTTGCCTACTACATGCATATCTGTGGATCAGATAGAGAACATTTCATCATGGTTGCAACTTACTTTGCACTGGTAATAATAAACTCAATTAAAAGTTGCTTCCTCCTTTTGATACATATAAGAAATATATTTCTGTAACATGTCACATAATGAACAATGTGAAAATAAATTTAAGACCATGGATCATGCAGAGTTAATAGGAAGGAGGTAATGTAACAATTTTTTTTTTTAAATGCCCAAACCAGAAGATCTGGGTCCAACTGCAATTAATAAACACAGATTACAGCCAGTAAAAATTGAATCGATTTCTCCACAACATTTCCAGCCACAAATGGACATTTGTTCAACAGCTGTCACATTATAATACCTAGAACCTGCTGGCATAGACGAAATTGGCAGGCATAAAATGTCCTTAGATAATAGTGAACGATTAAAATAATCATTAGACAAATACCTACTCATCCATGGCTCTAGCAACCAAAATAAGTGCAACATATGACACGGTCTGATGATTCTATCAACATCCATAACTCTTTAATTCTTCTAATTAATGAGACCACAGCTCAACCTTAGTTTCTATAATTTCCAGGACAAAATAAGTCCCTTCTACCTTCACTCTTCAGAACGGCATAGACCCCAATTGACAGGAGTCACAGCAGATGTGAAGAAGAGAGACAAACATCTACATGACATGCCAAAAAAAAACCATAAACTGGTCTACCAACTGTTACAGTTTTCTCAGGGTATTCTCTACTAACCATCACACAAGAACAGGAATCAATGAGCACAATGCTTTCACAAGCCACAGCCAAACAAAAATCCAGAAGTGCAAATATCCAAACCACCCCAGGAAAAATTTGGTAATTGCTTGTTCCACTCTCCAAAGTAAAACTACCTGACACAGATCAAGAATGTCGGAGGAGATAATTCTATTGTGAGAGAAAATTGTTGTAGTTTTGTGTTTTAATGTCATTCATTTCATGGTAAAAAGTTTTTGAATGTTTTAATAATTTAAACAGATTATCTATCTGATGATCATTTATAACACCCAAATATGCAAGTCCAATATTTGTAATAAATAGTTGAATCTTATAGTGTTGTGGTATTGTGAAACCACAGCAATATTTAACGAAGGCATCCCAGGTCTGCTAATGAGAAGCTTTTCACATAGACAGCTCAAGCCAGAAGAGACACTGATGCTGGTATAACTGTTCCAGAGTGGTTCCTGACTGACCTCTTGCCAGATCGGGGGGAAAGTAAGGGGTGTAAGGTGAAAGGTGATGAAAAAGCCAAAGAAAGGGGAAGTAGGTTTTGAGTAACAACACCAGTCAGCCAGGCAAAGACTACCTTAGCCATGAAGAGTGGTTCAAATTTTATAGCACAGCATTACTACTGACAAAAATATGTCATTAAATGAGGAAGCAAGTTTCCTATGAATTTTAAGTGCCATTAGTGGTATTGAATATAATTAGGTTGAGATAAATAGTAGTCCAACCTTAACTTGTGAGAACAGCTTGCTCTCAAGTGAGGTCAGCCATTCCTGCACCAATTGTTTTGTGTAAATTATTACAAAGTATATGTATGCAAGTCTTCCATTTACAAATAAAATATTGCTGCTAAATAAAATAATAAAATATCCTGATTTGCAGAAAAGGAGTAAATGTAGGTCACATTTACTGTTAAAGATTTCAAATTTATATACTGACTCATGCATGTGAATGAGACACACAGAATAATAGTCTGAAACTAAGTCTTCCATGAATATGTCTTCCATTTACAGAGCATCAGTGTATTAAATAGATAAAAATGCATTTACACTATGTTTAAGGAATATGTTACAATAAATTCTTATTACACATCTATGACAATATGAATTTGTGAAGTCAAGTACTAATGTAACTGGATTTGTTCGTCCATGCTGAAAGAACAAAATGAAACTATGTCTTCCAAAACAATGTTCAATTTAGGAATATACCAGGACATAAAATGTCTTCCACATATAAGATCTTATATCTATAGGAGAATATGCCTTGGGATGGTGAATGAGGTTATTTCATCCATGACTATTTTCTGTCTAATAACAATTTATATGTGAAATGTCTTCCATAAATAACATACTGTACACATTACTTCAGTCACTTGTGTCTGTTATATATGTGCGTGTGTATGTGTGTGTGTGTGTGTGTGTGTGTGTGTGAGAGAGAGAGAGAGAGAGAGTATATACAGTATGTTGTGAGTTGCATAGCATTCACCATCCCTATATGATAGGGTAGTGTTTTTATATTATAACTTATTTTAATTTTATAAAGACATTAATTTATTCATTATTAGTCACATGACTACAGAAATGTGCAATTTATTTTCAGTATGTGAGAGTACTGTACCGCTATAGTAATCCAATGTCTTCCAGTATACATGATATGGTAAATGTACAATTGTGTTTCTTATTGCATTTAATTCAAAAGTAGGTGATGTGCTATTACCATGAGGCTTGAAATACAAAGATACACAAAATAAGCTGTGAGATATCAGTAAACCTTCCTTTTTTTTTTTTCTACTTCTTCTTCTTCTAGTAGTAGGAAATGATGTGAACTAATTTAGCACATCACTGATCAATCTCATATTTTTCCTACATAATATTTTAAGTCCTTGTAAGACATTAACTTAAAACATTCTCCCCTATACGGGGATACAAATTTGATTCAGTATACATAGTCCTATATTAAGAAGTCTAGATAGATGTTGATATTTCAGAAATATTTACTCAGTGTTTGTTCCAAATTATTATTTCATGAATGCAAAGAGCAATAAACCCTTGTCATTTTCATCTCTGGAATAAATTCCAGTGTATGAGGACAATAACCCACCACTATGTGTATATTAGAATTGTTATTAGCTCTCATTAAGACTATATTATGTAATACTGCTGTCACAGAACTGCAGATAATATGTATGTGTTTGGTTTCTGAAATACAGAAACTGGGAAATTTTCAGGCTGTAGAGAAGCATCAGTTTCTCTACTTATATACAATTTACAGCAGTCTACACAGGTTCTGCATTTGCGAATCTCAGGTTCCCCTGTGAATTATTAATTTTCCTAAATTGAGTGATAGTGTTTAGTTTTTCACCACATGCATTATGATTGTCAATTTGGCAACAAAAGACAGAGTAGAAAGAGCCATCCACGAAAAGCAAATCTGTGTTTAGTCGCCATTTTTATAAAAAGTTTTTTTATTAAGTACATAAACATGTATGACATGTTCTTCCCCTAAATACAGACAGTTGTCACATGTCCAGTAGCAGAATAATTAGATATTTCTAAATGTGATGAACCCATTGTACCAGCACACCACATGATGTACTGGCTCATATGGCAAACAAAAACTACAAGGAGTCCCTGCGCACTCTTGTGGAACTGGATTCAACAACAACAATGTAAAGAAAATAACATATATGTGCATTAAATGCCTGTGTAGACTAGGTTGTATTTCCTTAATGCCATGTTACATTAGAGTTATGTACTAAATGAATGAGATCATGGGAAATGTTCATAACATGGTTTGTGCAGCATGCGAAGTATTCTGTGAATTTGAAGATCATGTTAGAATGCAACAGTATGATTGTAGTACTTCATGTAAAGTATCTGTTTACAGTTGGTATGTCAGTTTCATAGTCCAAATGAGTATTAATGCTTGTAAGTTCTCTGATACCAAAGTAAATGTTTGATGTGTAATGTGATGAAGCTGTGTATATGTAAAAATATTGTTATATTGAAATGATTGTGTGAATACAGCAGTAGGTTCAAGGTGTCTGGAGTGTTCTTGGTGAAAACGGGCCAGGGTGCAGTGTATTTAGTACTAACTGCTTTCATTTCATTTTCAAAAGAACTCCTCAAACATGGCATTAATTTAGGAAGACATTTTGAAACTTTATTGAGACAATGAAGTGCAAGTAAGATTTTGGATGAGAAACTGTTACCTGCATCTAACAATGTCAAGCTACAGCCATATGGTTGGAATATGCTTACTAGCATCAGGTTGCAGGTGAATGTCAGCAAATGGAGCAATAGTTCAAGATCTGTACGTATAATTACACTTAAAATTAACCTAATCTGATATTTGGTATGGGATTTCCACCATACCAGATGTAGATGTTACATTTCCATTACTCAGTCAGCATTGCACTCAAACATTCAAGTTACTTCTGTGCCTTTTGGGCTTAAGTTATGCTGTATTATGAAGGGTCATTGTCTGATTCATGTAAACCAACATCAAGGAAAAGAGTTCAAGTGCATACAAACCAACCAATCAGAACACATCAATATTCAATGTAAATGTGCTACTATCTATTAATTTTAGTAAAGAAAAAACTAAACAAGTTTTCATCAGTTTGATGTTACACAGTATTCTATCTTGTTTCATCTTTTTTCCTTATCTGTCCGTATATTCCTAGAATACTGTGACATCTTGTGAAAACAGTTTGACATTGGGTACTTGAATGGTTACTATATATATATGTATATATTGTCAATTATCTCACATAGGGCAATAAATATGAAAATGTTTAATAGTTTATTCAAGTGCTCATGAAAATTGTAACTCCCTTTGTAAGAAACATGAAAGTATTGAGGACAAGGCATATATTTAACACAGATTTGAAATACACGTTCTGAGAACAATATGTATGACAAAGTCCAAAAGAATCATAATGTGTAAATTGACCCTTGAAAGCAAATGTAGATTCAGTTATGTACAGAAGTACAATTTTATAAAGAGACACAAACTTCTGTTGAGCTGTTTTAATGTCTAGAAAAATGTTAAGCCGAAGAGAATACTAATTATATTAATGTATTAATAATAACTGTTGTGAAACTGAATGCAATAAAACAAGTTAATTTAACGAACTTTCATTTGGGCTGCAGACTCAGAGAAATACCTCTGGCTACCCCTGAATAAAAGAGAATTCTGTGTGTAGAAGGAGAAAAAAACAGCATGTGAATAGAGTGTAAGATGGCAAAACACTGCACACCTACAAAATAAGTAGGGACAGGAAAGCCACTAACGCTGAAAGAGGATTCTGTGATTTTACAGTTATACATCCCATTGTGTTCTTGCATGATTGGTAAATAACTAAAAACCATTAACACAACTACATTTTGGCACTTTTTATTATATCAACTTTTTTAGCCTGAAGGGTCATCGTAAGTAATGTAAAACTGCGGCCCAGTTTTATGTTATGTTTAAAGTGTTTCAAGTATTAGCCTGATGAAGATCCTTTAGGGTCGAAACATGTTGCTATAATAAAAACTGCCAACGTATAGTTGTGTTAAGGTATTTATTTATTTACCGAGGATTTTGTGGCTAGTGAGGTGAGTAGTCCAAGAAGTGTACTTGGACCAGGAAGGTGGAAGTGGCAAGCTCTTCCGAAGCCGAATTATTTACAAATCGTCACGGCGTTATATACCACAGGACTTAGGTTTTCAAGTTGTTTCAAGACTTTATAAGTAGTGCTGACTTAGCAGCCTGGTGTACCAGTTATTACAGACCCACTAAACTGTGATTGTGATCAACAGGTTCGTGGGATCCGTTACAACCCGAGGATCGATAGAGCCCCACGGGCCCTTCCGTGAAACGTTCAAGGTAGTTTTCCCGGTACACGCGATGAAGCCATATAGAGCGAGTAAACCTATTTATGTTTAACCTCGACACTAAATTGAGGTAGGTGGTAAACCTCACGCCCCGGCCGTTTTCCGCTGGGAAAGAATCCCTGTACCCATGCAATAAGAGGCGGGATGTGTCTCAGTTTCGGTCTGGACATTCGTGAGGATGGAATACTCTCTTGCCCCTGGCGGTACTCGAGCCACGGATCATGCGTCGTCTTCCAGAAAGTTCTTGTGATGCCACGAGCTGCGTGGACGATGTAACATGTAGTCGGCAAGGCTCCGTGTCTGCGTTTGGTACCACATGGCACAAAAAGCAAAACTGCAAGCAAGTTGTTTCACAGGATGGGAGCTTGGTATGATGTCTAAAATCAGTTCTGAGATACAAATTTTTAATTTAGGTTATCATCATCCGGACGCATGATGTTTACGTGTGTTAGGATGTGAGGATCCGTGGTTATTTTTTGTAGCCAAAAGGGTTCCACGAGCATGAATGTTTTTGGAACACTCATTTAATGCGTTCATTGTCCACGTAAACAGTAATCTTTGATCTAACTAGTTCGTGCTGGCTCCATGGCCACATCCATGGTCACATCCACAGATTATTCCTGTTGACAACCGCAAAAGAGCGGGAAATTGTGGGAAGTTCGTGTGCGTGTAACGGCGTATCGTAAATAAGTTTGTGTTTGGAGCTAAGAATACAGAAGCAATGGGTATTTTAGGGCTGTCTAAGCTCATAGCAGATATTGCACCAATAGCAGTGAAAGAGAGTGAAATTAAACACTATTTTGGTATGTATGTAATACCTTTGTTTGATCTCCTCCAATGTCAAGTTGTGTGTCTAATGGGTATTTGTGTTTTGTTACTTAGGTCGGAAAGTAGCAATTGACGCATCAATGAGTTTATATCAATTCCTTATTGCTGTTAGAAGCGAAGGAGCTCAACTAACGTCTGCGGATGGAGAAACTACAAGGTAAGGTAACATAACCTCTTACGATTGAAATATGTAGACTCCATTTGTTGCATAAAGCTTTAAAATGTATTTTGTTGGTTCATTTTCCAGTCACTTGATGGGCACATTTTATCGCACCATACGTCTGGTGGAGAATGGTATTAAGCCTGTATATGTTTTTGATGGTAAACCACCAGAAATGAAATCTGGAGAACTTTCCAAAAGAGCAGAAAGGCGAGAAGAAGCACAGAAGGCCCTAGAGAAGGCAGAGGAAGCAGGCATGTATATTTAATTTGTACATATCCCAAAAGAGTTGTATAATTGCACCAGATTTGTTTTTGAATTTACCAAGAATGCTGCTGCGTTGTGCTATTGATGTGGAGACGCTGAATGTTAATTGACACATAAATATAGAATTATGTGTGTGGTTTGTTTGCCACCTTCCTTACTCTTCTATTTGTTTACTGAAGGACCGTTCTTTGTTTCGCTGAGTCACATAGAGTTTGATTTTGTCTGCACTGTGCAATTTCTGAAACTGTGCCCTTTGTCTCTTGATTTGAGGTCTGCATTGCTCTTTAACTGTTTCTGATTTCATAAGCAATTTCTTCTTCTGTATGGGCAATTTAAAGAACTTTACCTCCATTTATTGCTGAAGTGTTGAATGTCTATGTAAGGCATACAGACATTTTTACTTTTACCTGTTCTTGGAGAAGGAGGAGGACCCACTCCATGCTCTCATCCTGCTCATCATTCTGTCTTTTTAGACATGGCCGTAATGCCATTCATACACTTGTGCGTGTCCCTTTGTATGCTGCTTCCACCACATGTGACATCTAAAAAAAGGGAAAGTGTTCCCGTTACAGGCTTGGTGTGGCTCAGAGGGTGGGTAGAGGTACTGCTCTACTCTTCCATGACTGCGGCACTAGAAGGGGGTCAGCAGCACGCCCCGGCTGCACTTTACCCCTGGGAAAGACCTGGTACCCATTGTACAGGAGGCTGTGTGGGCCCCAGGGCCGGCCTGGACGGGTGGAAAATCTTGTCCCCACCAGGATTCAATCCCAGACCGCCCAGCCCGTATTCAGTTGCTATGCCAACTGAGCTACCTGACCCACCACATTTGACATCTAGTTTTTGAATAACCATTTTTGTTAAACAGTCTTTACATTTCAGGAACAGTATAATTGTAATGTGCAATTAATACTTAAACAGTTACGGAAATAAGTCCCACTTCAAATGACAGTGAATATATCAAAAAATGTACAGTGACCTGAGAAGTTTCAATCATTCCTGACATGTCCCATTGACACGTGGGAAACCCCCAAGAACCATAAATTTGAAAAATTTAATTAACACCTAAATGATTACTGGGAGAAAGTTATAGCCTTTATTCAAGTGTCTTGCCATAATTGTTTTGCATTTGAGTGGACCAATATGTTGACTTAAAGAACCTGCTAATGACAGTTATCATTAGCCCTGACAGGGGAAATAAGAAGTGCATATAAAGTGTTGCCAGGTGCTGCTTGGTAGACTATGGAAATTAAAGAATATTATTAAACTTTCCCTTAGCAGACTAAATTATGATGGGGCTGTAAACTGGATTTAACTGAATAATATATATGTTTCCAGTGCCATCAAACACATCACTTTTCATTCAGTTTTAACATTCAGCCCTTCAGCCCTACATGATTTGGCCATTACTTGGTTGTCTGAGGTTTCAACTGTACAGAAGTATAGTAGAAGATCTGTTTGACTGACTCTGGTGTGGTCAGGAGTGTAGGAGGTAATGCCCCTCCGAAAGTGGAAAGCCCCATGTTATGATCTCCTGAATTTTGATTGAAAACTGAATAAAAGCACAGTAAAAAGTCTTAGTTATTAGCCAGAACA
>Ga0123353_10007072_pt1 | contig 15100 bp, 13 predicted proteins | sample TergutLab28metaG_3_FD_92763 | JGI IMG/M metagenome (GOLD analysis project Ga0123353, IMG submission 92763) | Labiotermes labralis P3 segment gut microbial communities from Petit-Saut dam, French Guiana - Lab288 P3 | ecosystem: Host-associated > Arthropoda: Insects > Digestive system > Gut ... | reverse complement strand
TCGCTCTGGACGCCTGATTTTACAAAAAGTATGCCGTTCCCCGGTGGCAAAGAAAAGCCTGTGTGGCACTATCTGGAAAAGAATTGATCCGCGTAAATCTGCGAACTTGGCTACCCTATAATCGTCCCCTTAAACATATCCATCTTATCTTCAAGAATGAGATTAAGATTCTCTATATCTTTTCCTGCCGCAACAATAACTTTCATTTTTAGCTCTGCTGCTTTTGCTGTTGCTATTGGATCAAAAGGGACATTCTTACCAGGGATCCATTCAGTGCCAACAATTTTTTTAAAATCTTCCCAGCTTATTTTATCAAGTGGTACAGCATTGGGATTTGTTTTGGGATCATCTGAAAAAACCTTTGCTATATTAGAAAGATTCACTACTGTATCTGCTTTAAATCTTTCGCCAAGCAATACAGCATCAAAATCTGTTGAGAATCCTGGTTTCCATCCTGATGCAACAAGAACCTGCGCTTTAAAACTTATTTCAGTTGTTGGATCAGTAACAACATCATCCTTGCAATAATCAGAAAATAAAGCTTTTAAAAGTTCTGCGTTAAGCTTTGTTGCAGCTATCCCTATCCAGTCCTGATTATTATTATCAGGAGAAGCAACTATTTCCCTGTAAGCTTTCTGGTAAGTTCTTGCTGTAGAACCTCCGCCTACAACAAATATCAGTTTTCTTTTTTTATCCTTATCAAGATAATCTTTTATAAGAGCAAGAAATTTTTTAAGAAATTCTGTGTCTACCTGATCCGGGACCACGATCGATCCCCCAAGCGATATTACTTTAACCATAGGGTAAATATATATGTTATGTTGCAAATCATCAATGCAAAAAAAATCAAATAATTGTCTAAAATGATACTATAGAATATAATTGCTTATGATGTTTAAGAAAGCAGCATATCTGATAAAATTAATTATACGCAGAGTAGTGGATCTTGTAACCAATTTTGTAATTGAAACAGCAGATATAATAAGCAATTTTGTCCTGGGGTTTTTCCGGAAAAAAAATGATTACTCAAGGTTTACTGAAGAAAGATGGGAAGAGGATTTTTCTCTGCCAGATAAAAGCCGTTTTACAGATAGCACTCATGAAAAATATAGCTATGAAATAATTCCGCAAGAAGGGCTGCTTTTTAAATTTAAAAGCAAAAATCTATTTGCCTGGTGTCATGCTCCGGATTCCAATTATTCTGATTTTGATGCAGAGTGTTCTTTTGAGTTTAAAACAGACAGCGCTTGCTCATATTGTTCAGCGGGAATGATTTTTAGAATGGGGAATGATTATAACTATTACTATTTTCTTGTTTCAAGCAAAGGATATTTTAGGGTAGATTGCGTTTTTAACAACAAACCAATGAGACTTATTGAATGGACGCAAATCGTTTCTCCGCTTGGATCTGTTGTTACTCTTCGGGTAACTGCGTGGGATAGTTATTTTCTTTTTTACATAGATAATATACAGGTAGCAAAACTTAATGATGAAACTATCGGCAATGGAAGCATAACTTTTTGTGCGCAGAATTATGATGATTTTCCTGTTGCAGAATTATTGCTTAAAAAAATCAGTGTTAATTCAATTCCCGATGAAGTTGAAAAGCTCTATTCTGATAAAATCGAGATTCCGCTTCCGCAAAGACTTGTTCTTGCAAAAGCTTTTTTTGGAAATGGACAATTCCTCCCTGCTGCAGTGCAAATGAAATCATATCTTGGTAATATTGATAAAGAAGAGATAACCGATGAGCTTTTGGGTTTTTACGGAGAGATACTTTTAAATCTTGGAATGTATAATGATGCTTTGAATTATTTTAATGAAGCATTGGATAAAAAACCTGATGAAAAAAATTACATTCTGGAAAAAGCCAACATATTATATCAGCTTGGAAATTATGAAGAGCTAAAAACATTTCTTGCCAATAAAGAAAACATGTTTGAAGATAATCCTATATATTGGAATCTTCGCGGGCACAGTATGTTCTATCTTGGAAATAGTGAAGCAGCAGCAGGGTTTTATAAAAAGGCAACTGAGTTTGATAAAGAGAATCCGTTTTACTTTATAAATCTGGCAAAAGCTTACGAAGCTTTGGAAGATAATGAAAAATCAGCTTTTGGTTATGCAGAAGGGAGCCTCCTTTTTTTCAGGCAGAATAATTATTCCGAAGCAGAAGATGCTGCTTCCATTGCGCTTAAAAAAGAGATAGATAATAAAGAAATTGAAGTAAAGGCAAAATCTGTAATTGCAAAAATATTATTTGCAGAAGGAAAATACTTTAAAGCTGATGAAGAATTCAAATATCTTATAGAAACAGAGCCAGTGCTTTGCGAAAGTGAGATGTTTTTTATTTATGCTCTTATAAAACTAACGCAGGGAAAAGCAGAAGAAGCTATTCCATTGATAGAAAAAGCATGCGAAAAAGAGGAGTATTATCTATACTGGTATAAGCTCGCGGAACTATTTTATTTAACAGGTAAAAATCCGGAACATCCTTTATCTAAAGCATATAATCTTGCGCCGGAAGATATTTGGGTAAATAATCTTTTGGGAGAAGTAGCTCTTCAAAAAGGGGATTCTGAAAATGCGGAAAAATATTTTGAAAAAGCTTTTTCTATTGGCAAAAGCAGTCATGAAGTGATTCCTGCTATCAATTATTCCGAAGCTTTGATTATTAATAATAAAACAGAACAAGCCCTTGATATTATAGAAGCATTTCCAAATGATCAGGATAAAGAGATCCTTTTGCAAAAGGGGAGAATATATGAACTTCTTGGAAGAGAAGAAGATCTGGAAAAAATATATAAAAAAGTATTTGCTCTTTATCCCAAAGATAAAGATGTAGTAAGGGCAGTGGCCTCATTTTATTTTGATTGCGAACAGTATGGTAAAGCAGAAGAAATCCTTTCAGGGATCGCTGATCTGGAGACAGATAATTCTCTTCTTAATATAACAGGCAATATCGCAAGAGTAGTTGGAAATTTTAGTGCAGCATTTGATGCTTATGAAAAAAGTCTGGCAATAAAATTTGATCCTGTAGTTGCCCTTAATTATATTGAAGGATTGTGTGAAATTCTTAAGTATAAAGAAGCGAAAATCAAGCTTGATGAATACTTTAATTCGGGAATCAACAGTAATATTGATAACGGAAAAACAGATAGATCCGGGAAACTGCAGAAAAGACTTGAGCGCCTCACTGCAAGGATCAGAAATGAAACAGAAACAAAGCTGACTTGTGCTTTATGTAACAAGGAATGGATAGTTCCTAAAGAGGGTATTGATTCTGATAAAAAAGTAACACTTGTTGGAGATCCTTCTCCCTCTTCTCCTGCAGGGAAATGCTCTGTGTGTGGCAAAATATATTGTGTAAAATGCGCTACTGAGTGGTTAAAAGACGGAAGGTACAGTTGTCCTGATTGCAATGAGAATCTTAAACTTTCAGACAAAAACTTGCGCTATCTTGCTCTTGAATCAGCTTCAGATAAGCAAACCAAATAATTTGTAACCAGCAAGTTATTATATTGACAAAATAGTCCATTTGATAAAAACTAATAAAAACTCTAAAATTGCAGAAAACAAAGTGATATTATATAGAAGAATCTTAACTTTATTATTTACCATATTGATTGTATCAGGTGTATATTCTCAGGAAATCCTTACTGCTACAGATTATTTTAACCAGCTTGCAAATACTTATGCAGAAATCGAGGATTATCAGGCAGATGTTACAATAACAAGAAGCGGTGTTGTGATGTCAGGTGTTCTTTTCCATAAATATCCTGCTAAACTGAGGATCAATTTTTCAAACCCTGAAGAACAAATTATTGCATTCGATGGAAAAAGACTTGTGATATACATACCTAAATATAGGGTAACTATGGCGCAAAATGTAAATCCAAGGGATCAGGTTACGACCGGAGCTTCAATTGCAAGCAAAGAAGGGCTTGCGCTATTAAAAAGAAATTATACAGTAGCATATCTTGAAAGCCCCAATCCTGTTCCTCTTGACAGAGAGATACCAAGAAGTGAAATGGTTATAAAGCTCAAGCTTGTGTGGAGATCAACAGAAGAGGGTTTTCGCCAGATCGATATTTCTGTTGGAGCCAATGGATATATAAGGCGTGTTGTTGGTATAACTCCGGAAAATGATCAGATACAATTTGATTTTGTAAATATCTCTATAAATCAGAATATACCTGATATAAGATTTGAATATACTCTGCCGCCAGCGGCAAATGTTTTTGAAAATTTTTTATTTGATCCTGGAAATTAAAAAGGTCAGATGTAAAAACTGTTAAAATATAGGAATTGATTATGGAACCAATAGGGGAGAAATTTAAAGAAGCAAGAAAAGAAAAAGGGCTGTTTATTGAACAGGTTGCCAGAGAAACAAATATTTCAAAAAGCTATATCGAAGCTATAGAGGATGAAAGATTTGATGAATTTCCCGGAGAGACATACCTTATTGGCTTTTTGCGCTCCTATGCATCATATATTGGATTTAATCCCGAAGAAATTATAAATATTTATAAAAATACAAAAATACAGGAAGATCCTGTTCCTGTAGAACTTATTGTAAGAAAGAAACCATTCCCTGTTTTGCCTGTTGTCATAGCAGCAGTTGCTCTTATTGTTGTATCAGGAGGGTTATACTTTTTTATCAATAAAGATAGTTTTGCTGAAAAGAGTTTTGTGGAAAAAAAAGAATCTGTAGCTCCATGTAAAAGTAACGAAGTACGAAGCCCTGCTATTGTCCAGACAGGTGTTGGCGTTGAATATGAAATGGAGAAGACCTTCATTGAAAGGAATTTTGAAAAGGGAGATTCTGTTCTTGTAAAACATAACGATGCTTCTTATAAAATTATCATAAAAGAAACTACAGGTGAAAAAGTAGTGCTTGAGCTTCCTTCAGGAGTTGTTGAGCTTGCAAAAGGAAAAGAAATTTTATCTGATATAGATGGTGATGGGAATAATGATATAAGAATAATCGCAAAAGATATTGATACAGGCAAAGGAGTTGTATTGAAATTCGACAGAAATACTGATGCTCCTTCTGTTGCTTCTTCAAGCATAAGCAGTGAGAAAGAACTCTCGAGCGTTTCTGAAACTGCGGTAGCTGCAACCGGATCTGCACCTGCTTCTTCTGCCATAATAGCTGCAGGAAGCACATCTGTTCAATCAAGAAGGGAAGGTGAAGCTGTTATCTTGCAATCTGATACCAAACAGCCCTTTCGGATGAATATCAATTTTAAGAGATATTGCTTTATGAGATACGAGGCTGATGGCGGAGCCAGAGAAGAAAAATATTTCCATAGAGGAGATACTTTCAGACTTGATGTTTCAGGACAGATAAAAATCTGGATTTCAAATGCTCAGGCAGTATCTGCTACTATCAATAATATTGATTACAATTTTGGACCTGCAGGTTCTGTTTCATCAAAAATAATAGGCTGGAGCGCTAACCCATTGGGAACAGGCGGATATGTTGTTAAATCAGCTCCTCTTTATTAAATAATTTGAACTCAAAAAATATTCTTAAAAGTTTTTATATAGAGAATCTTGGTTGTGCAAAGAATCAGGTAGATGCCGAGACAATAATCTCATTTCTTATCAAGAAAGGGTGGACATATACATCAGCAGATAACGCTGATATGATAATCATAAACAGTTGCGGTTTTATAACTCCGGCTAAAGAAGAGTCAATCAATACGCTGATCTCATTCAGGCAACAATATCCAGATAAAAAAATTGTGCTTGCAGGATGTCTTGCCCAAAGATATGGAAAAGAGCTTACAGACTTGCTTCCTGAAGCAGATGCACTGTTTGGAAATAAAGCTCTTCATGAGATAGCAGATGTTGCAGATGATTTTATGAAAGGGTCAAGAAAGATCCATATTCCTGATCCTGATTCAAGCCTGGTTTGTGCTGGCAAGATCTCTGCAAAAAAAATACCAGACAGGGTTTCCCTCTCTTTTCCGGGAAGCATCTATGTAAAGATTGCCGAAGGTTGTGACAATAATTGTACTTACTGCGCAATTCCTCTTATAAGAGGAAAACTTAAAAGCAGAAATTCAAAAGAAATTATTGATGAAATAAAAAAAATTATTGAGCAGGGCTTTTTTGAAATAAATCTTGTTGCTCAGGATCTTGCTTCTTATGGTAATGATATTCAGACAAAGAGAAAAAAAGAGAATCTTATAGATCTTCTTGAAAAGATAAGCAGCTTAAAAGGAAAAATCTGGATAAGGCTTTTATATATGCACCCGGACCATTTTGACCCTGCAATTCTTGAAATAATGAAAACAGATAAACGGATAATTCCATATTTTGATATACCATTTCAGCATGCTTCGGAAAATATTTTAAGGAAAATGGGGAGAAAGGGAAATTATTCTTCCAATTTAAAAATTATAGAAAATATAAGAACAGCAATTCCTGAATCTGTTATAAGATCAACATTCCTTCTTGGATTTCCTGGAGAGAAAAAGAAAGATTATCTTCTTGTTGAAGAATTCCTTAAAGAAGCCAAGCTTGACTGGGCAGGTTTTTTTCCTTACTCGCAGGAAGAAAATACCCCTGCATATGATATGGGCATCTCTTCCAATAATTTTATCTTACCGGGAACAATGCAAAAAAGAGTACTCAAACTTCGGGAATGTCAGAATGAAATAACAGAACAGAATCTTTTAAAGTTTGAAGGGAAAATATTTGATATTCTTGCAGAAGAGGAATTTTTGGAAGAAGATATTATTCTGGGCAGAGGTTATATGAATGCGCCTGATGTTGATGGCGCTGTTATAATCCATAACGATGACAAGAAAAAGATCAAGCCTGGAAAAGTTGTTAAGTGTAAAATAACAAAGCGTAATAACATTGATCTTGAAGCAGTTCTTGTGTAGCTTTTGTATTATAATCATGCTTGTCGAGCTGTGTCTGCGTATTGTATAATTCCAGCGAAATAAGGCAGTGATGATTTGAAAAAAAGACCACCTTATCTTGAAAAATTAAATAAACCTCAGTATGAAGCAGCTATCCATGAGGGTTCGCCTCTTCTTATTCTTGCAGGCGCAGGTTCCGGTAAAACAAATGTAATAACAAATAAAATTGCTTATTTGATAGATATCAAAGGAGTCGATCCATCTTCCATTCTTGCAGTCACATTTACAAACAAGGCAGCAAAAGAAATGGAAGAGAGAGTTTCTTCGATTCTTGCTAACCACACAGATGTGATCCTCCATGTACCGCCAATGATCCGCACATTTCATTCTTTTGGGGCATGGATCTTGAGAAGAAACGGAAGCGCAGTAGGGCTTGATTCCAATTACACAATACATGATGAAGAAGATATGCTTACGCTTATCCACTCCGCTGTAGGGGGTAGTGAAACAAAAAAAGATTTAAAGCCTTATGTAAGCATGATAAGCAGGGCAAAAGATTATTGTCTTTCATATAACGATGATCTGTCGCTGATTTCTTTTGATCCTCTTTTTCCTGATATATATATGAAATATCAAAATAAGCTTGCCTCAACAGGCGGAGCAGATTTTGGCGACCTTATCATGAAGACATGGATCCTTTTAAGGGATAATCCTCCAATACGGGAAAGATTAAGACAAAAGTTTAAAATAATATTGGTGGACGAGTATCAGGATTCCAATGTTGCCCAGTATGAACTTTTAAAACAGCTTGCAGGTGATGGAGAGAATCTTACTGTAGTTGGTGATGATGATCAGTCTATCTACCGTTTCCGCGGAGCAGAAGTAAAAAATATTCTTACTTTTCCTGAAGTTTTTAAAAATACAAAAATAATCAAGCTTGAACAAAACTACAGGTCTACTTCCAATATCCTGGATATTGCAACAGCTGTTGTTTCAAATAATCAGGGAAGGCTTGGGAAAAAATTATGGACAGAAAAAACTGTAAAAAGTAAAAGTATTGTTACTGTTCTTGAAACACAGGATGAAGAGGCCAGGTTTTGTGCAGAAATAGTTACAGATGGAAATTTTAACAACACTGCAATTCTTTACAGAACAAATGCCCAGTCCCTTGCTTTTGAGTCGCTTTTTACAAAACTTAAAATACCCTATAAGCTTGTAGGTGCATTAAGATTTTTTGAAAGGGAAGAGGTAAAAGATATACTTGCTTTTATTTCGCTTTTTATTAATCCAAAGAATGAAGCATCTTTCAGAAGAATCATAAACAAGCCGGTAAGAGGGATCGGAAAAGCAAGCATTGAAAAAATAATAAAAGCAGCTGTTTCAGTTGATGGGAATTTAATAAAAGCATGCAATTATACAGGTAACGGGATTTCAGGGAAAGCTTCAAAAGGGGCTTTTGATTTTTTTCAAATCATGGAAGACCTTAAAAGCTATTTTAATGAAAAAAGCGGTAAGGAAGAACTTAGCCTCTCTGATTTTATAAAAAGATGTGCTGATTCCACAGGACTTATTAAATATTACAAGGAGGTTGATAAAGCAGGTGATACACAAAAATATTTAAATATCATAGAGATTGTAAACTATGCTGCAGATTTTTTGTTCTCGTTTGAAGGGCTTATTGCATTTATTGAAAATACAGAACTTGACCGGACTGCTGCGCAATCAGAATCAGAAAAATCAGGATCTTCCCACAACTCGCCAGGAGTAACGCTTATCACTATGCATAATACAAAAGGACTTGAGTTTGACAGAGTTATAATAACAGGTCTTGAAGAAGGGCTTTTTCCAAGCTTTAGAAATATGGAAAGCAATGAAGATATAGAAGAGGAAAGAAGGATATTTTATGTAAGTATAACCAGGGCAAAAAAAGAACTATATATGACCTGTTGTCAAAACAGAAGAATTTGGGGAAACTATAACTATTTTACCCCTTCGCGCTTTCTTTCCGAGATTCCCGAAGATCTTGTAATTTTTAAGGGATTACATGATAGTTCTTCTGCTATTTCCGGAGAATTAAAAAGAGGAGATGTGGTTTACAGTAAAGATTATGGAAAAGGGCAAATTGTAAAGAAATGGGTAAGCAGAGATGAACCAGTTGCTGTTGTAATATTTGAAAGTGGAAGAACTGCCCAATTTTTGCTTAATTATAGTAATCTTGAAAAAATTAAAAATCATTATTACTGATATATAAAATTGGTGTATAATAGTTATATAATTAATTGGAATGCTTTATTGACACTAGATATAATGTTTGATAAAAACTTTAAATCCAGGAGGATAAAATGCAGGATAATGTCAGAAAATATTTAAAAATATTAAAATTGGAGATAGATGACCTTATAAAAGCGATAGAAGATGGAGAAGCTCTTTTAGCTAAACGCCTGGAAGAACGCAAAATAAGAGATTTTGTTTTTCTTGAAAACCTTTCTGTATTCAGGATGGAACTCATGGGTTTTAAAACAATGGAAAAAGAACTTGATATAAAAGCAGAAAGTGCAAAAAGTGTTGATGAATTTAAGGGCGATCTTGATGAATTTATAAGAAAGAGGGTTGAGGAGTTGGGTTATCCCAGAGCAGTATATGTGCTGATCAACAGAAAACTTGAAAAAGTAGCAAAGATACAAACGATCAGCTAAACTATAGTTATGTATGATTTTTTAGAAAAATCTTTCCCATTAATAAAAAGAATACGCGGATATAGACTGTATACAAATAATAGCGAAAAATATCTCGATTTTTACCAGGAAGGGGGAAAATCTATTCTTGGAAGCAAGCCGCGTGGTTTTTCTTTAGCTCTTAAAAATGAAATTGAAAAAAGTACTTTCTATAATTACCCATCAGGTTTGGACTATTTTAAAAAAATAATGAAAGGCATTTCAAAACTAACAGAAGGGAGTTCAGTAAATATTTCTTATTTTAAAACAGAAGAAGATCTGAGCAGATATGTTTCAGAAAAAGAAGGCAAAAAATATTCTCTGAATAAAAATATCATTTACAAACCTGATTTTTCTGGAAAAAACAATCTTCCTGTATCTGAAGGAGTCATTTATTCATGGTTCCCTTTCTGTAGCAGTTCTTTGAAGTATTATTTGAATAATTTTACTTATGTTTTACCTGTGTTCCCTTTTCCGGGCGATATTGCTCCAATAATTTTGCTTTCTTCAACAGTTAATATAGAAAATAATTATATCCCTTCGCCTGTTGTACTATCAGGGCTTAACAATATAATTTATAATCTTATCAGGTTTTTGAAAGAAGATCCTTATATTCACTGGAGAGAATATACATCAATGCTTAACAAAATTTGGAAAGCAGAGGGGCCATATCTTATTCCTGTTTATAATAAAGGAGTTCATGATTTGATATTTAAAAATTTTCTGAAAAATAAGATATTGATCCAGCCATGTTTTGGTCAAATGTCTGTCCTTCCTGCGGAAATATCAGAAGGAGAAAGAATATTGTTTTTAGATACAGCCTATAATATCATAAGGAGCCTTACTAATGAATGAACAAATTGTTTTAATACTTATAGATAACTTTTTTGCAGGCATTGCGGCATTTTTAGCTATTGTTGTATGGGTAAAAACAAGAGATGTAAGCTGGATTTTTATAATTCTTTCAGCTATAGGATTTTATGTTTCAATAATTTATAAAACACTGTTGCTTTTTGGAATAGTAGTTACTCATTCTTTCTTTGGAATAAATATAGTAGAGATCATATTTAATTATATGCCAATAATATTTTTGATAATTGCACTTACATTAAAAGCTGTTAAAAACATGAAAAGATAGTTATTTTGAATTATATCTTCTCATTCTCCCTTTTCAACACCTCTGGAAAAAATCTGTTCTGTTTTTATAGGTTTGAATCCCATATGTTTATAAAAAGCATGTGAATCTATCCTGGTTATATCCGAACATATTCTATAACTAATGCACCCTTTTCTTTTTGCCCACTCTTGAGCTTTTTCAATAAGTTGTCGTCCTATTTGATTGCCTCTATAATTTTTATCTATAAAAACTCCCAAAATATTACATGTTTTATTTGAAAAAATAAAATTACTGATTTCAAGCTGTGTCCAGCCTACAATCTTATTTTCTTCATTTGCTGCGACTATAACCTCAGTATTGCTGTTTTTTGTAAGCTCATTGATCCTTTCGGAAAAATTTTCATACCTTACTTCATGTCCAACTTCAGCAGACATTTGAACCATTTTTTCAATATCCTGTTTTTTTATATCTCTAAACCGAATATCCAATTTCTTCCCTCATTTTTCTGAAAGATTTGAAAAGATAAAATTAAATTATCAGAATTTATCGTATTTTAGCAAGATAATATTCACAAAACAAGGCAATTTCTATGATATATAGTTTTTGGATATATGATAGCTTAAAAAAGAAGAAAAAAGCCTAAAAAGCAAATTAATAACCCCTTTTTTAATGCTATATATGAGATTTTCACTATAAATTTTGCTATTTTTCAGAAGAATCTTTTAATGCCCCCTCTTGACTAAAGATCTTTTTCAGGTAATTCTTGTAAAATCCGAATTGTTTACTAACATGACAGTTTTTTCTGTATCCTGTATTATCCCCGTTCTACGGGATGGCAAAAGAACCTGGTTATGCAAAATTATATTTAAAGGGCAGATAAATGAGAACGATTTTTTTGAAGCCAAAAGATGTTGAAAGAAAATGGTATATAATCGATGCTGAAGGAAAGGTGCTTGGCAGAGTTGCTGTTAAAGCTGCAAACCTTTTAAGAGGCAAACATAAACCATGCTTTGTTCCGCATCAGGAAATTGGCGATTATGTTATTATAGTAAATGCTGAAAAAGCAAAGGTAACAGGTGGAAAAGAAAAGAAGAAACTATATTATCACTATTCTGGTTATGCAGGTGGTCTTAAAGTAAGTAGTTATGAAAAAATTCTTGACAAAAAACCTACTTACCCAATGGAAAGAGCTATTAGAGGAATGCTTCCAAGAGGAGCTCTTGGAAATCATTTATACAAGAATGTTAAAGTTTATGCAGGAGCTGAACATCCTCATACAGCTCAGAATCCTCAAGCAATCGAGTTATAATTAATAGGAGATAATAAGAGTGGAAAAAAATCTTGCATTAGGAACAGGAAGAAGAAAGACTTCTATTGCCAGAGTTTATCTTAGAAACGGAAAAGGCAGCATTGTTATTAATGGTAAGCCAGTAGAAAATTATTTTCCAAATCCTGAACATATGTATACAGTTAATCAGCCGTTGTTTGTTACAGGCAATGAAGGGAAATTTGATATTTTTATAAATGTTAAAGGTGGAGGAGTTGGCGGTCAGGCAGGTGCTTGCAGACATGGAATTTCCCGTGTTCTTGTACAATTTGATGCATCTAATTCTTCTTCGTTAAAAGCTAATGGATTTCTTACAAGAGATTCAAGAATGGTTGAAAGAAAAAAATATGGAAGAAGAGGAGCAAGAAGAAGGTTCCAATTCTCAAAGCGTTAATACTATTATTGAAATCAAAGAAAGAGGAGCTTTTATTGGGATTACCCTTTCGAACGGTTCCTCTTTTTTTATTTTTCCGGAAGATTTTACCCAATTAAATTTAATGCGTGATAAAGTACTATCTGCAGAATTAATAAAAAAAATCGAATTTTTAAATAATATTTCCATCACTTATAAAAGAGCGATAAATATCCTCTCATTTGCTCCAACAACACAATTTCTTTTAAAACAAAAACTTCTAAAAAAAGGTTTTGATAATATTTCCATAACTAAAACCATTGAAAGATTATCTGAAAAAAAGTTGATTGATGACAGGAAATTTGCAGCAAATTGGGTATCTTTGCGGTTATCAAAAAATCCTGAATCCACTTTTATTTTAAAATCCAACCTTATAAAAAAAGGGGTGGATAGGGAAATTGCAGAAGATGTTCTAAAAGATTTGACTCCAGACAGCGCCATTTATCTTGAAGGTTTTGAAAAAGCGCTTTTAAAACAGCAAAAAAAAACCAGCAGATCCATAGAAAAGATAAAAATGTCGCTTTTAAGAAAAGGGTATCCTATATCGCTGATCAATAAATATGTAAACTAATTGAGATTTGCTGTTTTTTCGTGCTAAGATAAATATATAATTTTTATAATTAGAGTTTAGAAATAAAGTGTCTCTAATGAACTTATTGAATATGAATAAATTTATTTTTAAACCTTTTAGATAAGGGGTTTTATAATGCTGGAAGTGGTTAAGGCAGATGGCTATCTTAAGCCATATTCAACTATAATAGAAAAAAGATACAGAGATTATCTTTCGGTAAAAAAGAAAATTACCGGAGGGAGACCTCTCTCTGCATTTGCATGCGGGCATCTCTACTATGGTATCCATAAAGAAGGAAAAAATATAATTTTCCGGGAATGGGCGCCGAATGCTTTGGAAATATATTTAATATCAGATCTTACAAACTGGAAACCTAATCCTGATTATAAATTTCAAAAAATAGCTGGAACAGAAAACTGGGAATTTATCGGTAAAAGCAGTGTTATAAAAGATAAAATGCTATACAAGCTATATATCAAATGGCATGGAGGAGAAGGGGAAAGATTACCTTCTTATGCAAAAAGAGTTGTGCAGGATGATGCCACAAAAATATTCAGCGCGCAAATATGGTTCCCAAAACAAAAATATAAATGGCACAATATGAGCGTTGTCTCAACCAAAGAGAAATCTCCGGAGCCCCTTATGATTTATGAAACACATATAGGGATGGCTCAGGAAGATGCCAAAGTCGGAACATTTACGGAATTTGAAAATAAAATTCTTCCTATAATAAAAAAAGCAGGTTATAACGCTATTCAATTTATGGCTCTTATGGAGCATCCATATTACGGATCATTTGGGTATCAGGTCTCCAATTTTTTTGCACTTTCTTCAAGGTTTGGAACACCCGAAGAATTTAAATCACTTGTGGATGCATGCCACAGGGAAGGGATAAAAGTCCTTATGGATATTGTCCATTCGCATGCAGTAAAAAATGTTGTCGAAGGGCTTTCGAAGTTTGATGGAACCGATTATCAGTATTTCCATACAGGCGTAAAAGGAAATCATCCTGCATGGGATTCAAGACTTTTTAATTATGCAAAAGAAGAGGTGCTTCATTTTCTATTATCTAACTGCGCATTCTGGCTCATGGAATATTGTCTTGATGGTTTTCGTTTTGATGGAGTTACAAGCATGCTGTATAAAGATCATGGGCTTGAAAGAAACTTTGTAAGCTATGATGATTATTTTTCGAGAAACTTTGAAAAAGATGCGGCAATATACCTTACTCTTGCAAATGATCTTATCCATGAACTTAAACCAAAAGCAATAACGATATCTGAAGATATGAGCGGATATCCCGGAACTGCCATGAGTATCGATGATGGGGGACTTGGTTTTGATTACAGGCTTGCCATGGGTATCCCGGATTTCTGGATAAAAATCATAAAAGAAAAAAGGGATGAGAAATGGTCTGTTGGAGAAATATGGCATCAGCTTGATAACAGAAGAAAGAATGAAAAAACCATTGCTTACAGCGAATCACATGATCAGGCTCTTGTAGGAGATAAAACAATAGCTTTCAGATTAATGGATTCTCAAATGTATCATGCAATGAATATAGGATCAAACAATATTGTTATTGACAGAGGCATTGCTCTTCATAAAATAATCAGGCTTTTAACTTTTGGCGCAGCAGGCGAAGGATATCTTAATTTTATGGGAAACGAGTTTGGTCATCCAGAATGGATAGATTTTCCAAGAGAAGGAAATAAATGGTCGTATCATTATGCAAGAAGGCAATGGTCTCTTCCTGAAAACAAGGCACTGCGTTACTGCCACCTTGGAAATTTTGACAGGGCAATGGTCAAAAACTGCGCAGAATCAATGCTTGCCGGGCCTGCCTCAATTGAAAGAATCGATGAACACGCTCATGTCCTTTCATTTAAAAGAGGAAATTATTTATTTGTAATAAATTTAAGTCCTTCTGTATCGCATGTTGATTATGAACTTGATGTTGAGAAGGGAACTTATAAATTAGTGTTGAATAGTGATTCGGAATTGTTCGGTGGATTTTCCAGAGTTCCGGACTCTCTTGAGCTTGATTCTTTTGTGCGTGGAAACAGAACTGTTATTACTCC
>Ga0123353_10007071_pt1 | contig 15102 bp, 18 predicted proteins | sample TergutLab28metaG_3_FD_92763 | JGI IMG/M metagenome (GOLD analysis project Ga0123353, IMG submission 92763) | Labiotermes labralis P3 segment gut microbial communities from Petit-Saut dam, French Guiana - Lab288 P3 | ecosystem: Host-associated > Arthropoda: Insects > Digestive system > Gut ... | reverse complement strand
GTGGCTGAAGAGGATTTTCCATCTGCCTCGGTAGTCGGACGGGAAGTTGATGGTGCCTTGGGTGGTGGCCGCCGTGAATTCGGGCGCGGGGTCGCCGATGCGGGGCATTTGGTAGGTTTGTGTTTCGGTATTCATATTTGATTAATTTTGATGTTGGATTTGGTTTGGCGATTCAGTCGAGTTAATTAATGTCGAGGGATTCGAGGAAATCGAGGAAATCGAGGAAATCGAATGATGTTGATGTTGTTGGTGATGTTAGGCGTTGGCTTTCCAGAGGCCGTGGAGGTTGCAGTAGGCTTTGCAGAGGTAGTATTGGTTTTGACTGTTGCACATAGGATTTATGTTTGTTGAGTTTTGGATTTTGTGTTTGGGTTCCGTTTAGTATTAAATGAAACCACAGATGAACACAGATAAACACAGATGGAAACGCGAGGCTTTGCCTCGCCGTAGTCAGCGCGAAGCGCGGGAAAATATCTGTGTTTATCTGTGTTCATCTGTGGTTTCTTAAAGAAGGGTTGAGATTCGGTTTTTCATGGGGTGGGCGGGAGCGGGAGGAGGAAGCACGTGTGTTGCTTCGTAGTGCAGCCGCAGTCGGGCGTTTTGCGTTTGGGGTCGGGTTGGTCGCCCCAGTTGGCCATGGCTCCGAGGTCGCGGATGCGGGTGTAGCCCATGGCGGCGAGGGTGTCGGCGGCGATGGCGGAGAGTTGGCCGCTGTCGCAGTAGACGATGAGGGGGGCTTGCTTGTCGGGGATGGCGGTGGGGGCGTCGCGTTCGATGGCGGGCAGGGGGAGCGAGATGGCTCCCGCGATGTGCTTGGTTTCGTATTCGGCGGGGTCGCGGACGTCGATGATTTCGGTGCGGAGGTCGTCGGCGTAGAGTGCGCGGGCTTCGCTTCCGCCGATTTGGACGGGGGGCGAGTCGGGGGTCTCGTACATCCAGAGCGTGAAGGCGGCGGTGGCGGCCAGTATGATGGCGATGGCGGCGGCTGTGCTTATGTGTTTCATGTTCGGTGCTTTCGTTGATTTGCGTCAATGAGCTCTTGCAGGTTCGAACTGGATGAATGCCCATGCATGGCAGATACTATTGTATCGCATTTTCGAGAGGTGGAGAAGGATTAAAAAGGAACCACGAAAATCCTTTCTTTCTTGCCCGCCCGCAAAGCAAGTAAAAATCGGCCTCTCCGCACTTTCTCGCTTTTCCCACCTGCTATCATTAACCCACAATCAAGACATGACCCATTTCATTCCAGCACTCATACACACAGTGCCATCCCTACGGGATTCCATTTGTTACGTATCGGTTTTCTACCAATGTTTTACACTTATCAGGCTGAGTGAGATTGAAAGTGTAATTGCTGCTAAACCAACGGAGGGTATTCAGAAATATTTTACTTTTTGTTATTTTTTGCTTGGACAAATGCGACATGTCCAGTGTAGACTGGTGACACGATTTTTGTTACTCAATTCGTTACTTGAATCGTCAATATAATTACTGGAGGTTACAACACAACAATATGGCGAAAAATGTCAATATCTACAAGCCCAAGGGCAAGGATGTATTTTACTTCAACTTCCGCGTGAAGGTCAACGACGCGGCGGGGGGTGTGAAGTCGATGCAGGTGAACCGGAGCGCGGGGACGTCGGATCGACGGGCGGCGCAGTCGATCGGCAATGCGATGCGCGATAGGATGCTGGTGGATTATTTCAAGGCTCCGAAGTTGCGGGAGGGGTTCGCGACAATCGGGGAGGTGGAGCGGGTTTTCAAGGAGAAGTCGAATGCGAGGACGGCTCAGGCGATGGCGCGGATTTTCGTGCGGGTGGTGGCGGAGATGTGCGGGGTGACGGTGGAGGCTGCGAGGAGGCTTTCGACGGGGTGTTTGACGAGGGAGGCGTTTATCGAGTGGCGGCTACAGGCGGTGGCGGCGGGGAAGCCGGCGATCACGGTGAGGTCGGAGATGTTGTCGGTGAAGGCGATGTTTTCGCGGCGGGGGTCGGAGCTTTACGGGAAGTTGCGGCTGCCGGACCTGGAGGGGTTTCGGAGGGTGGCTTTGCCGGAGGTGTTGGCGGATAAGAAATTCAGGCGGATCGCGGAGGAGACGCTTGCCAGGATGGACGAGGCGGCGGAGGGGCTTTGGGTGCGGGGCGAGGAGGGGAACGATGACGCGCTCCGCAATGCGTGGGCGGCTTATTGGCTGATGCGGTTGTGCGGGTTGCGGAATAATGAGGTGATGGCTTTGCGGTGGTCGTGGATTGCGGAGCGGGACGGGGTGGCGTTCGTCGAGATCAGGCAGAGGGACGGGTTCATGCCGAAGGGGTCGGCGGGGGATGTGCCGGTGTCGGCGGAATTGCTGGCGAAGCTGCGGGCGCGGATGAAGCGGGAAGATGGGCAGGAGTGCGTGTTGCTGGGGCTTCCGACGATGCGGCAGCAGGGGGCGCACGGGAAGCTCAATGAGTTTGTGCGCGGGTTTCTGCCGGATCGGGCGAAGGGGGCTTACGAGCTGCGGAAGCAATACGGCTCCGAAATGGCGCGGACTTACGGGATCGAGACGGCGGCGAAGTTGCTGCGGCACGCGAGCATTTCGACGACGTGGGGGCACTACTTCGATGATTTGAAGATGCGGGATGTGAAGGGGTTGAGCGCGGGGTTTGGCGGGGGTGCTGTGGCCGCTGTCAAGGGCGCATGAATGCGCGGAGCGGGACTGGATGGGAACACTCCGCTGCGCTGCGCTAGGATTCCCCACTGGGGTGGGGCCCCCTTGCGCGGGACGCTCGCCCCTACCACGGCGGGACTGCTACTGGATAAAGTATTCGGAGAGGATTTTCACTGCGAGTCTAGCCACTGCTGGAACTTGTCCGTTGCCAATGGCTCTAAGGCGGTCCACCCGATAGGCCACCCCATTAGCCACTCGACCCAGTCGGGGTTCAGTTGTCCACCAGCCTTGGCTACGACCGTTAAGTCCTTCTGGCTTTGCGTCGAGATGAACTTCCCCGCCGTGCTTTCGCTGTCGTGCGGACGTGGGCATGTTGGAGTCGGGAATTTCACAACGCTCTCCAGACAAGGTGATTTTCTGCGGCGTTCCGCTGGGCAGTCCCCGCGTTGTGTCGCTGTGGACGTCGGAAACATCACGCGAGTATTGACCATCTGCGGCAAGCTCTGCCCCGTCATGTTCGGCGTGATTTTCCCGCCGCGGTTGCCATCCGTCGCGCTGGGTGTCGGCCGCAGGTGCCGATTGTTGACTTGCTGCGCCAAGCGGAGTTGTTGCCCTTCCTTGTGAGCGATCTGCCCTGAATGCTCCGCCATGCTCACGGTTGGCGTTTGCCACATCATACGCGAGGATCCAGATCCTGTCCCTTTTGTGGGGTGCGCCGACGTGGTGCGCTCCCACAATATCCCATCGAGCATCATACCCGAGCGAGGCAAGGTCACCGAGGACTCGGGCAAGTCCTCGTCGAACAAGAGCCGGTGAGTTTTCCACGAGCACGAGCTGCGGTCGAACTTCGCCGATAATTCGCGCCATGTGGCTCCAGAGGCCGCTGCGGGAGCCGTCGATGCCCGCCCCCTTTCCGGCGACGCTGATGTCTTGGCAGGGAAAGCCGCCAGATACGACGTCAACAATGCCTCGCCATGGGCGGCCGTCAAAGGTTTCAACGTCAGAGAAAATAGGAAAAGGGGGTAGGATTTTATCGTTTTGTCTCTGAGCCAGAACGGCCGCGGCGTAGGCATCACGTTCAACTGCGCACACGGTTCGCCACTCGGGGTGCATTCCGAGTGGGCCTCCACAAACGCCCGCGAAAAGAGCCAGCTCATTCACGCAGCCCTCCTTTCGGGAAGGTCGGGAGAATCGGGGAAATCGGGAGAATCGAATGATGATTTTCCATTTGCTGATTTGTTGGGTGGGTCGGCAGGGTCGGACTGCGCGACGGTGGTTTTTATTTATTCTTTGGCGGTGCTGGCGGCTCGGGGAGGGGTCGCCATGCGTAGAGGTCGTCGAGGATGTAGCAGTTGCTGATGTTGCCCCAATGTTCGATGCCGTCTAGGACTTCGTAATCGTCCACGCAGGTCACGCCGTGGCCGCCGTCGCAAATATAGGCGACGATGATTTCGCTGCCGTCTCTCGGCGCGGTGTCCATGGCCTGCCAGTCGTCGGGAGAGTCGGGGGAATCGGGAGGATCGGGAGGCTCGAAGGATTTTTCGGCTAAGGCGATGAGCGAGTTGAGGGCGACGGTGAATTGCGCACCCGTGTATGGCATTTCGAGGCGCGTGGCGGGGTCGTCGCCGAGGTGGTAGGGCGGTTGCGAGGTGCGCCACTTTTGCATTTCGGTGGCTACCATGAGTGCTTGCTTGAGTTCCATTTACGGGTTCATTTTTTAGGGTCGGGTTGAATGTTGACGGTTTCGGGGTTGGCGTATTCGGCGAGGTCGCCGAGGGCCCAGGAGAGCCATTCGGCTCCGCCGGCGGCGTGGGCGATCTTGCCGTGGGAGTCGGCCAGCTCGGGGGCGGTCATTTGGGTTTGAGCCTCGGCGAGCTTGGTGCGGAGGTAGGTGATGACGGCTTTGTATGCTTCGGTGTCGCGGCCTTCGTAGAGGGCGCGTTTCATGCGTTCGTGGTCGAGCGGCTCGAAGGTGAAGACTACGGTGCGGATGTTTTGGCCGAGGATTTTCTTGATTAGGTTTTTCATAATTGATGATGAATGATGATGTGTCGAGGTATTCGATGGATTCGAGAGATTCGATGCAATCGATTTAGTCGATGCAGTCGATTCAATCGAGGTTGGTTTAATTGTTGCCGAGGACGGGCTGGGCTCCGACTCGGCCGATTTGGGCGTTTTGTTGTTGGGTGAGCATGAAGTTGAAATGCTTCATGCGGTTTTGGATCATGGCGGCGAAGACTGGGTCGCTCTGCATTCGCTGCTCCAAGTTGGGGTTGGATTGGAGGATTTTTTGCAGGGTCTGGAGGCGGAGGCCGTAGTTTTGGCCGCCGGGTTTCATTTCGGGTTCGACTCCGGCGAAGAGCTTGGCGAACTGGGCGGTTTCGTCCTCGACCTCGGCGGCGGAGGCGTCCTGGGCGTCCTGGACGATGTCGCGGGCGAGGCGGGGGTCTACGGATTCCATCGCCCAGCGGACGAGGCCGGCGCGGTCTACGATGCCGAAGGTGTCCATGTTGAGGATTTCCTTGACGAGGTTGAGCTTCTTCATGACGAGCTCGACGTTGAACATGGAGGCGTTGAACTCGAGCGTGATGGTGAAGTCGAGCGCGCCGGCGGCGAAGTCCATTTGGACTCCGGTGACGGCGTGGAAGGCTTCGTCGCCCATGTGCTGGCGGGCGAGGGCGAGGGTTTGGTTGACGACGAGCTTGAGGGATTCGAGCCATTCGGAGGCCATTTCCTGCGAGAAGAGGGCTTGGCGGACATCGCTCACGCCGGGGGCGGGGCGGCAGAAGTAGTTGCTGGCGTCGGCGCGGGTTTCGCGTTCGATGCCTACGGTGTCTTGGTCGAGGGCGGGGATGCGGAGGAAGCTGATTTCGCCTGGCTTGCGTTCCTTGATGGTGGCCCCTGGTCCGAAGTTGATGTCGAGGTTGGGGCGGTTTTGCGGGACAAGGAGGGGCGGGAAGATGCTGGCACTGAGGCGGTCTACGCGACCGTCGCGATGGGCTTTGACTTCCTTTTGCCAGGTGTCGACAATTTCGGCGACGCCCTTGTTTTCGATGATGGGGCGTTTCTTGCGGGCGCGGACGAATTCGACGAAGGGGTAGCCGCCGTGGGCGTAGTCGAGGGTGTAGGAGGTGAGCGTGGCGTCGGTGGCGGGGCAGAGGACGGTGACGTGCACGGTGCCGTCGCGGCGTTCGTAGTGGTGGAAGATTTCGACGAGGTCTTTCATTTCGTCCACGGGGCCGTAGCTGTCGCGGGTGGCGGCGGTGGCGAGCGAGGTGCCTACGGCCTTTTCGAGCGCGTCGGCGACGGCGGAGGGGGAGTAGTCTTCGTCCTCGACGCGGGCGGAGAGCTGCGCCTTGGTGAGGGTTTCGCGCTGGGCGAGCCATTCGGCGTCCTGGAGCTTGCAGGTGTTGACGGGGAAGAAGATGTCGCGCATGACCCGCAAGGCCGTCCATTCGGGGCGGGAGGCGATGACTTCGCGGTAGGGCACGTCCGCCTTGCCGTAGTCGCGGAGGTGCTCGAAGATGCGTTTGGCCTTGGCGGGGGTGAGGTGGGGATACATGTCCTGCACGACGGCGATGCCGTCCGGCGCGAGGGGCGGGGTGGCGATGGCTTCGAAGAGGGTGTTGACGCCTCCGATTATTTTGAATGCCTCGGGGTCGTTCTCCTCGGCTGCTTGCATGGATTGCATGACTTGGGCGCGGAGCTGGTCGAGTTGGTCAATGGTGAGTTCCTGCTTGCTGGCCTTGGTTTCGGTGCGCCATGCGATGCCGAGGACGGCCGCGCCGTAGAGTTCGCGCCATTGGGCGAGGAGGGGGATTTCGGTGAGTTTTTCATCGGTGAGGCAGGTGTCGCGGAGCCATTCGAGGAAGACGGTGACGGCCTGGGCTTGCGCGACGGTGGCGGTGTTGACGGGCTTGGCTCCGATGTTGGAGCTGGCGTAGGCGGCCTTGAGGAGGCGGGCGTTGTCGTCGATGATTTCCTCGGCGAGCCGTATGCGGGTGTCGGACGCGCCGTCCCAGGGGAAGGCTTTCTCCTTGCGGGTGTCGTGCTTGCGTCCGTCGTCGGACTGGCCTGGCCAGGTGCATTCGGCGACGGAGTCGGCGGTGTCGTTGCGGGTGAGCCAGTCGGCGGCGTCGGTGATGGCGTCGGCGATGGCGGCTATTTTGTCGTTCTTATTTTGCATAATTGATAAGGAGTTAGAAGTTAGGAGTTAGAATGGGTGACGGCGTGAACGCCGTCGCTGAAAGTGGATAGGAGGGCGCGGAGGGCGTCGCGGTGGAAGTATTTGCGGCCGCCTTTGTGGAGCGGCTTGCCGACGACGGTGCCCGCCCCTTCGAGTTTGGCGAATTGGTATTCGGTGATGTCGAGGAGCGCGATGGCTTCGGAGCGGCGGAGTAGGAGTTTGTCGGGCGTGGTGGTCATGAGGCGGCGACGGGTGGTTGCGCATGAATGCGCGAAGCAGGACTTTCCATGATGGCGTGAGCGTCGATACTGCTTCCAGAGACGAGGTCTAGGAGTGCAGTGAGCAGAGCAGATTCAGCATCTTCGTATCTGTAAAGATTTCCTCGCGAGACGGGGATTTTTTCACTCGGCTTTCCCGCCTCAATGCAGTATTCGTTGGTTTGGCGGATGTCGAGGTGCTCCTCCATGTATCGCCTCACGAAGATGCACGTCTGGTATCCGTGGACGTCACGGAACCATTTGAGAGCTAGGGCGACGGATGGAACGTGAAAGATACGGCTTCTACCGCTGATAAAGTATTTGACGGGGTGGCTTTGGCCATTCCAGTCGAAGCCCAATTCTTTGAGGCGTTGCCATTGTTCGTATGTGACTGGCTGTATGGATGTATTTTTCATATTAGTAGGAGCCTCCTCGGGTTGTTGCCATGGACTCGGGGGTGAGGTGGCAGGGGTCGGATGTGGCGAAGTAGCGCAGCGTGTCGATGGGGTCTTTGCAGGCGGCTTTTTCGCCGTCGTGGCGGGTGTAGTTCTGGAGTGCCCAGATGGTATTGCGGCAGGCGGAGCTGATGTAGAGCTTGGGTTCGTTGATGTAGGGGCAGACGGGTTGCTTCTGGTCGTAGGCGAGGAGGTTGTTGATGGCCATGATGCCTTCGTCTTCGCTCAGCCCTGGGGCGGGGTCGAACTGCATGGAGGGGCCGACGGCGTTGCCGCCCTGGTCGAGCTGTTCGTCGAGGAACATGTCGATGAGGCTGTTGCCGCCGTCGTTTTCGGCGATGGTGCGGGCGGCTCCGCTGCGGGGGTCGATGCCGCGTTCGTGGATGGTTTCGCCGCACATGTCCCACTTTGTTCCGTCCCATTTGTTGCCCTCGGCTTCGAGGATGAGGCGTTTGTATTCGGCGACCGAGAGGCCGATGGCGGGCTGGGCTTCGCCTGGGTCGCCGTCCCAGCGGCGGGAGTCCTCGGAGGGGACGGCCCAGTCGCCGTAGGTTTCGGCGTCGGGCCAGTCGCGGTAGATGTAGTGGCGGCCGTCCTTGTCGGTGGCGACCCAGATTTGGAACATGTTGCGTGCGCTGGCTGGGTCGGCGAAGTGGCGGAGGGTGCAGGTTTTTAAGAATTCAGGAGTCAGGAGACAGGAGTCAGTAGGGATAATGACGCTGCGCGTTGGTTTTGGAACGCTCCGCTGCGCTTCGCTAGGACTCGCGGGGACGCTCGCCCCTACCCCGCTGGCGCGTTGCTCGGACGGGGCGGCAGCCCCATTCTGACTCCTGACTCCTGACTCCTGACTCCTGTCGGACACGATGTGGACGGCTCCGAACTGTGGAAAGGCTCCGCGCATGGTGTTCTTGGCGTAGCCGTAGGCGCGGCGTTCGATGTCGGTCTTGTTGACCTTGGCGAGGACTCGCTTCATTTCCTCGTATTGGCCGTAGGGGTTCATCTCGGAGAAGAAGTAGATGACTCGGGCGTCTTTCCAGAGGGGTCGCTGGATGTAGGGCATGTGGCCTGGCGGGCAGTCGGGGACGTGGGTTTCGTCCTGCGGGAGGAGGGGGGCGGGGAGGCTCTTGGTGGTCTCGGCCTTGTTGGTGATGTGGCGGATGGAGGGGGTGATGCCCGCGATGGGGGTGAACGCCCAGATGAACTTGCCCTGGCAGCGGGGGAGGCGGAAGAGCAATGTTTTGAGCCACGTGAGGGGGAGGTTTTCGTCGGCGCAGACGAGGCTCCAGCCGGTGCCTTCGTAGTCCTTGATGTCCTGCTTGTAGGTGGCGAACATGCAGATGGAGCCGTTGGGGAGGACGAACTTGTTGTCGGCGAACCCGCTCTTGACGGTGTAGGTGATGTTCTTGGTGCGGTGGCGGCGGGTGTCGGGCACGCGGTATTCGGCGGGGAGGTAGTGCCACATGATGGCCTGGTGGACCATGATGCTGGACTTTTCGGATTCGTGGATGAAGAGGACTTTGCTGCCCGCCTTTTCGACGAGGGTGCGCATGGCCCGCCACGCGGCATACCACGTCTTGCCCGCGCCGTTGCCGCCGAAGATGCAGGTGAGGAGGAATTCGTCGACCATGGCGTCGGCGTCCTTCCAGCACTGGGGGACGTAGCCGTAGCGGTAGGCGTCGTCGCGTTCGTCGGCGATGAGCTTCTCACGCTTGGCGAGGAATTCCTTGACGGCCTCCTCCCCCATGGCGAGGGCTTGTTCGCGCGTCGGGAGCTTCAATACGGGGTGGTCGGTGGGCGTGAAGGCACTCATAAGTGGAAAGCGGAAAGTGGAAAGTGGAAAGTTGTCATAGGTCGAAGGTGTCGGCGAGGAGTTCGATTTCGAGTAGGGTTTCGCGCCAGTCGGCTTTGTCGTTGCAGCGGGCTTCACGGGCGCGACGTTCGATTTTTTGGAGGTTCGCTTCGAGTTCGGAAACCTTGTTTTCGAGGCTGTCGTTTTCGTCTTCAAGGCTGCTGCATTGGTCGCACGTGCTGAAGTCCTCGAAGGCTTCGACGTGGATGATGTAGTCGCCCGCGGAGATGGCAAGTAGCTCAATGTCGTATCGCCCGCCGTTGCTCTCGACGAGGATGTTCCATTTGCCGCCGTGCTTGGCGATGGTTCGCTGTAGGTCTTCGAGTAGTTGTTGAGCGGTCATTTTTGGAGTCCTTTCGGGAAGTGTTTGTGTTCGGTGCCGTCGAGGAGGGCGTGGGCTTCGCCTTTCCTTTTCTTGAAGAAGCCGCGACCTGACGGCCATTCAGGCGAGGGAAGCTCGTAGGATCCGAAGGGGAGTTCCTGCCGTCCGTCCGTTGTGCCAAGAGGGTGCCACGTGCCCCACTGTTTGAAGAAAAACGGAATCTCCGCAAGTTCACACTGGTCGCGTAAACCGCGTGGCCAGTCGGGGTGCATGGGGCGAGCGTTGTGACCGCTTTCGCCACCGCAGATGACCCAGTGCAAGTGGTGGCCGCCGATTTCGGTTGAGCCGATATTGGAGCACTTCCAGCAAGGTATCTCGCTACCGAGAGGTATGTCTTCGTGCGGATCGCTTACATGCCCGCAATCTGCGCAATGGTGCCAGCCGATGTGGTAGCGGCTCAAATCCACCTCGCCCAACAACGGCTCGCAACTCAGAAAACGCCCCACTGCTGGAATCTTGAGCAGTTCAGGAATGCGCTTGTCTGCCATTTCCTGATTCTCGACGGTCGTGCCGATCCAGACGTTGGGGGGCGGGTTGCCATCGCGCCAAGCGACGAGTTTCAAAGTATCGGCTCCTCGTAGAAGCAACCGCGCAAAAGTATCCCCCATTCTCTGCAACCAAGCCTCGGGCCGCTTGGTGAGCAGAAGCCAATTGAGGTTTGGCGTGGCGTGAATCAACCTGATCAGGTCGCCGAGCCATTCGCACATACTGCCGCAGAATACGAGGGGATTTGCCACCCTGCTGCGTTTCTCGCTTTTGCAGTCGGTGCAGTGCAGTGGCCAATGGCCTTTCCACGACGAGCAGTTTTTCGAGCCGCAATCCGCGCAGATTTCGCCGTTCCTGTCGCTCCAGTCTTTGGCTTTTTTATTCCATTTCAAGGGTTCTTTCCAATTTCGTTCGCTCGTGCGGACGCGCTGGGAGAAGTCGCGCCCGAAACGCCGCGACTGCGCGGCGGCGTAACAATTGTCGCAGCCCGCCGAGACGTGGCCGCAACCCGTCCACGGGTTGAAGGTGTGGTCGCACCATGGGATTTTTGTTAGCTGCATGACTGCGCCTCCTTGTCGATGTCGGTTTTGTCGCGGGCTTGGAATACGAAGTCGGCGATGGAGAAGCAGGCGATGTTGGCCGTCTGGACGCTGTAGAGGACGAAGGCGTTTTCCTTTTCGCTCAGATAGGCGAGGTAGAGGTTGCCGTCGTGGCACTGGACTCCGAAGAGAAGTTTCGCGCCCTCGATTTTGATTCCGATTTCCACGGAGCGGTAGTCGATGGTCTTGACGACCATGGGCGTGACCACGGAAGGGTCGGGCTGGCCGCCGTGAACGGCTGGGCTGCTACTGGATGATTCTTTCATTTTCTGATTTGTTTCGGTGTTGGTGTGCTAATGGTTACGAGACGCTATCCGCGAAGGCGACAGCCATTCGCCTGCAGTCCTCCTCTGTTTCGGCGGTGAATCCGACTGGCAATCTCAAATCGGCCTCGGGGTGTTCCTCCAAATACTCTTCTGTCCATCCGCTCGAATTGCAGCAGTCGCCCTCTTTGACTTCGTCGCCGATCTGGAAGCCGTGTATCGCCCTGTGCGACCATCCATACCATTTTCCGTCCTTGACGCTCTTGCCAATGGAGCAAACGCAATGGCTCGGCATTACCTTTTCGGGGGCGATGCCCAGCTTGTCGCACAGGGTTCTTGCGTCTTTTTCGTTGCCTATCCAGTCGCCGTTTTTCGTGTAGCAAGAACGCACCGTCATGGGAGCGTCGCCAGGGACGGAATGCACTTCCTTTTTGACGTCATACAATTCGCGTTCCTCGACGGTTTCCGAGGACAAAATGCGAATGCCTTGATTCTCGGCAGGGACGCTCTCCGCTGTTTGGCCGTGGCCGATGTCTGCTGTTTCTGTGGCGGCTAGAGCCGCTTTTATTTCTTCAGGATTTATCATATTTTTATGTTTGGTTGTGGCGCGGGGCGGGCGAACCGCTCCGCGCCTTGGTGGATGGTTAGTTGGTTTCGCCTTCCGTGGCTCCCGCTTCGGGAGTCTCGGGAGCGACGTTTTCCGCCGGCGTGTCGTCATGCGTGGTGTCGCATGTTCCGCTTTCGGATTTGCTGGCGCAACCGCACTCGGCGGCTGGCTTGCAGGGCGTTTCGGTTTGGGTTTGGGCGGCCTCGTAGGCGGCCTCTGTTGCTGATGCTGTAATAGGCATATTTTTATTGTTTGGTTTTTCCGATGGATTCGAAGGATTCGAGGAATTCGAATAAATCGAGGGTCTCGGGAAAATCGGGCGTGTCGGGCGTGTCGAATTTTGCGATACGGCGACGTGGCGACATGGCGAGGCAACCGTGCGGAGTTGCGCAGGACAATCTAAAATCACAAATCTAAAATCTAAAATCCCGTTCATTCATCGAAGGCTTCGTTGCGGCCGGCGTCCTGTCGCTGGCCCGGGTTGTTGCTGAAGAGTTTTTCTTCGGAGTTTGCGTTCTCGAAGCGGGTGTATTCCTTGACGAAGCGCACTTTGATGGGGCCTACGGGGCCGTTGCGCTGTTTTTCGAGAAGCAGGAGGGTGTTGTGGTCCTGCTCCTGCTCTTCGTCCTCCGCCTTTGCCCGTCGCTTGCCTCGGTCGAGGCGGTGGATGATGAGGACCTGGTCGGCGTCCTGCTCGATGGAGCCGGATTCGCGGAGGTGGCTCAATTTGGGGAGGGCGTTTTCGTCGGCGTCGCGGTTGAGCTGGGCGAGGGCGATGACGGGGATGCGGAGTTCGCGGGCGACGGCCTTGATGGTGCCGCTGATTTCGGCGACCTCGGCCTGGCGGTTTTCGCGGGCGGCCTTGCTGGTGCCGCGCATGAGCTGGAGGTAGTCGAGGACGATGAGCTTGATGCCGTGCTCGCGCACCTTCCTGCGTGCGATGCTGCGGAAGCGGGCGGAGGTGAGGCCGGGGGTGTCGTCGTAGTGGATGGGGGCCTCGCCGATCGCGTTGGCCGCGGAGAGGACGGCGGAGGCGTCCTTGCGGCCGATGAGGTTTTTCCTTTCGTCCTTGTTCACGAATCCGTAGCGGGCGTTCTGGAGGTTGAGGCCGGCGCGGGAGAGGATGAGCCGCTGCATGATGTGGCGCATGGGCATCTCGAGCGAGAAGACGAGCACGGGGAGGCCGAGCGCGCGGGCGGCGTGTTCGGCGACCTGCATGCCCAGGGCGGTCTTGCCGTTGCTGGGGCGGGCGGCGATGACGATCATTTCGCCTTCGCGGAAGCCGCCGGTCATGCGGTCCCATGCGGCGATGCCCGTGGAGATGCCGACGATGCCGCCGACGTGCTTGAAGGCGAGTTCGATGTCGTCGACGGCCTCGAGGACAGCTACCTTGCCGTGGCGGACGGTGTCGGACTTGCCTTCGGTGTCGGCGCGCAGGGAGAATACCTTTTTTTCAGCCTCTTCCATCATGGCGTCCACGTCGGTGGCTTCGTCGCGGGCTTTCTGCGCCATGTCGAAGGCGGCCAGCAGGAGCTTGCGGCGGGCGAGCTTTTCGCGGACGATGGCGGCGTAATGGCCGTGGTTGGCGGGGGTGGCGACGTAGGTGCCGACCTCGGTGATGTGGGCCGCGCCGCCGCAATCGTCGAGCCGCTTGTGGGCGCGGAGGTGGCCAGTGAGGATGATGAAGTCGCCGGCGGGCTTGCCCGAGGCGGCCAGTTCGCGGAGGGCTTCGTAGATGATTTTGTTGGCGGGGCTGTAGAAGGCTTCGGGAGGGAGTTCGCCGTAGGTGTCGAGCAAGTCGCGGTCGAGGAGCATGGAGCACAGCAAACCCTGCTCGGCCCCGTAGTCCGCGGGCATCGTCTGATGGTGCTGTGTTTTACTGGATGTGTTGGATTCTTGACTCATTGTGGCGCACCCTCCTTTATTACCTTCTCTTCGATTTCCAACACCTCTTTCTTATCGCGCCAATCACTGTGGTTGCAAGCCTCGCATTCCAGCCATCGCTTGGAGCATTCTTTGCAATCGTCGCGGTTTTTGCTAGGCACCCACATTCCCAAGCCTGGAGTGTAGGTCATATAGTTCATGCAAGCCTCGCAATAGCAATGGGAATCGAAACAAGCAGGCCGTGTCGGCTTGCTGCCATTGAACTCGTCTTCGAGTTTCACTTTGCATTCGCTGCGATTTCCTCCTGCCCCCCAACGGCGCGAGGGATCGTAGGCCCTATGTCTCGCGCAATCCTCGCAATAGCAATCTTGGACATCGAAGCTCTCAGGCTGCGCCGTCTGGCCGTTGTCGGCTTCGAGTTTCATTTCGAGTTGGCCAAATTTCATTTTCCAGCCCCCTTTCTTTTTTGGGACTCTTCGCAGAGGTGCGCACGGATGGATTCGGGGAGTTCCCAGAAGTTCTCTGGGCAGTGGGCTTCGGGATACAATTCGCCCATGATGTCGCGCCAGTCGGCGGGGGCTTCTTTTTTTTTCGCGGGCGTTTTGGAGGGATCGATACCAGACTTCGCAGCTTCTTCACTGGCTCGGATGATTTCGCCGTTCCAGTTGTTCATCAAAGTCGCCAAGTCTTTGCGACGATATTTGGCTCGCGGATCGTCGGCCGGGAGGGCATAGAACCATTCGAGGATCTTCCAGTGCTCTTCGACCGTGGAAACGATAGCGTCCCTGTTTTTTTTCCAAGCCCGTTCCTGCGAAGAATCGAACGGTGTTCCTCGACGCATTCGGAACATGGCTCTGACACGGCAGAGCGCGACAGTCAGAGCGACATCTTTTGACGGCGCCGTGCAGGGTTGATCAGGCGATGCACTTGCATGTTCGTCCCCTGTGGGGACTATAGGGGTACTATTATCATTATCCTTAACATTATCCTTAAGTTCAACAGGAGAGCCGTTTTGTTCGAGCACGAGTTGAACATGTGTTGAACATGTGTTCGTGTTTTGTTGAGCAAGTGCACGACGTTTGTTGCCGCTTGCGATGCCAGCGAGACGGCGGTTTTCGCGCATTTCACGGGCGTTTTCCTCGTGTTCTACAGAGTAGTTTGTGACGATGAGGTTGTCCCCGTCCCATTGGAGCAGGGGGTTGTCGGTCAGCACTTCCTTGGGCATCACTCCGCATGTCGTGAGCCATTTGCGCTCGCTCCACTGGCGGCATTCGGCGATCACGCCGCCGTTCTCCGCCTCGGTGCAGAGCGCAAGGATGCGCAACCACGTGCCGATTTGCGCGGGAGTGGCGTCCAAAAACGCCTCGCGGCGGACTATGTTGGTGTCGAAATGGATGTATCCCATGACTTTTCCTCCCCGTTTTTTTTTTTATTGTTCATCTCGTCTTCAACGCGAAACAGCGCCGCATCGCAATGGTTGATCT
>Ga0123353_10007069_pt1 | contig 15104 bp, 8 predicted proteins | sample TergutLab28metaG_3_FD_92763 | JGI IMG/M metagenome (GOLD analysis project Ga0123353, IMG submission 92763) | Labiotermes labralis P3 segment gut microbial communities from Petit-Saut dam, French Guiana - Lab288 P3 | ecosystem: Host-associated > Arthropoda: Insects > Digestive system > Gut ... | reverse complement strand
TCTGTTGGTGATGTGGTATCCGAGTGTAGGCTGAACCACTAAAGCAAGTGTCATCTAGTTGGTCAACCTTTATTCAAATATCAAGATGATGCACGGTCCAATATGCATAAGTGTAATATTTTAATTTATAAAGTGGTAATTAATTTGCAGAAGTGATTTATTAAGTAATAGCAATACATAGACAAGTAACCTCAAAAAGTATAAGATTATTGAAGTTTAATTGAATAAAATACAAATTTCAAGTGAAAAGAAGATAGTAAGTTATTGAAGGAGATTCTCATTTCAGTAAGTATGAAAGCTGTCAGTTTCACATTATGAAAGACAGAGCTTGACTTGCTGAGAGTGTGGGAGAAGCTGACTCTCCAGGCATGTGGGCTCATCCCAATTGGAACCAGTCACAGAAGGTTGAAACATTGGTTTTGAAATTGGTGATAAAGAAAGGTCAAAATTTTGAATGTTGAGGTGTACAAACTCCAAGTATTTGGTGTGAAGATGAAAGCAGAGACAGCTTATGAATGATGTGTGGTTTTAACAGATGTGCACTGCTGGAAAATGCTACATTTGTGTGTCAACTTTGTGTACTAGTATCCCTATCATAAACCACATGGAAGAACTGTACATGCACTCATACAAAGGCAGAGTGTGTGTTTGTCTCTCTTAAGTAGTGTCTTACTGTTAAATACCGATTTCAGCTGTCCCACATCACACTTCCGAGTGGACGTCGATTTAGTCTTCAGTATGATGAAGATGGTGGCTTGCGCCACGTGATTCTCCCCAGCAATACAAGACATTCCTTCTCATGCCAGCCATCTCTTGGTTTCCTCCGTGTCACTTATACTCCACCAGGTTCATTACGCTCCTACATTCAACATTATTCACACTCTGGGGCCCTTCTGCAGACAGTCTTTCCTGTAGATGGTGCCAGGGTTATATATCGCTACCATGGTTCAGGTCAGCTTGCAGAGGTAAATACAGAGCATTATGTTGATTGTGTGATATAGTATAATGTGTTTGGTTGGCTTATGAGATGAGCTTGTTCTCTGTTATCATAGCACTATGGATGAATTATTTTCTCCAAGCTCACAGCAGGGTATTACATTCAATTTGTTTGCATGCAGCGCCATGTAAAATGAAGTATTTCACTCATCGTTTTTGGGTCCCATATTATCATTAATTGTTGTAGATGTGGATGAGGGACACATGATATTAGTCTGCGAAAATGGCATTGATGAACATTATTGTTTATGATAAACCGTGAAAATTCTGGGTTAGTTTGAACCTGATACATAGATTACAGAGATGTATGACCATCAGACATACACTGAGCAGCTGAAGTTAATTACAGTTTTTAAAACATTAGTAGTTTTATGGTGCGACCGTACATGGGGGAACCCAAAAATATCGAGAATTTTTTTCTGGAGGGGCGGTACTTCTGTCTGCTTCCGCTTGGTGCATGTATGTGACTGCCCTCCACATCAGTTGGCCAAGTGGCGTCCGTGAGGAAAGGTCTATAGGGTCTGTGTGATTTTTTTCTTGAGCCTCTCATTGTTTGCGTCGATTTTTTGATGGCAGACTCAAAAGAACAAAGTGTTTGCATCAAGTTTTGTTTCCTTTTGGGGAAAACAGCAGCAGAAACTGTCACAATACTTTGAGAGGCTTTTAAAGAAGAAGCTTTGAGCCAGGCAAGGGTTTATGAATGGTTTTCTCGGTTCAAACGTGGTGACATGTCACTTGAAGACCAACCGCGATCTGGCCATCCTTCAACAAGCAGAACCAACGAAAACATTCAAAAAATTTGTGATGCGATAATGTTTGATCATCGTCGAACAATCGACGAGTTGGAAGCACTGACTGGAGTTTCATGGAGCTCATGTCAATGAATTTTTAACAGAAGAACTTCACATGAAACGAGTTGCTGCAAAATTCGTTCCTCGCTTGCTCTTGGAGGATCAGAGAGCCAATCGTTTGGATGTGTGCCATGAAATGAAAGATCAACTGAAAATTGATCCAGACTTTTTGTCCAAAATCATCACAGGAGATGAATCATGGTGTTACGGGTACAACCCGGAGACAAAGCAACAATCAAGTGAATGGAAAAGTTCATCATCTCCAAGACCAAAAAAAGGCGAGGCAAGTCAAATCAAACGTGAAAACCATGTTGATCTGCTTCTTTGACATCAAAGGGCTTGTCCACTTAGAATTCATACCACAAGGTCAGACTGTTAACCAGCAGTTTTTCCTTGAAGTGCTCAAGCGATTGCATGATGCTGTGCGAAGAAAATGCCCCGAATTGTGGCAGTCAGGTGAGTGGCTTCTGCATCGCGACAATGCTCCCACCCACACAGCATTGAGTTTATGGCAGTTTCTCACAAGAAATGGGATGACAACGGTTTCACACCCCCCCTACTCCCCGGACCTAGCACCCTGCGATTTTTCCTGTTTCCAAGAATGAAGAGAGGCCTTAAAGGAAAGTGTTTTCAGAATGTAGAGGAGGTGAGGGAAGAAACGACAGAGGCATTGAAGGCTATAACTTTGCAAGAGTTCCAGGACTGTTTTGAACAATGGAAAAAGCAGTGGGATAAGTGTATTAAATCTCAAGGAGAGTATTTTGAGGGTGATTAAGTTTTGAAAATGTTCAGAGAAATATACGATTTAAAAAAAAAAATTCTCGTTATTTTTGGGTACCCCCTCATATATATCTGTACCTATATTTTTGTATGTATATGTGTGTGTGTGTGTGTGTGTACATGTGTTTTTGAAATTAAATTTTTGTGGGGAAAATATTTTGTGAGCTTTGTTTAATAATTTCCTTAGGTAATGTGAATATTCTGAAAATGACTGAAAAGTACCTCAAACATGTGTGGTGGACATACAATGAGTTCATTTTCACATACACTGAGGCATGTTCATGGAACCATTGTTGCAGTGGAAAGTAACAAGTATTACATATTACAATTGTATGTCTGTAGTGTTATTTATCCAGCATGCAATGTACATGCACCATGTTGTAATCTGTGGCATTTCCGGTGCTACAGTGTTTTTCCACATTATTTCATAAAGGCACTTTTTTTGGAAAAAAAGTTGTTGAACATAAAATGTGTCTTTAACTTTCTCTACAAATTTTTTCTAAAACATTTCTCATTCTAACAAGAACTGAGCAAGATGTTATCATAAATGTACATAGTTCTTCATGTAAAGTACCCGTTATTTGTGTCAGATTTTAATGAACTTAAATTTTCTGGACAAATTTTAGAGAAATACTCAAATACAAATTTTCATAAAAACCAGTCCAGTGGCAGCCAAGTTGTTCCATGCGGATGAATGGACAGACGGACATACATGCACGTGCTCACACACATACACACACACACACACACACACACACACACACACTTGCACGCATATGTGATGTAGCTAATAGTCCAGTTTTGCAATTTTGAGAAAGTGCCTAAAAACACATACTTCCACTGTGGCAAAATTGACTATCTGTAGGAAGATATGCAGGGCATGGTCCTTTAGTCCTGGATACACTATTGCAGTCTACGAATAGTCCTAGCACTCTAGGTTGCATGATTTCTGCCTTTGTTTGTACATCTGTTTATTCCTCAGTCTTGTGTAATCAAAGTTCATTTCTTGTAAAAAATGGACTTACCATTTTTGAAAATAAGCTTGTCATGTATATTTGAAGGGTTTGTTTTATATTATTAATTGCTCCACGTCCTTTACCATTTCAGGTAAGTAACTTCAGGAGAATGTCCTCAGATAAATAATCATAATGTTTATTGATACACCTTGCCTGTGGCTAATAAAAAGTATCTTAACTGGTCTCTCGAAATTACCCACATGTGTAAGGTAGTGCGTATTCAGTATAATGCAGTGTCAATGGATATCAATATCAAAATTGTATGTGTACAGTTATTTATGTAGAAGTATATGTTGTATGGCACAACAGTCTCTTTCATTAATAAATATATATATATATATATAAAAAAAGGTAAAATGATCCCGTTACAGGCCCGGTGTGGCCAAGAGGGTGGGTAGAGTTACAGCTCTACTCTTCCATGACCACAGCACTAGAAGGGGGTGAGTGGACAGCAGCATGCCCTGGCTGCACTTTACCCTGGGGAAAGACCCAGTACCCATTTTACAGGAGACTGGGTGGACCCCAGGGCTGGTCTGGACGGGCAGAAAATCTCGTCCCCACCAGGATAAGATCCCGGACCGTCCAGCCCATAGTCAGTCGCTACACTGACTGAGCTACCCAGCCCACTAAATTTAGATATAATAATTGTAAAAATAGTAGCAGATTGTCTATAAAACAGACCTGAGTAGGCCACCTTCAAGTTTTTCTCTAATGTAGCAAGGTCACATTTATTTTGGATAAGTCATGAAACTGATAAAATAACAGAAGGAATTTTGTATTCACCTTGTTTTGACCATTCTTTTAAGGTAATTACTCTGTTTTGTTTTCAGGTTCTCCATGGAGATGGACGCAGCCAAATAAACTACTCTGCCCTGACAGGCTTTCCTAGTGAGCTGCTCCATTCTGAGAGAGAGTTCGAGTATCGGTGGGATTTCCAATATGTGGCAGGCCTGCTGATGGAAGAGAGGCTCGACTTTGGAGCCAAGACTGGGTTGAGCAATGCCAAGTTCACATACGAATATGACAGTAATTTTCGTCTTACTGGGGTCCAAGGCAGGATCGGTGGACAGAACTTACCAGAGCATGCACTGGGCTATAACATACGTACAGGAGCCTTGGAACAGTTCGGCCAGTTTAAGGTATGATGATGTGTGAATACTGAGTTTGAAGGGATTTGCTAGGAAGGACTGTTGAAAAATGTGAAAACCCTGTGTCATAATAGACAGTCCACTTGCCTGTACTTGCACTCAGGATCTCCTGAATATGAAGCACGAACACTATTTGCTCAGCCAATAAGAAGTACTATCATATTAATTATCTTCTACACCTCATGAGCTAAAGTACCTCTTACAGCAATTTATGTGTGTTATCAGCTACCTAAAACTTTAAAATCAGTACTGAATGTTTATTGTCTGTCAGCTAGCTTCAAGTCAGTGGTACTTATTGAGACATATAAGACATATCAGTTGCTGCTTATACCACTTTCATCACTCTTGATTTTTTTTTTCAGGTCTCCCAGCCTCGGCCCAATGAAACATCCATATTTGATGGTACTGCAATATTCTCAAGATGGCACGATGCTCAATATCATGAAACTCAAGTTGCTGTCACAATTCACCGAATGGAAGTATTCCGTATGGAGTTCACATATGACTCTCGAAGGTTTGTTCTATTGTATGTTTTGCATTTCTGTAGTTTTTTATTAAAGTTACTATCGTAGCCCTTAATAAAATGTGTGTTCTAAATTTAATTCTGATCAAAATGTAGTATCTCAATACTTAAGCTGAAGAAGCATACACCATTTATTTACCAACTAAATGCACATTCTTGAGTTAGTACAAACAGTAAATGAGCTCCTTCAACATGTTTCAGTACATGTGGACCATCTTAAAGGTTTTTAGTAATTGGCATTATGTTCTCCCTGAAGATGGTACACATGTACCGCAACATGTTGGAACACCTTATTTATTGTTTGTGCTAATTTAAGAATGTGCATTTAGTAGGTAAACAAATGGTGTACGCTGTTAAAAAAAAGTTCACATGATGGACAACTTTAAAATAATTAAGCCTGAGTACTTTCTCGTGCATATTTTAGCAAATTTTCCAGTGCAAATTTCAGTAATCCTTGTGCTGTTGTATTTATAAACATGTTATTTCGTTACAGTCGTATCAGTCAGACACGAACGTACACCCGAAATGTTGGCGTCAACACTTACACAAATGTGAAGAATTATACATGGGACTCTGACGGACAGCTATCAGGAGTCGAAGCACAAGAACCATGGGGGTTTCGGTACGATGCCAACGGGAACTTGCTGTCCCTTACATACAAGTAAATATGACATTAATCATACTATAGTTTGAGGTTTTGAAATTGGATAATTGAAATCCTTTATTATCTTAGACAGTTAGAATGCAAAGGAATTGATTTTATTTTCAGGGGTAACACAATACCAATGGAATACAATGTGATGGACCGTATTGTAAAGGTTGCGGAAGGCTTGTATCGCTATGACAATCGTGGCCTTGTTGTTCAAAATGCAAGAGAAGAACGCTTCCACTACAATGCCAAAGGCCTATTGGTAATTTATTTTTGTAAATAGTAGGACAGAAGGTAAAGTGAGTGCACATGTATTTGTTTAGTAATGAGAGCATTAATTAGGACCAGAATGAAATGTATGTAAGGCTGGATGAAGAGTATAGAAGAGAGAAGATGCAGACAGCAGGATTCTTCAAAATTTGGTAAATTTGTACAAGACTATATGGCATCACCTCCAACAAGACAGTATTCTTAACATTAAATTAATTTGAGCATGGTAATGTGATGACTAGTTTCAGAGTGTTAAAAAGTTGTTCTGTGCATGACTTTTCTGTCTTCTTAAGGTGCGTGCTACTAGGCGTGGCAGGTTCGATGTGCGCTACTATTACGATCACCTAGATCGCCTTGCCACTCGCAAAGACAACTATGGAAATGTGACACAGTTTTTCTACACTAATCATCAGCGTCCCAATGAGGTATGCCCTAAAATATGTACTTCTAAATATAGTACATTAAGTATACTGTTGATGCCAGAGTTGTATTCAGTCTTGTGTACATTGTGTATAAAGTGTGTGTGTGTGTGCGTGTGACTATGTGCACGCGTGTGATAGTTTCTGTGTGCATGTGTGTGTGTACTTTCATATAACTGGCCAATAACCCAAGACACCCTATAATATTGGCCATCTTTCAATACCTATTACCAGAACTGTAAACCTCCTAGTGATCAGTGAAATTTTTCTTTATTTGTTGTTAATCAGTTCCCATGATTATCGGCATGTGAAGCATTCTGTCATAATTGCCTTGCCCTTCAAAGAAATAAAACTCTCATTTTGTGTGTCAATTTAGGTGAGCCAAATATACAGTCCACGTGATGGGAAGCTGATGTCACTGGTGTATGATGACCGTGGACACCTTATTTTTGCGCAGTTGTATCGCCACAAGTACTACATAGCTACAGATCAGTGTGGTACCCCTGTTATGGTGTTTAATCAGTATGGGGAGGGAATCCGTGAAATTATGAGGTCACCGTATGGACACATTGTCTACGATTCCAACCCATACCTATACTTGCCAATTGACTTTTGTGGAGGACTTCTAGATCAGGTTTGTGTTACTGAATGGAAGTCATACAGTATTTTGCAAGGCAGTAATCCACTGGAGATGTCTGGTTGGCTCACTGACTTCCCTAACACTCTTCAGTAGACTCGCTATACTGATGTATTAAACTGAGCTGGGATTTGTGGTTGATGTTCTGGAGGAGGAACAGGTTCTTTCATGGCACTGATACAGGGCTGCATCACAGGGAGCCCATTGTGTTGATTTTATTCCTGTCATGATATTTTGAGGCAGCATAAATAGCATTGGTCACCAAGGTATTATCAGGTCACATAGGTATCAGAATACAATAATCCACACTTCTCCAACTTTTTTGCTGGCATACCACTAAATTAAATTTGAGAATTTCAGTGTACCATCCATATTTATTCTGTATTTAAATAAATAGCTGAAATTGGAAAGACTGGCTGACAGCAATAATGAGTTGCATAATGTATCAATAAAGATGTATGGTTCAAGTTTTATTTATGTTTTAAGTTTTTATCCTTCTTAAATTTTGTTTTTAGGCACATTTACAAAATTTCAAAAAGCGACTGTTAGCCTTGTCATGTCTGTCCGCCCATCTGTCCATCCATCTGCACAGAACAACTCAGCCCCTACTGGATGGATATAGATGGAATTTGATATTTGAGTGTTTTGCAAAAATCTTTTTAAGAGAAGTCATGTATCTTTAAAATCTGACAAGAATAACGGGTACTTTACATGAGGACCAATGTACATTTTTAATCATATCTGGCTTATTCTTCTTAGAATGAGAAATATTTCATACAAATTAAAACACACATTTTACATTCAATAATCTCATTTTCGAAAATCGTGCCATTTATGAGATAATGTGGAAAAATATTGTAGCTTTGAACAGGCCACAGATGAAAATATGGCACACACACATTGTATGCTGGATACATAAGGCTACCAACACACACCCAAAAGCATGCTGGATACCTAAGGCTAGAAACACACACCCAGAATATGTAATACTAATTAATTTTGCACTGCAACTATGGTTGCACGAACGTGCCTCCATGTTACATTATACATACATTGCCTGTCTTGTTTTTAATTAAGGCCACATACCAGTAAACAGTGGTTGGCATGCCACAGTGTGAGAAACCATGCAATTATACATAACACTTTGTCTGACATGGCCTGACCTCTTAGAACATATACAGGGGCATGTTGTGCTGTTTATTAGCCCTAGGTAATATTGTATTCTTCAAAGTATTGTCTATTTATTGTAGGCTGATTTTTAATGCATCAGCAAAAATATTTTAAACTCAAGTTGTAACTCATTATGGACCACTTATTAGTTTATAGCTCGTGAAATTTGTAAATTGAAGGCTAGGAGTCAGTTATTATATAGCGATAGGAAAAACAGAGTAGTTGAGAAAGCATGTCCTATTGTCATCACTTCATCTACAGAGTAGGTCTGTTCCCAGCTCCATTAGGCTCTCAACCAGCCAAAAACTGACACATAACCTCTAGTATTATGAAACTGGTAATGGGGACAAAAAAAATGTTTACTTTGTGATACATTCCCCAAGGATAATATTAAAATGGGTCTTAAAAAAATTGAGTGGGAATGTGTGGACTGGGGCCAGGGTATGACACTGGCTGCTCACTATAGTCAAGTACCAAGCTTACAAACATATAGAACTATACCACAACTCCCTCATGTGCCTGTATTTCATAGGTAACTTCACTGGTGCACATGCCAAGTGGAAAAGTTTATGATCCTCTGATTGGCCAATGGATGTCTCCAATGTGGGAAGGAATTCTGGACAGAGTTGCCAATCCAGCACAGCTTCATCTATATCGCTTCAATGGCAATGATCCAATAAATGTGCGACGCAATCCTCGACATCTTACAGGTATGTAGATAGGTGGATTTACATCTACGGCTTTAAAGACATAAAGTTTTGCAGCAGGTAGCTGTAAGAAGAAACTGTATGCATGTACACCCTACACTGTACGTAAATCTTACTGCAGAATGAACAGTGACATGTTTGGAATTATATTTAGTTGTTGCATGTTTTTGTCATTTTCCCTGCACATGTTTAGGTATCTTGTATTATTAGAGATGAATACATAACTGCAGCCAACACTCCTTATTGGATGTCCACACCGTAGGTCAGTGTATACTAGAAAAACTAACAAGTTCAGTAAATTTATGGATATATAAAATTACTTCCAGTCTATATCTTAGATGTCTGGGAAGAAGTAATCTTTTTCTGAATAAATTCAGTTAGAAAAGAGAGAAATTTAGTGAACTTAATACTGAGACTGTACTCTTTTGGGATATACTACTGCCACTGGGTGTCAACCCAACTGCAGTTAACAAATATATCAAAATCAATATCGTCACCATGTAGATTATCTTAGTAATTAACCAACTTGACGCACAAAATTTTTGTTTTACAATAAGTTTATTTTGTAGCCTCTGCATGTTTTGAGCATGTGCTCAAAACATGTAGAGGCTATGAAGTAAACTTATTGTAAAAAAAAAATTTGTGCATCAAGTTGGTTAATTACTAAGATAAATATACTGAAATGCACAGTCGGCAAAACATAAAAAACCATGTAGTTTGGTAGCCTGAAAATGAAGTTTGCAGGTCACTCCAAAACAATGTTACCCATATACTGACATGTGCAGTGTCACATCCCAGCAGACCATGACCTTAAGACAGTTTTACGCGATACTGCTGACCTCTTTATTTTTCATAGAGGTAAATATTACTGCTTTCACAGTGAAGGAGGTAAACTTGGATTGGATAATTTTACATGCTTAGAGGTTGGACTGGATAATTTTAAGTACTTAAAGGAAATAGTGAATTTGAAAATTATTATAAAATTAATGGCAATTTGTTATGATGTCTTATTGCTGTCACTGTTAGGTGCGCTCTAAATTTGTTTTCAAATACTGTTGATTTGTACATTTGCTATTAAGGCAAGAAGTCATAGTTTAATGATTCTTATATTGCAGACAGTTTTTGTCAAGTGTATTACTGCAATCTTCAAGATCATTATGTGATATGTACAGATATATAATAATGTAATTTTTCTCTTAGCTTGTGTCTGTTTCATCCCTGTGCCTGTCAAAATGTAATGAGATGTGCTCTGTACCCTTGCCAGTGTATACAGTGGCAGTGGCTGTTAGAACAGTGTGCAAGTATCACATCACAGGTTTTTGATGCAGCTTGAATCCACATTTCCAATACATTTTCTAAGCACACATGTATGCTTTAATTTCTTTCCCTAGACATTTGCCTGCCATGTGTTTGTTATGATATCAGCAAGGAAAGCAACCATATCCCACGTGAGAATTGATACTTCTGCTCGTAAAGTAACATACTGATTGTGACTGTTATGTATGTAGCATCCAGAATTTAGAAGACACTAGTGCACTTACTGTAGCAGCACTGTAATCTGTGGCAGGGTAGTACGGGAATTGTGGTTGTGGTTGTTGGGCGGTACTAACAAGTTAGGGGCATAGTCATGTCTTAAAGCCTGATCACTTAAACTTAACTGTAAATTTTATAAGAGGCATTTCAGGGTATTAATACTGAAATATAATATGTCACAGTCTTCTTGAGTCTGCAGAGCTGATGTAGTGTGTACTGGGGAATCTATGTTACAGCTGGAAGACACTGTGTATGGACAAGCGGGATTGTAATAACTGAAAACAGGAATACATTATTAACAAGATCACTGATGCGAATTAAAAAAAAAATTCCCCTGAATAAGAAAAGTATCGATTGTTTCCGGTTGTTATTATAATTACATTACTGCTTAGTGTGAGAAAACAAATATGGAAAATTTTACTGCGCATGTATGGCATCACATACAATAACAGGCCATGGAACAGAGACATGGTGGTCAACTAACTGCCATTGCACTGTGAGCAGTGACCAGTAATTATCAATAGTACAATCCTAACAGCCCATGCTCATTATAATGCTGACTGCGTTACAGTACAGTGGCTGCTACTGCACAGTTTCGTTGCATGTTATAGTAAGAAAGTGGATGGCTATTGTAGAGATATGTGTGATTGTGTGTGCGCGCGTGCGTGCGCATTCGCACTTAATTTTGTAGTGTTAGTACTTGGACTGGATGTTATTTCATGATGAGAATACTGAAGACCATTGAAGCAGAAAATGTGTGTGTAGCATGCCATCACTGATATTATTAAAGCATGAATTATTTCCACATGTGTTAAGGCTGAGCCATGGATATAAATAAGAGAAGAGGCACAGATATTTCTGTGTAAGTTTCCTAATTTTCAAGTTAATATTGCTAAGTTTCATAATTACAATAACTCTCCACAGGTAATCAGAAGATGAACAAACTTTCAAATAGGTGGGTCTTGTATGGTACAGTGCTTCTTTGATGTGACATTTTAAGTTCTCACAGCAGTGTTTATGAGGAATTAGGTCTTCTGAGATGTAACAACTGTGTGTCTTTGGGTGGGAGGTTATCAGTGTTTTGAATGCATTGTGGTCCCTCAAAACACTGATAACCATCCACCCAGTGACACATTACATCCCAAAAAACTTGAATGTGCAGTAATTATTTATTTTTATTTTATTTATAGAATGTTAAAAGAAATGTAATATTCTTATTAGAGGAGGTACTGTTTCAAATGCATGAAGCATTGTGGGGCAGGTAGAATGCTGCTCAAATTTCCAGTGTTTGTACATCTCCTATACACTCTGTGGTCTCGTTTGGTTTGAGAAGCACATTATGCATCTTATTTTGTGATAAATTTTTCTAAATTAAATCTAATATTTTGTATACAGTCATTACCAAAATAATTTTCCCTGTTTTTTTATCTTCAGATCACCGGAGCTGGCTCACTCTGTTGGGATACAATTTACAAAACTTGGCACCACAACTGTATCCAGATAGACTTCCAGGAGGAGGACTGCCTCTCACTCCACCTGGACTTTGGGGTTCAAAGGAACAAATACCATATGTCATGTCAGCACACGCTTCTATCCAGCTTCATATAGACACTGCTTCAGCATTTGGTGTTGCATCTGGCTTCTTGGCTCACCTTGCTGAACGCCGCTCTGGAGATGCATCAACTCTGTCATCGCCACCACACTCAGCTGTGAAAAAAGACACCTGGCCACCTGAAGACTTCCCAGCAACAAACCCTGCATCAGTATTTCAGTTCAGACGTTTGGGAGCTGCTTGTGATCCACCATTTGGCAGAGGAATTTTGGTGTCACGCACTTCTGATGGCAGGGCAGTCATTAGCAGTGTTCCTGCAGCCAACCCAATCTACCGTGACGTCTTCACATCTGTCTTCAATCAGTCTTATCTCTTGCCATTTACCCATTTTCACAATGGACAGCAAGATGTGTTTTTCTTTGTGAAGGAAGATACATGGCGAGCTTTGGAAGATCGTGGTCAGTTGAAGCGTTTGGGAGGGGATATTAATACAACATTTCATGAGAGAGAAGCAGCCTCAGGAGAGACACCAGTGGGAACAGGAGGGAAAGTGGTGGACCTGAAACTACATGGAGCTGGAGCTGTGGTAAACCTGCGGTATGGAACGACGCCTGAACGTGAGAAGCAGAGACTGTTACATCATGCCAAGATAATTGCTGTACGAAAAGCCTGGCATAGAGAGAAGGAAGCTTTGAGGAATGGTTTTGCTGGCTCTGTTGACTGGTCTCCGACAGAAATGGATGAGATTCAGAAGGTTGGTTTTGCCTCATCCTATGATGGTGAATATGTCCATGATGTGAGAAAATACCCAGAGCTAGCTGAGGACCCATTCAATATCCGCTTTGTCAAAAAGTCAGCCATTTCTGCAACCACACAAGATTCAGCTGGTCGACGCAGGAGGAGGAAGAGAGCGACCAAAACACTTGACCAGGATAGCAAGCTTCAAATTACTGCTGACACAGATGAAACTCGTCAATTTTCTCAGTTCTTCCAGCATACAATGAGAGACACATCAGCCTCATCACTGAATTCAGCTGGTGGAAAGAACTTGATGTCACTAGAGTTTCCAGTCATTGTTCATTCAACAAGACAAACATGTCACAATAACAAACACTGGTGGCTACCCTGGACACACGTTAGTCCATCATGCTAAAAAAAAATACCAGCCCTAGCACAAAATATTTTCACGAAAGACTTACTTCTGTTATGAACTTTGACAGCTGGAAAAGAATGTATCTATTCCAGCCGTTTTGATATGCACATCAGTGGATGAGACTTTCCAAGAAGTGAGAGAAATATACATCCATAATGATCAAATTCGTTTTGTGAATTTCCTGATAAATTGTTTGAATTATTTGATGAAGACTGAGTATCATAGGAAATATTAAATATTTGAAAACCAAATGAGATATGTCTAATTTGAAATGAACCAGAATTAATTTCAAAGTCAAGTAACTCAGATCAGTTTACTAGACAAATGAGCAGAGAAATAAGTGTGTGCCAAGAAATGCACTGTTGATTGCATTCTGAAATGTGAGAGACAAATTAACTATAGACATGTAACATACTGCGTCTGACATCTTGGGCGTATTTTAAGGAGCGAAGTCCTAAATTTGAGGTACTGTTGTCGCTGGTGGTAGAAAGGATAGCTTTAAGTTTTGTATAAAGCTTTTATTACTGACCAGACTTCAGCCACTGCATGTGATTATCAGATTCTGGCAGCCTGAAGGAGTTGTGAATGTGACACGCAACAAGTAGCTGTTAACACTTCTAGCTAGTCTGGTAACAAGTTACCTTTGCCATAAGTCTATTACAATTACCTCTTTCAAAAACATTTTAGTTAGAGCTTACCCATAACTATGACAATTAATATGTGGGACTGCGTATGCTTGAAGTAAGTTATTTCCAGGGTTAATTTTTTCTGGGAAGTTGGTATTGTCAAGATCATTATAGTATGTTGCAAGAGAAGGAGCAAAAGTTTGATGAAAGAAATTTATGTCAATGTTCTTGAAAGGGGTAATATTCAAAGATGCCAAAGAGGAAAGGGGAAAAACTACCACAAAATTATTTTAAGGTTTGTGTGCCAAATCTGATGCACACACAAGGGGAAACCCAAAGATTTTGCATTGAAGAGAAGGAGTGTTGTAAATATATTTATATGGATCTTTAACATTGCCAGCTGCTGGGCTTTAATTCAAAGAAGGGTCCACACTGTGGTCCATGCAATGTTGTAACAATTGAAAGAATATAAGGTGCGTTATTTTTGTGTTTCACATTACCCAGAGGGAAATGTCCAAAGAGAATGGAATTTTGTGGCTGGATTAATCATAAATATTATGTGTCTGTAATTATATTTATATATTTTTATTATACCAGACATGAAGCAGTATTTAATAATGTATTTATGGGACTGTCTGTCATGTACTGAAACATGGTTTCATTTTTAATGTTGTGTTACTTGAGGTAAAACAAACCCAAAAAGAAAAAAAAAAACTAAGTCGTTGTCTGATGAACGCTCACTGAAAGCGTATAGCTGTTGATTAACAACACATTGCCTAAGTTGTGTACGTGTTTTGATATGTTTCATCGGGAATGGTAATGTAAAACACTGATCTGACCTATTTTTCAAACAATGCCAATTATGGGAAGTAAGAGAGCATTACTGTGTATGCACGTGTACTAATGTTGAGCATAGTCGTGGGTCATCCCCTTGCCCATAACAGTCATTACTGGGGAAACTGCATAAATTTGTAAGCTTTAGTTACAAAATTTAAGGGGCTTCTCTTTGTTAACAGCATGGATAAGTGTCTGGGTTGTGTAGTTTTACCTATAATTTTTTGTATTGCCTGTTTT
>Ga0123353_10007068_pt1 | contig 15105 bp, 7 predicted proteins | sample TergutLab28metaG_3_FD_92763 | JGI IMG/M metagenome (GOLD analysis project Ga0123353, IMG submission 92763) | Labiotermes labralis P3 segment gut microbial communities from Petit-Saut dam, French Guiana - Lab288 P3 | ecosystem: Host-associated > Arthropoda: Insects > Digestive system > Gut ... | reverse complement strand
CCAGCCTTCTATAAAATGGGTACCGGGTCTTTCCCGGGGGTAAAGTGCGGCTGGGGCGTGCTGCTGACCACTCACTCCCTTCTAGTGCCGCGGTAATGGAAGAGTAGAGCTGTACCTCTACCCACCCTCTGGGCCACACCGGGCCTGTAACGGGATCGCTTTACTTTTTACAGTAAGTATCGTTTCTCGCCGACGACATCCGAGATTATCTTGTCGTAAAATCCCCGAATGAATCCTGCACTAACCTTTAGCGCCGGAATTATTTTTTTTTATTTTGGTACATCCTGTATATAAAATGTGAATAATACAGGAACCAAATACGTTAGAATTATGAAACAAACTGCATTTTGAAGAAAAAAATACGGACAATATATACCATGTTTAAAATATTCAGTACCTATATTAGTTGAATAAATATATATAAAATGCAACTTTAGAGGTTAGCGGTGCGTTACGACCACTATAGATGAAATTAGGCGTCAAAAGGTTAATCTGATATTTATTCTTATCCGAGATTGGTGTGCAGTTAATTTTGTGGAATTCGGGTTTAGTAAACTGCAGTTAACACGTTCGCAAGAAAAATGAACCTCATGGTTGAAAGATTTGGTGCAGATCCGAGGTAACCGGTACCGAAGAAGACGTGGAAGCATTTATTGATTCGGAATTACATTCCAATCATCAAGTTCATTACATATTTTCTCATTCCCTTAAGTTTCTGGGCCTCATTCGCACTATAAAATGCTTATTCTCTGGATTGTTTATTGGTGTTAGGTGTTTACCCTAGTTATAACTAAATTACAGCACGTGTCTGTAATTTGCAATTCTCTCCTCCTACTGGTGCCATCAAGTCAGAATACATTTAGTGGAAGTTCGCAGCTATCCATTACAAATGTTTCACTCCCCTCGCCGGTTATAAATCAGCTAATTCAAGTGTCTAAAGCTACGTACCTTACGTGAGATGAGGCGTCATTCTAATGCACCGTTTAACTTGGTTTAAAATTTTGCCTTTCCTTTTGGAGTTTGTAAGTCTTGGAGTATCTACTCGGAATCTAAGAGACTTCCCCATGTTCACTGTCGGCTGTCCAGGCAAAAGCTGCCTATCTGCTAAATGCGCAAAAGCTGTTAATCACAGTACTTCTTCAGACATACGTTTTATTTATTAATCACCCTTATGCCGTTCCCGGTGGCCGGCGCGGTCTAACGCCTAGGTCTGCGGTCGTTAGCTTGCTGGGATTGTGGGTTCGAATCCCGCAGGGGTCATGATTGTCCCTTGTGAGTGTTGTGTTTTGTCAGGTAGGGGTCTCTGCGACGGGCTGATCCCGCGTCCAGAGGAAACCTACATAGAATGTGTGTCATTGAATGTGATCAGGTGCGACATTAACTCTCTACACCTAAAATAAAGGAGTTAAAGACGTCAGACTAAGAAAGTACGGAACTCTGTTGTTGGGGGAACTGTGTTAAGTACAGTTACAGTAAGTGCAACTGTTCTCATTTTAAGTGTGACTCGTTCAGCATACATGTGCTTTAGGATGTGACGGTTTGACGCTGGAAGTGCAGATCCTCCGAGGACTTAAACCTTCAGCAGCACTGCTGTGAGGATGACCGATCTCGCATCTGATTCTTAGTTAACTCAGTTGTACTGCACCTCCTTGACTTGTGTTTTGGTGCTGTTTAAGCGCTTTCTCAAAGTTGCGAAAAGCGACTACTAACTTCGTCATGTCTGTCCGTCTGTCTGTCCGCATGGAACAACTTAGCTCACACCGAACGGATTTTCATGAAATTTTATGTTTGAGTGTTTGTCGAAAATCCTTCGAGAACATGTTTCATTACAATCCGACAAGAAAAACGAGTACTTTATGTGAGAACAAATGTACATTTATTTTAATATCGCCCCTAATTCTTCTTACAGTAAGAAATGCATCAGAAAATTGTTGTCGAAAGTCAAAATACACATTTAGCTTTCAGTAGCGTTCATGCGAAATTCGAGCCATCTATGAAATAATGTGCAAAAAATGCGGTAGAGCCGGACAGGCTCTGCTGGCTAGATAACTAAGGCTACAAACACACTCAGGATATGTAAGACTTATTTCGTTTCCACTGCAACAGTTGTTGCACGAATGCGCCTCACTGTTACGTTTGTGCGTCTATTGCCTATCTTGTTTGGTAGATGTTTGAGTAGAGTATAGGTAAGAATTACTCCATCTTACGATACTGTTATGTGTACTGCAGTGACTACTGTAAGGAAGAAAGCGCTCGCAAGATGTATGGCTTCTACTCCGTTTATTGGCTCACTAAAGCTTCGTTTATCTTTGGATACAGTCTGGACAGTGTTAAGATCATGAAGGCACAGTGCTGACCTTCAAGTTCTAATGTTGTAGTGTAAGGTAAAGTGATCCCGTTACAGGCTCTGTGTGGTCCAGAGGATTGGTAGAGGTATAGTCCACTCTTCCATGACCGCGGCACTAGAAGGGGGTGAGTGGTCAGCAACACGCCCCGGCCGCACTTTACCCTCGGGAAAGACCCGCTACCCATTTTACAGGAGGCTGCGTGGGCCCCAGGGCCGGTCTGGACGGGCGGAAAATCTCGTCCCCACCGGGATTCGATCCTGGACCGTCCAGCCCGTAGTCAGTCGAATGTTGTAGTGTACTGCTGATTAATCCTGTTATGTTACTGAGGCTGGAATTTCGGCCGAATTGATAGCTATCCTGGCTGAGAGTTTGTGGTTTTCGCCCGTCTCTCGTAGAAAATGCTGTGTCTCTCATTCACACATACCAAGCCTTTCCTGGTATCTACAATCAATAAAGCGTCGTCAAATTAACCAAGAAGAGCTCAGTCGGTTAGCAGTCGGCTTCTCACCATGCAGGTCCGCGTTTTTTCTCAGGGAAAGCCTTGTGGGTTTTGTGGTGGACCATGTTGCACTGAACAGGTTTTTCTCCCGGTAGTTCAGTTTAAACTTGGTAGTCATTATTCCACCGAAACTCCTCTTTCATTGTCACCCAGGGCTGGTACAGTAGCCCCTTCAATGGCCGCAGTGCCAAGAGACTTTGTCTTACACTAAACTCAAAAAAGACCGAAAGGTACAGTGCCACTCATGCCGTATGTTTAGTCTTGTCTGTCGTCGATACTTACATGACGTCACTTCCCAGAGGAACATACACGTGAGATGCCCGATATCCGCTCCGCATTTTACAAATATTTCTTCTTACAAACTATGCTAGACTCAATTTGAACATTTAACAGTGTTGTGACGATACAGTCAGAGGTATTAAGTTGGAGAGACGAGACAATATACCCTCGTTAACAGTTCGCTGTGCTATCCTTAATTCCATCACATGCATCAGCTATTTTTTTTTTTGTTGACATTTGCCACAGTCGTAAATAGATCACCGTTGTTTGCGTCCCACGTTAAATACCCAGTCAAGTTCAAGGCAATACATTTATCTAACTACATGGAACACAGTCTTTCCTGAGAAGCTAAGGCCTTGTTCACATGTCCCGGTTTTCGACCAGCCGGGAGCGGACCGGATGGGCGAGTGCACAACTTGGAACTTTAAAACATCTCCGGTTCTAACCGGCCGGTCGAACGACGAAGTACGCTATGACCAAGCAGTCGTGCATGCACAGTGATCTGCAATGGATCGTTATTCAATAATTGCTCTGTTCTTGTACCGTCGTCGTAAACGTAGACGTGACAGGTTGCTTTGGGTTCATCCAATAACTAAAAAAAGGGAAGAATTCGGTGCCTTTTACGCTCTATTTGATGAAATACGAGGTGATGCAAACATGTTTTTAAATTATTTTCGAATGTTAGTTTCATCTTTCGACAAGTTGCATCGCCGATTGGAGGACAGTCTTCAGCGTCGTAACACTAAAATGAGGAACTACAGTCAACCTGTTGAAATTTTGGCTGTTTCAGTCAGTCAAGTAATGTTTGTGTGTGCTTTAAAAGAAAACTTTGTTGAATAAATAATAGGAAAGGATTTTCTTGGGAGAAATTATTCATTATCATCTCCATTTTGTTCAACTTAGTAACCTGAGACTCCTCCATATTATCCACCAATAAACTGTACACATATTTTCTAGCTTTTGAAGACCCCGCACCGAACTTCGTTGCTTGTTTATGTTTCTTATTGACTTTACATAGCAGTCTCGGACGTTTTCCTACCTTTTCATTGCTTCATTACACCAAAACTCAAAATTATGTAACTAAAATTAGACGTTAGGAACTTGAGTGTGTTATAATAATAGTACAAGTGACCAAGAGTGTTATTAATTACAGGATTTCTTTTTACAGATATCTAGCGAGTGAATGCATTTTTCATGACCTACATTTCTCTTATCGGATTGGAATCTTAACAGCAAGAAATATAGTCAGAGCAGTATGTCTCAATAACTGCTCTATCATGCGTCCATAACGTATTTCCAGGCCTATAAAAGAGCAGTAAGAAGTGACTGCTTAGGAATTTGAAAGAAGAGCTAATTTCCCGCATTGCTTAGGGGCCGTCGATGGGCAACATATTCGAGTAATCAAACCGGAACACAGTGGCTCGATGTTCTATAATTACAAAGATTTTTTCCCCGTGGTATTAATAGCCGTGGCAGACAATAACTACAGCTTCGTGTACGTTGACATTGGTAGTTGCGGAAAAGACTGTGATTCTACAGTTTTTAAACAATCTACGCTATGGACATCAATTCAGACAAATATGCTGGAATTACCCAGTGAGAGGCCTCTTTCAGGAACAGAAGGTCCAAATGTACCATACCTCTTCGTAGGAGACGAAGGATTTGCGCTGAACAGAAATATACTTCGACCTTTTGGTGAATCTAACCTGAGTGTTAAAAAAAGAGTGTAAAACTATTGCTTATGCAGAGCACGAAGGTATGTGGAATGTGCTTTTGGTATTTTGAGCAATAAATAGAGAGTTTCCAGCGACCGCTTAATGTCAGTCCTGACTTTGCAGTCGTCAGTGTTAAGGCCAGTGTTGTTCTGCACAATTTTGTTCTGAGAGAGGTGGTTATAAGTTTGAAGACGCTTTGACATGGACTGGTTTTGAAGATGTACCTGAAGGACAATCAATACGTGGGGGGTTAACAGCGAACAATATAAGGAATAAAGTAGCTGATTATTTTCTAACAGATGCTGGAGCTGCTTCGCACCAAATGTCAAAAATATGAACAGTAGAGTAAAAAAAAAAAAAAAAAGATTTGTATGAATTTCAATCCGCTGTGTTCTATAAATTATGGCACTACTCAACAAAAGTGTTTTTTTGAACAACTCCTAGTAGAGCTTCGAAGTCTCCTTGAAGACAAATACAAACTTCTTTCCATGCCTTTTTCGGTTCGTTTCTGTCTTTATAAATATCATCCGTCTTGTTCCACAACACGGGCCTGGCTTCCACCAGAGATATTAACAAATCAATGTCGAACTCAAAATCGCCCATCTTCACCACTGGAAGACTAGTGTTTCAGTACTCTACTGACACTGTAGTGAAAAGTTATCGCTCGGATACAGCCGGGTAAAGACCGGAGTGTGTGAACGTGTCTATAAGCAACACGTGCACCACTGTTGACTCATCGACCGAACGGCGACCAGGCATAGTAGTGGATAGATCGGGTGCTACCCGGCAGCCGGCCGGTAAATTCCCGGCCGGCCTAACGACCTTTCCTGTGTTCCACTACTTTGTCCAGCTGTAATCCGAACCTGCCGGCCGGTCGACAACCGGAACGTGTGAACGAGGCCTAACAGGTCCTCAGCTAGTAAAAAAATTCCCCGCATTTTGTGTAGCCCGAAGGTTCATTACCGCATTCACAAACGGCCTTCACCTTTCCCTTTCCTGAGCCAGATCAATCCAGTCCATGGCTTCTCATCCAACTACTTGAAGATACATTTCAATATTATCCTCCCATCTATGCCGAGATCTTCCAAGTGGACCCTTTCCCTCAGGTTACCCCACCAAAATTCTGCATGTACCTCTCTGTCTCCTATGTGTCACATGCCCCTCCCGTCTAATGCTTCTTGATTTGATGATCCGAATAATATTTCGTGAGGAATACAGATCAAAAAACTTCTGGTTACGTAATATTTTCCACTCCCCTGCTAACTCGTCCTTCTTGGGCACAACCATCTTCCTCAGCACCCTATTCTCGAACAAGTATTGGCCTATTTTATTCGCTAACGTTGGGCTTTTTTTGTGTCTTTCCACTTCCAGACACGACCTACCGTAAAATACTAGACGCGGCAGCACATTTTCTTTACTGACAAGGCTACGGACTGGACAACAGAGGACTTCTGGTTCTTTTCCCGGCAGGCACAAGATTTTTTTTTCTCGCGAGCTTTTCCGAAATGTTCTGGGGTCATCCAATCTCACATATTCAGGGGATGGGGAGGTTTTGCTTTTCGGGGTAAAGCGGCTGAGAGTTCAGGCTGAACATTTACTTGCTGCTAGTGCCGTGTTTAAGAATGCTCGCGGGTATGCTTCTGCTTCCCTGTGTGCCTCCTGTGCGTGTTGCCAAATAAAGAACAAGGAAAACTGACTGGTAGCTATAATACAACGTAATTCAAAGCGATGTTATACAAACGAGTTCAACATAAGCGCAGTAAGTCCAGCAAAGATAAACACTAATAGAATAAATTTGGTAACAATAGCGGAGACGTAACTTATATGACACGTGATAGTCATTGCTACAGCTCACAAAAAGCTACCAGACAAATTATGTGACGGGGGAGGGGTGCTAATATAAACCTAAAACTACACCTTTAACTGTGCGACCGACCAAATGCCGGGCACAGATGAAGCTCCCAACTTCAAGACCAGGAATGTGGCAGTGTGCTGCATGTTTAAGGTTATCGTGCAGTGATAGATGAGTATGGAGCAGCGGTGGATTGATGGTTAGTAGGGGGAAAAGGAACTTTGAACTGATCCTGAATTCTCACATGAATTCACCCGGAGTCGAACCCAGCGCTCTTAACCGCGAGAGATGTGTTTCGACCTTAGTAAAAGCCCATCAGAGATGTACGTGTATAACGAAAGTCGTTAACAGGGTGTCTGTCATATAAGCAACGCATTTGCCAAAGTTACTTACCGAGATCTGCTCTCTTCTGGGATATTGCACGTCGTATACACGTACCGGACGCCTCACGACGGCTCTGCCCAACCCGAATATAGAAATATCTTTTACTACCGGGAACGATCACCTATACCGAAAAATCCAGAGGTTGCGGGAAATAAGACTTTATGCCATCTACACTGACAACCGTCAACACCATCTCTAAACAACCCCCTTTTTAACTGTTTGAACTATTTGTAACTATTTTTAACTATTGTTTTTAACCATGCTGATATTATAAACACGGATATCGGTTTGTAAAACTGAGATCATAATTAACAGAAAGCAAGGCATATTATATTTTGGTATTTTCCCCTTATGTCTTGCATTACGTGTGTTGGCTTGATGATGACCTGAAAGGTCGAAACACGTCGCTTTGTTAAGCACTTAAAACACTTAAAAGCGTAGTTGTGTTGACTACTTCTCACATAACCATCAGTAGAGTGGTAATTCCGTACCGATGCTTCGGGATAACCTTTCGGCCCTATAAGGTCGGTACGGAATTACCACTATACGCTTTGCCATATCCCAGAGGAGCGTAGATCTCTTCTGCATCGCGGCGGAAGCCTAAAATCGCGCAAGATACTATTGTTTGCCATTACCTATTATAGATCTGTTTAGAACAAGCAGAAGAAGTAGAGGTCAGACACTGAAGACACGCGGTGACCTGACGGCTAACACAGACTGTGGGAGACAAATCAGTAACTCGTTACATTTTGTAACTGCATAATTCTAAGGAATTGGAGGAAGGTAAAATGCGGCACTCGGCAGAGTTTTGAAGTTAGTCCTTGCAATACTGGGTGAAAAAGTTGGTGAACCTAAACCCAAAGCCTCTAAATTTCAGTTCATTGAATCACGACATAGTTAAATAGAATTTGCGTGTCTGCTTGTTTGATTCGTATGTTGTTCATGAATGTTGCTTCAAATGCAGGTGTTTATAATCTATCGTGTGGACGAGTTCAGATGACTGTGAATGAATGGTGGTTGTAGTAGGCGAACTGCACGTGCGTACAGAATCCGGAAGAATCCGGACATTTTCCTTTAGTGCCAGAGGGCAGCTTACCTGGTATGTAGACTAGGCTACGGGATTGACGATTCGGGGTTTGAATTCCAATATAGACAAGGCATTTTTTCTCTTCCCCTAAACGTCCAGACCTAATACAATAGTACAAACAACCAACTTGATGAAACAGTAGCAGTTTATTAGTAAATTCAATCAGGTGAACATGTTTCGGGCGATAATCTCGCCCATCTTCAGGAGCACTAGACTGTGTTTACAGCTTGTGGTATAATGCACCGAAGAAGTTGTCTGCTGGCAACTTCTTCGGTGCAATATACCACAAGCTGTAAACTCAGGCTAGTGTTCCTGAAGGTGGACGAAATTATCGCCCCAAACATGTTCAGCTGATTGAATTTACTAATAAACTGCTATTGTTTCATCTAGTTGGTTGTTTATACTATTGTATCAGAGTTACGCGGTCACTCAAACATCAAACATCAAATTCAAAAGTTCAGACCTATTCTGGGCCAACCCTGCCTCCTAATTAAATAGGCACCGGATTTCTCTCCTGGGAGTAAAGTGGCCGGGTCGTGAATTTGACCAGTCGCCTACATCCAGTGCCGAGGTTAAGAATGAGTGGAGCTGTACCTCTACCCCCTTTGTATGTTGTGGGCAGGGACGACGTTACAATCAGGATAACGATGAACTCAGCAAAGGTTCCAGCCTGGTGCCGGGTAATTTGGCTCATCCAGTAGCTCTTCTGACTTGCATTTGAAAGATATCCGTTTCGAAGTTCGGTCGGCACACTGACTACCCGGACTGAGGTTTCTGTGACCATGCGTATTTCGAGGCAGATGCTATAACGAGCGCTTTTTTAAACATACACGTGTAATATTTGTTTTATTAAGACAGAGATGCACAAATCCCGAGTGCTAAATCGCTGGGCCAAATAAATTGTACCGCGGCGCGTGATATTTGTAACTCGGCAGTGTGGTACTTGCTGCTTCTCACTGTTCTAGCACCTGGAATTCCAAGGGGGTTCCTAGATTTTTAGAAACTGCGTGTAGCCAGGCGTAAATGGGAGGATAATTTTAAGATGGATCTTCAGGAAGGGGGGGGGGGGGGGGGGGGGGCATTGACTGGATTGATATGGCTCAGAACAGGGACAGGTGGCCGGCACTTCTGAATGCGGTAATGAACCTTCGGGTTCCATACAATGCAGGAAATTTCTTGACAAGCTGAAAACCGGTTGACTTCTCAAGAAGGACTTTGTTCCATGGAGTACTTAAGTAAGTAAGTAAAGAAATAAGTAAGTAAGTAAGTAAGTAAGTGAGTGAGTGAGTGAATGAATGAGTGAGTGAGTGTACCCGTCCATTAAGAAGCTTGCTGTTCGACGTCACAGGCGTACCCTGAGACGCTGATGGCGTCGTTAAATACATCATATATCAGGGGTGCACAAATTTTCTAAGTGTAGGAGCCATCTAAAAATTCTAGGAGCCAGAAGCGTCACATGGGGCAAATTCCATACCGAGGATCCACAGATATTAGGCTCCACCGTGCAAAATACAGTAGTTACGACAACCTGGCGCCCAGGATTTATGTACCCCTGCTATATATAATTAAAATGAAACACACCGTCGAATACGGTCTTAGAAGTTTAATGCTATACCAAACTGTCTGGTATGTCTGTGCTAATTCCTGGCCCATAACCGACATTTACCCTTATTTTTAAGACATTGTGTCAACTGAATCGTGTATTTAAAATCAGTGACGCTTGTGCCAGTATCTTCATAATTCTTTAGAAATGAACAGGTTAACGCACCGAAAAAAGCACGCTATTTTTCAGAGGTAATTTTGTTTGGGATTGTTATGGAAGGGTATGTTGAAATGGGTTTTCTTCAATCGTTAAGTTATTCTGCGTGTAAGGAAATATTCCTGCCTGTAACGTGTAATATAATATCCAACAAAATGCACGAAGTCTAATACAAAATTATACAAATAAAATATTAAAATTCCAAATTATTTCGATCCTTCAGGATCATCTTCAGGGAGAAAATACACATTAATCAAATATGAATAAAACATGAATTAGATTAAACTAAGGTAATGTATCATATCTGGATATCCTGAAGTCCACAGTAGAAACAGAAATTAAGGTAAAGTTGTCACTGTGCAGACAGTGAAAGGTACATGGGGAAGTGGACGTACAGTTTCACTCATTCTTAACCTCGACAACACATGGCGGTTATTGGTCACCTTCACGCCTCGGCTACTTTTTACCCGAGGAAAGAGGCTCAGTACGCATTTGATAGGCTGGGAGGACCTGAGTGCCGGTCTGCTCGCTTTGGAGAAGAGAAAAATTACTTACCCTTGCCGTGAATCGAACTACGGTTTCTTGGTTCCTCATTCCGTAGCCCGAACGTAATAAAGTTTTAGAAGTGATAAGTTACCAAGTTCAGAATTCTACTACCTGATCCAGATCAGCCTAATCCACAGACACTGACACCCTGATTCGCTGGGATTCCGTTTAACACAGTAGTGTTCTGTCAGCTACAACTTGCAATATATAGTGGCCCCTTTTTAGTCGTCATGGCAATAATGAGAGGCCAGACCTTCAGAATTGGCAGACATCTCTCTCCCTTGTCGGGATTAGAACCGCGAATTATCCAGCCAAGTCACTATACTGACAGAGCTATCCCGCTTTAATGACAGTTCCATTAGCTCAGATAAAGATGTTTCTTCCTGGGTGAAATAATGTTCACTTCGCTTAATTTTAGTCCTGATTCTAGGATATGACATTAATCGACCTTGGTTGCTGACATGAACCCATTTGTTTATTGTTCGTTACAAGTGACTGGTGTTTCGGTTTTCGGTTTTTTAGAAGAATTTTGCGGACTTTCGTGGAATAGATTTTTTTTTAAGATTCCGCAGATTTTCTTGTTGTTCGTTCTACCTGTCGTGTCACTCATGGTAATATTAATCAGCACTACACAATCACGCTGATCTAAAGTAGCGTTGCACAAACCCCGAGCTACAGGGCGCTGTGGCGACTAGATTTGGTACGGTGTCGCCTAATATTTGTGGGACCACAGTAGGGAACTTGTTGTACGTCACCCTTCTGACGCCCAGAATTTTTGAAGTGGCTCCTGAGTTTTTGGAAAATACGTGCACCCCTAGTTTTGTTATATTTTAGGAACATAAGCCTTGCGAAAGATCAGTTTCCCGTCGACGGAATCCAATAAAAGTCTAATTCACTCACTATTTGAGAAAGAATTTTTGTAGGGGAATAAGATAAAAGGGCGTAGTCTCCAATAAGTGAGAATGAAGACGCCAGATATATGTGAAAAAGGTAAAATGCACCCTTGTGCAGGCCGTACGACCCATAGGAGTAGTAGAGGTATATCTATACTCTTTCTAGACCACGGCATTAGAAGGGGGTGAGGGGTCAGGCCCGGGAGAGACCCGGCACCCATTGTACAGGAGGCTGGGTGTGCCCCAGGGCCGGTTTGGACAGGTCTGGAAAATCTCGCCCCACCGGGATTCGATCCCCGGACCGTCCAGCCCGTAACCAGTCGCTATACCGACTACGCTACCCGGCCCACCTAGACATACCACGTATGTAATGGACTAATAAATGCAGCGATATAACACAGCAACAGTAAAGTGTTCGCAGACAGCGGTTGTTCTGTAGGTTTATTTAAAAGGTTTCAGTCAACCCACGTCTGCAAAATCCTGCGTTTGATCTACAGACATAAAATGTATGGACATGAAAATATGTCCAAACATTGCGATATTTGACATTCTTACGGAGTTGACTAGGAGGATGAAGATTACAGTCTTCTGCCGTATGAAGCCCTGTAGTTTGAAAGAAATGCATCGACGTTTAGGAGAAACCTGCTGCCTCCGTCTTCATGTCATAAGAACGTGACTACCAACATACATGGCGCCACATCTCAGAAGGCGGTTAACACACACTGCCAAATATTACTTACGGATACAGTCTATTAGCAAGCCTTGGCAACTTTACAATTTCTAGTTAACCACCACCACCACCACCACCACCATTAATACGGTCGAATGTCGCAGTAGAGTAATTAGTATTCTCATTTTGTGTCCAGGGAGTCCTGGTTTCAAATGTGAGCTTGAAAATCTTAATGACAGGTTTTTCATGGTTTTCTTCAGCCAAGAAAATAGTAGCGTAGATAATCGTACGTCTTGATCGTCCGTTCCTGATAATTATGAATGACTTGCTCGCATATCTCGTAAATGGGATACAGAATGCTGCCTTATGTCGTAAAAATGCAGTCCGGTCCAAAGAACACACAAATATTAGGACTCTGTGCGTTGGAGGTCCCCCAACGGGGTCTGCCGAGAGTCTAGTTTACGCCACTGGGAAGAAAGTTATTATAAGGTACCTGAAGAGACGTTACTGCTGCTTGTCTATCAAGCAGTAATTCTCCATATCAAATACACGAATTATCGTTCAATGAGCCAAAGAAGACGCCTACTGACACATCGTTCTTTCGGTGTAAGAAACTGTGGCTCGTATGACCTGTGCATTAGACGCAGCATAGAACTAGAAATCATTACCGTTACGGCACCTACTATTTCGTCAGCAGTAATTCTATGGAACTTGCAGTTTACACTACAGCAGTGGGCCAGCACATGACTCAAGGCTATGCAAATAATCTGCTTCCTTTCATTCCGCACTTCCAGGAATGTACAAAATGTTCCGTGGTTTAATATACCAGTGACCACTCTCGTAAAAGATCTGCTTAGGTGTAGACATATGATTTGAACTTCAGTTTAATGCTAAGAGTGGCGTACAGTGTTACGGAATGTTTGGCCACACTCTGTGGATCTTTCCTGTTATAACACCACCGCTACTGTTGTGGCTACAAAGGAGGCATGAGGTAGCAGCGAGAGAATGATGTCTACCCCAAGTCCCTCTCATAAGGAAGGAGAGAAACACGCGTGAGAAAGAAAAGCCTGACGTCTGACCTAAGCTTCTTTCGTGAAGAGGGAGAGAAACGCGTATGACAGAGAGACACTAGTCTGAATTCTAGCCTAATTTCCTCTCGTAAGGAGGGAAGAAACGCGCATGACTGAGAGACTAGCCTGACGTCTAACCTAAGCCCTTCTCTTAAGGAAGGAGATAAACACGCATGACCGAGAGAGACTAGCCTGACGTCTAACCTAAGCCCTTCTCGTAAGGACGGAGATAAACACGCATGGCAGAGAGAGACTAGCCTGACGTCTAGCCTAATTTCCTCCCGTAAGGAGGAACAGAAACACGCATGACAGAGAGACTAGCCTGACGTCTAACCTAAGCCCTTCTCGTAATGAAGTAGATAAACACGCATGACAGAGAGAGACTAGCCTGACATCTAACCTAAGCCCTTCTCGTAAGGGCGGAGATAAACACGCATGGCAGAGAGAGACTAGCCTGACGACTAACCTGATTTCCTCTCGTCAGGACGGAGAGAAACACACGTAACAGAAAGAGATCGGTTTGACGTCTAACCTAAGCCCCTCTCGTACGGAGGAGGAAGAAACACGCATGACAAGGAAAAACTAACCTGACATCCAACCTAAGCCCCTCTCTTACGCCGCACACTGGTGGAGTTATGGCAGGAAAGTTCCCACTTTGTGTTTTGGTATGTGTTTTCATGTGACATAATTGTACTGTCATGTGTAGTATCTTAGAGAGACACGAATTTGTGGTGGCCATGACGGGACTAATATTCGCTAGGGCTATGACCATGTGGCAAATACAGAGCATTTTTAACGGCGGACTGAGTACTGCTGAGTGGACGGCGTCATCGGTTGCAGCAGTTGTTGTCCGCTCCACGGCGCTCAGTAGCGCATTAACGCTGTACTCGGGGTACTGAGTACTGCAGAGTGGGAACCGTCAAACGTCGCTATGCGGCAGTGCATTTACTGTGAGTGGCTCGCTGTACACCCTGCTTCAGCACTTATCTGGTGTTCCATTTCGCAGTGTGTCGTTGTAGATATAGTACGAACATTGATACATCTAGGCAAGAAAATGTGTATCTTGGTGCATTTATAAATAGGGGCTGAGATATAATGTTGGTACAGCGATTAGGTTATGGAATGAACGACGAAAAAAGCATGGTTCAATTCCCGGCAGGGGTAAGAGATGGTTCTCTTCTTCAGATCATGCAGACATGCTCTGGGTTCCATCCAGACACCTATTCTGTGACTGACGACGGTTCTTCCCTCGGGAGTGAAGCGGCCAGACATAAAGTTGGCCCCTATCTAATGCCAACGTTAATAATGCCTTCGTGACATGCATGGGGACAACTTCACCTTAACCTACACGTTTTACAATGCCGACTTATCGATTATAAGTGAAATTTAATTTTTTGTCTAGTTATTTCTTTAGGTAGTATTTTATTCCTTTACCAGTAATGCGACTGACGATATTATACGAGTTTTCACACAGTGACTATTACGATTCCTGGTAATTACAGATTTATTTTGACTAACTGCATTCAGTTTGAGTTTCTGGTTTCAGATTCAGATTTATTACAAATTTTAGTCAAATCGCTCAATCATGACACCAACAAATACACCTTTGATATATATATATATATAAACAAATAAATCTTTTATCTGATGTTTATTGGACCGTGCATCATTGTGATAACTGAAGAATAAAAAACCAACTAGATGCCACTTGTTATTTTATTGTACTTCTTACAGGCCCAACATGTTTCGGACATTACTATGCCCATCATCAGGAGCTCACGACTATGTTATTGATTACCACAGGCTTTAGCCTGCAGTCCAGACACCACTCAAGCTTAACCGCAACTAACCTCCAGCATACAGCAAACCAAGAACGAAACGACCAATATGGTAAACAACATCATAGTCGCAAGCTGCTGATGATGGGCAAGTAATGTCCGAAACATGTTGAGCCTATAAGAAGTACAATAAAATAAAAAGTGGCATCTAGTTGGTTTTTTATT
>Ga0123353_10007067_pt1 | contig 15105 bp, 13 predicted proteins | sample TergutLab28metaG_3_FD_92763 | JGI IMG/M metagenome (GOLD analysis project Ga0123353, IMG submission 92763) | Labiotermes labralis P3 segment gut microbial communities from Petit-Saut dam, French Guiana - Lab288 P3 | ecosystem: Host-associated > Arthropoda: Insects > Digestive system > Gut ... | reverse complement strand
TGAGCGTCTGGGACAAAACCTTCGAAGAAAAATTCGGCACGCTCGAAGTCGGAACCGCCGTGGGATTGGGAGTGCGCCTCACCTTCCGTGATGATAAACTCCGCTGCACCGCCACCAGCCTCGGCCCACTCAAACCCAAAGCCTCGCAACGCCCCGTGAGACTCGCCCTCGACCGCACCCGCCTCACATCCGAAATCCTCGCTGCCATCGCCAAGTTTGCCAAGGACAATTCCGGCAAGCGTCCGCTCATTCTCGAAATCTTCGACGAAAACGATAATATGGTCACCCTCCGCCCCGACGAGTCCTTCACCGTCGCCGACGAAGAAAGCATCCGCGCCATCGCCGCAGACGCCCTGCGAGGAAAATAACAAAACCTTGCCAATCATCCTGTATACGGACCTCTGAGGCATCGGTGTGAAAAAATGGGTGCCTCAGAGAACACGTAAACGGAGTTATCGAGACAAGCGAACGCGTAGTGGAAGTGGACAATGGGAAGCAAACCGTAGACAAGAGCCTCACGGTCGTGTCGATGGAACACCGCGTTTGCTCGGAAATCTTCCATGACGACACCACTATAATGTAGTGCTCACCTACCGAAATTCTTATTTCTTATCTTTGCGTAGGTCGTAGCAGATGATGTTCTCCTTGCCGCGGATGTAGAGGAAACCGTCCACGAGCACAGGCGATGTGCAGGTAAGGATTTCGGCAGGAAACTTGCCGAGCATATCGCCTGTGGCGGCGTCGAGCATCCAAATATCACTCTTGTCGGAAAGACCGATCAGCTTCCCGTCGGCGACGATGGGAGAACCGAAATGGTCGCCGTTGTTCTTCACGCGCCATAACTCGGCGAGCGACTTGGCATCGAATGCCGCCGTCTCGGTCTTGCCCTGCATGTAGAACCTATTCCCGTCCGTGGCAAAACTCGACCCGCGTGTGTTGGGCACCTCGTTGTCCTTCGTCAACGCCTCCGCATCCATCTCGGAAATACGATAGAAAAGCGCGGGCTTGTCCTGCACCGTCACCGCCATCACATCGCCCGCGACAACGGGTGTGCTGTACGTTCCGCCGCCGACACTCCACAGTACTTCGCCCGACTCGGGCTCCACGCAACCGAGCCTGCCGTTGCCGCTCAGGACGTAAGTCTTCCCGTCGACCTTCCACGGCATGGGCGAACAATTTGCACCCTGAACCTTCTTGGCGTCCTCGCCTTCGGTGAGACCCCAGAGGATTTCCCCCGTCTTGGCATCGAGTGCGTAGAGGTGCATCGATTGGACGAAAATCTTCCCGTCCAGCAACAGTGGCGAGGAATTGGTCGCGTCGTTGTTGTTATTGAACTTCGCAAGCTGGGTTTTCCAAACGATTTCGCCCTCCTTGGCGATGTCGAGGCAGTACATGATGCCGTCGGCGGTGAGAAAATAAAGATGTTCGCTGGTCACGAGCGGAGTGCTCGAACCTCCGCCCCACTGCACCGTGCCGTGCCCGGGCGAGATAACCTTCTTCCAAAGCGTCTTGCCCGTCGCAGCGTCGAGGCATAGGACGCATTCGTCGAAGACACGCTTCGTGCGCGGAATGGCCTTGTTGATGATTTCCTGATCGGACTTCTCGATGGCGTTTTCGGCAAACCATGCGTCGAGGGGAGCTTGGTCGGCAAACTTTTTATCCTTGAGCGTAGCCACCTTGCGCAACGTCGAAATCGTGAGCGCGTTCTCGCCTTTTTCGGCCCAGGCGATGGCAAAACCGCCCAGCAACTTGCGCTCCTCCTCGCTCAGGTTTTCATTCACCCACTTGCCCGCAGCCGTCTTCCGCTCGCGTCCGTCCTTGATTTCCGCCAGCGACTTCCGTCCCGTGTCGAGTTTCTCCAACAGTGCATCCTCAACCCCTTCGGGTACCGCACCCAGCACGTTCATCACGTGTCCCGTGAATTCCAACTCGATAGGTACCGTCGTCACGGGCGTGAAGTTAATATAGACGCGTCCGCCTGAAACAACAGGCGACGCATAGCCACCCTCAGTGTGACCATTCACCGCCTCGCTGCGCCAGACGGGTTCGAGCTTCTCGAACTTGTCGAGTAGCGCGACGCTCTCGACGGAAAGCCCGTTGCGCTCCGAGCCACGCCACTGTGCCCAATCATTTTTCTGCTGTCCCGTTGCGATGCCCGAAAGAGCCGCAACCAATGCTAGTATAGAAAACGAACGTACCATAACCTATGATTCTGAGCGACACTGCGCACCGAGTCAAGTCGAGACCCTACGAGTCGATTTGAACCGACGGACACTTTACAGCCAGCGGGCACTCGGAGCAGCGAGGAGTGCGGGCGGGACAGAGTGTGCGTCCGTGCCATATGAGCCAATGACTAAGGAGGCCCCAGAACTTTTGTGGGAAAAGCTCCGTGAGGTCGCGCTCGACCTTTTCGGGATCCTGCTCTTCCGAAAGTCCGAGACGTCGAGCAAGTCGTCCAACATGGGTATCCACCACTACGCCTGCATGAATTCCGAACCCATCGCCCAAGACCAAATTGGCGGTTTTGCGTCCCACACCAGGGAGCGCGGTCAATTCCTGCATCGTTTGCGGAACCTCGCCGTTGTACTGCTCCACGAGAATCTTGCTCAACGCCTGGATGTTTCGCGCTTTTGATCGGAAAAAACCCGTCGAATGGATAAGCGCCTCCAATGATTTCGACGAAATTTTAGTAAAATCTTCTGGCGTTTGGCAGCGGGCAAAAAGGGCGGGAGTCACACGGTTCACCTGCCTGTCCGTACATTGCGCCGAGAGGATGGTTGCCACGAGTAACTCGAAGACATTACGGTAATGCAAGGCGCATTTGGCATCGGGATACATTTGTGGAAGCTTCTCAATGAGGAAATCAGCAATTTCCTGTTTCTTCTGGTATTTAGCGGATATTTTATTATTTTTTCGCTTTAACATGGGATTTTCCTGTTTGAATCATGTTTTTTACAAATAATGTGATTTTGTCTTTGATTGATAATAAGTTGTAGTTATTCACAATCCACGCTGACGAACAAAATATGAATAGATTGCGAACAACTACCGCGAGCATTTTTCCACGCGAGGGAATCTCATCTTCTTCCCTTCCAAAGCATCCGCAGGCGACGACAATTCCGTTTGCTAGAGCGACGAGAATTGTTACTATAAAAACGCAACAAAGAATGCAAACGAGTGCTGCGCCGATTCTTGCTGTCGCGGGAATGAGCAGCAGGACTCCCGCCATGACTTCCACGTACGGCAAACCAGTGGCGACAATCCACAATCCCCATTCCGGTATGAAGGTCGCAAACGGTAGCAGCGTCAGAAAGAACCCTTCGCTCGCGCCCATTTTCACAATACCAGCATAGAGGAATATCCCTGCCAAAAGGAGGCGTAGAACTAATCGTGCGTAAGATGACATTTTCGTGCTCATACAGTGTTTAGTATTTGATTTTCTTCATGCACACCATCCTGCCGCAACGCTCGTACAATGGCAAGGAAAATGAAGCGTGAGAAAATTTCTTAATCCTCCGGGCGTTCGCCAGCTGGGCACATTTTGACGATGCGTGGATTGAAGCGTGCGAGGGTTTCCACGAGATCACTTTGGGCGGCCATTACGGTTTCGATGTCCTTGTAGCAGGTGGGCACTTCATCAAGACCCGCAGAAATGAGTGTCACGTCGCGTTCGCGCAAGAAGGCGTTGGCGGTTTTCCAGTCCTGCGTTTTGTGCGCAGCGGTGCGACTCATGGCTCGTCCAGCTCCGTGAGAGGCTGAGTGGAGCGAATCAGGGTGACCCTTTCCACGCACTACGAAACCCGGTGTCGCCATCGAGCCAGGGATGATACCCAGTTGCCCTGCAGCCGCTGGTGTTGCACCTTTGCGGTGCACGACGACCTCCTCGCCACCATGGTTTTCCTTCCACGCGAAGTTGTGGTGATTCTCAATGTCGAGCAGCACTTCCACGCCGAGGTTCTTGGCGATGTGGTGGTGAATGAGCCAATGGTTTGCGGCAGCGTAACGTCCCATCAAGCTCATCGCCCACCAATACTCCTGCCCAGCGGCGGTGTCGAGGTCGAGCCACGCTAGGCGCGAAAATTCGCGCGGCAACTCGGGATGGGTCTGCATAGCGATTTTGCTGTAGTGTTCGCACACCATCGCGCCTGTGCCACGGCTTCCACTGTGGGAAAGAAGCGCTACGTATTCGCCGCAAGGCAAACCGCAGGCGACATCTGTGACAGTCAATTTTCCAAATTCTACAAAATGGTTCCCGCTGCCGCTCGTCCCGAGTTGGGCGAAAGCGCGATCCTTGTGCATGCGCGTAACGGGTGTCCCGTGCCAATTCTCGTCGAGAATGGCGTGTTCGCGACGGCGTTTGAACGTCGCGCCTACGCCGAAACGCGTCTCCGCTTCGATGGCCTCGACGAGGCTCTCCTTGCGGTTCGTGAGCCAATCGAGCGACAAGTCGAGCACCGTCATTTTCATGCGGCAGGCAATATCCACGCCCACGGCAAAAGGAATAACCGCGTTGTCGGTTGCCAACACGCCACCAATGGGCAGGCCGTAGCCGCTATGGGCATCGGGCATCAACGCTGTGGCTTTGGCAATCGGCAACAAGCCCGCCTGTTCGATTTGAAGCAAGGTTGTGTGGTCGAACCCTTCACCCCAAATGCGGCACGGTACAGGCGATTTGCGCACACTTCTTGATTTTTGAGCCATGCTTCTTCAGGAGAAAGTATCGAGAGATTTGCAGGTGAGCATCTTCTCGCGCACTCCCAGTATCACGAATACGATTGCCGCGAAAATAAAACCCGCTGGGAGCACGAACAGCGCCATCGCGTAGAGAGAATACTGAAACGCGATTTTCTTGCGCCTTCCCAGCACAGTCCAAATCAGTGCGAGAGAGCACGTGGCAACGAGGAATGCCAGCAAGGGCAGCGACACCGTCGTTCTTGCCAGCCCTTCGCCCTTGGTATGGACAAAGGACATGCCTTGCATTGAGACGTTGGATATGTCGAAAATCAGGAAGTACAAGGCCAACCCGACAAAGATTGAGATAAACACCCCGAGCAGCATGGCGCCCACGAACACCACGCTGTTGATGTCTCTTTCCGATTGCTCCTTCGCTTGCATATAGGCTGCCTCGCAAGAAAGATACTTTTCCCGCAACCCCAAGAGCACCAGCAGGGGCACCGCGACAAACCAAGCCCATCCGCTGAAGAGCATGAGCAGTGCCGCCGAAAAGAGAGAATATCGGAGCGTGCTTTTCGCGATGCTCAGCGCTGCCAAAGTCAACGCAAGCAGTGCGGCGATGGCTACAAAGGAAACATAGTACAATCCCGTCTCGCTTGCCAAGGGCATGAACTTTATGGGAAATATGAAGCTCATGGATGAGAGGATTTTGTTACTTAACGCCGCCTGCGAAACGAGGTCGAGCTTGAGCGAATGCGCGACAAGCCCTACGATGACTAGGTAAAACGCACTGTGTGCCACAGCCGACGCAAGTGTTATGTATTTGATGGTTTTTTCTATTTTCATAATGATTCTATTTTATTGATAGTGATTTGGTATCACGAACTTAGGAATTTTTTTTGGCTAGAACACTCAGTTTCTGTTCATAATTCGACGTCACATTGTACACCTCGCGGTGGATTGCCTCACGAATGGCATCGCGGAATCCGTCGGCGATTTCGCCGTTACGGTAAAGATACATAGGAATCCACGGCAAGTCGGCATGATAGGTTGGCTGCATATACGAGGCGTCCCATAGGCGGCCACCGATTCGTTCGTGGAAGGCGATGCGGCGGCGGGCAGTTTCCGTTTCGGGCGGCTCGGTTTCGAAAACCAGCGGCACGCCCTCACGAGCAAGCAACGTGTGAACAACGACCTCGCCAACTCCCCTCCCCTGCCAATGCGGAGCGATGACGATGTATTCGCCGAAAATAAATTTCACTGGCTCGGTGAAACGCCAAAAGAAAACGAGACCTATGAGTTTGCCATCGCAGAGGACCCCTTCGGCGCAGGCATTTTCACGTTCACGTGCCGCCCTGCAAAGATTTTCAAAAGGTCGTCGCTCGATGCGCGGAAACGCCGCCTCGTAAACGTCGCGAATGGGTGACAAGTCCACTTTGCATAGTTCGATATTCATACTGATCGGATTTCTTCTTCAAGCTCGCATATCAGAGCAGGAAGGTGCGACTGTACCGTATCCCAGACAATTGTATCGTCAATAAAATCGTATCCGTGGATGATGTGATGTCGCATTCCGGTGATATTGCCTAATTCGTGCAAAGACGGCTCTCGACAGCTAGCTCTGTTTAAAGCTTCGCCGACGATTTCAAATTTACGCTCAATGCCAGAGCGTAGCAGGTCGTTGCCTAAGTAGGATTCCAACGTCTGCCCAGTGGAAAATTTCTGTATCGCCCGACCTTGGTAGGTCGTCACCAAGTCTACTCGCCTATTGAAAAGAGTCTCTAGACTTTCCACCAAATCGAGGTAGCGCTTGAGGATGCCAGGACTATTGTGATTGGAAAACTCCACGAGAAAATCGATGTCGCTTTTTTCTGGGTCGAACGTCCCGCGTGCCGCCGAACCGAACACCTCCAGTCGCTCGACACCCAACCTGCGACAGTGCTCGGCGATCTCGTTTTTCTTTTCTGCGACAAGTGGTATCATGACAGGAATTGAGCGTAACACGTTTTCCCTTCCGTGACAATCTCGAAAAATCAACGCGGATTCTCGTCGGTCTCGTCGATGGAAACCACCACGCCATTTTCGAATCCCACGAGCATCGTGCCCACGGGAGTTTTCGTGTTGACGAATTGCAACACCCAATCCGTTGTCCACCCAGGAGGGCGCGGCGGCGGCTGTTGAGGGCGTCCCCCTCCCCCAGGACGTCCAGGCGACGGTGAGGGTTTCGGATGCGACGGCGGCTGTTGAAATCCACCGCCGTGTGTAAACGGCACCCACACTTGCTGTGGCACCAGCTCGTATTTGATGAATTCCCATGCGACGCGCTCCTTGTCGTCCTTCACGCTGCGCGAAGTCTTCTGCGGCCTGCCGAGGCTCTGGCGCACTTCGTCCTGCGTCATGCCCAGAACGACTTCATTCTTGGCGATGAGTTCCTTGACCATCAGGCGGCGTTCCTCGGCTGCAGCGAGTTCCTTCAAAAAATTCTCAGGCAGCGGTTCCAGTGCTGAAAGCGGAATCCACGCCGCCACACCGCCCTGCCGTGCCACACCAAAAATACGGCATACACTGGAGTCGGTCGCAAAGGCCTCGACTTTCACGGTCTGCGGGAAACGCAACGTCCCCGCGACGCGCGTCAACTCCCTGTCGAAGAAACACGTCGTGTCTGCCTTCGCCAACGCGACATTGAGGGGCTTCTGGTCGTGGTCGGAGAGATATATCACACCGTCTTCGCGAATGATGGGTGCAGCCATCGCTACCACCGTCGCAAACAAAATCGAAAAAATCACCGTATTGCGCATAGAGTAACAATGACGTATGGGAAAAGAAAAATCCAGAGAATTTTTTGTAAGTTAAGAGGTTTTGGAAAAATTACTGCTTACACACGAATGCCATCTTCATCGCATTGAGGCAAAACAACCGAAGATACTCTTAATAAAAACAATATCATTAAGAGTATCTTCGAAAAACACTTGCGTCGATATTACAAAAAAAGTTTACCTGATACACTATTGTGTTTTCACATTTCTCTCTGCATTTTTTGCTTTAGAAACCTAAGTGACATAGCCGTATAAATAAAGTATATGATAATGATGCCCAAAAAGAAAAATAAAGTGCTGGACGCAACCGAGGGGGCCAAAATTCTCGAGGCCGCTCGCAAGTACATTTTCACGTACGGATTCACTTCGCTAACGGTAGAGGGTCTTGCCCGTCAACTCGCTACAAATGTGAAAAAAATCTACGCGCATTACCGCAGCAAACCGCTTTTAATCCAAGCGGCAATCGAGTCGAAACTTACTGATCTGGACCGCGACATGACGGCTGCACAGGAAGGTCTATGCGACCGTACAGAGCGAATCCATGCACTACTCGGTGCAATGAAAGCACACACAAAGGAGTTTACATTGGCATACTTCAGCGATGTGTTAGTAGCCAATTCTGCATTTAATGAGTGGCTGCGAACGAAGCAGATACAACTATTCAGCAAGCATTTCAAAAGCCTTCTCTCCGATGGATGCCGAGAGGAAGCGCCTTTCGGCGATGTTTCCTTGGAAGTGTTCACCGAGATGTGCAGGGTAGCCACAGACCCCGCCTTCGTGCTGCGCATTACAAAGAAGCAGGAAGTGGTAAACATAGAGGAGATTTATAAACAGGTCAACAAAATACTCTTGAAAGGAGTATTGGGATGATGAATGCACACTCCTAAAGATATTATTATCATTAGGAGTATTTATCAAGAAATCAAGCGCGTCGATAGCGTCACAAGGATTTACATGGTAAACTGCTTCGTGTACAAAACACGCCTTGTATGAATAAAGCATATTTGCCCATTATTGTTATGCTCTGTTCATGCAATCAGGTGCGGGTGATGAGATATTGCACGTCTCATTGCCCGCACTTTTTTAAAGCCATTGCTTTATAGTTATGGAAACAGAAGATAGTCAAAAGCAAAAAGCCGAACAAGGGCGAGAAACTGCTCTAGGACTGGAGATAGCCAAGGCTACCGATTCTGCTATCCCCACTGCGTCCTCCACCCATGTGCTCGTTTCCACAAGCCGTGCGCACCGAAGCGTTGCAGCCGACAAAGAGCCATCCGCCTCCTCGACAAAGAGGACGTTTGCCCCGACTTCGCCGACCGCTGACAAAACTTGGCTTTCAGATCTCAAGGAAGCTCCTGCGGCTACGTATATTCCAGCGCGTTTGAGTTCTTGGGACGCCCCCACAGACGACGATCATGAAAGACCTTTCCGCGAACAGCCTGTCAACCGCGATGTCTCTCAAAAAATGATCCCCTTCCACCGCCTGGGACACCTCCGCTTGATAGGTGGTATTTTCTTCACTATCCTTTTTACTGTAATGTTGCTTATTTTCACCATGAACGTCGCATTCCGCCTAGGCAAGGAACGTGGATACAAAGAGGCTGTTCGCACGGCACAAATCGCAAGAGGTAGCAAAACGGACATTCATGAATTCACGGCCCAAATCGACCAGGAATTGACCACCATCCTGAAACACATTTATCTTGACCGCATTTCCAGAATGCCGAATCTTGACAAGACTCGGAAGGCCGCCACTCGAATCACCGCACTCGCAGAAAAACACTCCGACATCTCGTCACTCAAATACCTCGCCGCCATCACCAACCTCCAAGCCTCCAATCTCGACGAAGCCAAAAATTGGGCACAAAAAGCCATCGATGCCGGCAGCCACGTATCCGACGCCTACGCCATGCTTGCCATCATCGATAGCGCCACTCCCAAAAGATTCGCCACCTCCAGCCTGCAAGCCCGCGTTTTGCTCGAACAAGCCATTGCCATCGACATTGCCAACCCCTCACCACGCATCGAACTCGCCTCGCATCTCCGCAACGATGGAAAGCTCGACGAATCCGAGCAAATGTACCTGTCCGCGCTTGTCCGCCTGCATCCTGTGGATTCCCTCACCATTACTCGAGTCGTTTTGCGCTTTATCGCCATAGATCGCAAGGAGGATTTCGAACTGAGAAAAACGGAGCCTTCTTCCGACAATCCTGAAACTCTGATAGTCGCCGCCTACACAGCTCTGCGCTTCGAGGATTTCGAACTCGCCGAAAGGCTCTTGGAGCGTGTGCAGAAACTCATGCAGCACAACACATTTCTCTACCTCATGCAAGACCGCGGCTTCATGAAATACTCCTACCGTCCAGAAATCAAGAAGTTCTCCAATCGCACTAGTAGTCGATAATATAGGATATTACTATATAATAGGCATCTTTCGATGCCGTTGGCTGTGAAAGCCCATTGTAGCATTTGAAAAAGTTGTAGCTGCAAGAATGTCGTACAAATCTGCGACAGCATCTGGGAGCGCCGAGCACCAGCTCGGCACATAGCAAGCCTCATGAACTCTCTTCAAAAAGGTATCTACTATGTAGAAAGCAGATGTCTAGAGTAATTCGTCCACGCAATCCGATACTAGCCGAGCTGGTGCTTGGCGCTCCCAGACTTCGTATATCCGCTTCTGCGGCTACAATTTTATTTAAAATACTATAGCTGAAAACAACCGGATGCGCTCCTAATAACAACATTCTCATTAGGAGTATTTATCAATATATTATATGTATTAGTAGATTAATTCTGGATTTTTGAATAAGCTTTCACATGAGTTGTGAGGGGCAATTCTTGTCCACTTCAGCTTATTCACAATATACTCACAATATGTCAACAACTAATACATACATGAAAACCTATGGCTATCTAAAATTGCCAGCGATTGCCTTGACCAGCACCCTGCTTTGCAGTGGGATTTTGCTCGCAAACGACCCATTCAAACACATCCACCAAAGTGGCGAATACGAGATAAAAGCTGGAACGTACAACGCAGACACAAGCACAGCCCCAACCGATGCCGCTATACTCGTCGGCGGCAAAGGTACGGATATCACCGTCAATGTCGTCGACGGAGATACCGTAACGCTTCACGTAACCACGCCACTGCCCAACAAGATTCTTGATGCGTATGGGGATTCCAGCCCTTCCACGCCTGGAGGCAAAGTTGAATGGAATGGTAATTTGAACCTGTACGTGACAGCCGCGAATACCAGTCTCTTTACTCCCATTTGGGCTGTTCATGGAGGCGGAGGCGTCCAATCAAGCCTTACGATCAATGGCGACCTGAAATTGGAGACCAGTAACTCCTTCGATAGGGCGGGAGGTCGAGTCTGGTCCCTTTTGGTGATGGCCGAGGAAGGCGCCTCTATATCATTAAACGGGAAGGTCGATCTTTCAGGCACATCAACCAACACCAGCAGCACGGGAACGGCTTTGAGTGCCGGAGTGGCTACAGACGTATGGGATAGAGCCACCGATATTTCGCTAGGAACAAACACCCTTGATCCCCTCGATATTGCGGTTCGCATTCATGGCATCGAGTCCTATGCTGCCAGAACTTCAGAAGCCTATGGCATTTATGCGGAATCAAGTCCCGCCAGCTACACCATCAACGTCAAAGGAAACACTGTGATTGAAAACATTTCCGCGACCTCGGGATCGCCTGGCTTCACAGCCAGAGCCGCTGGCGTAGCATCCGGCATAGAAAAATACGGATGGGAAGGATACGGGAAAGGAACTATCGATTTTCAATCCAATCTGACGATCAGAGACATCGTGGCGACAGGTCCGAGTCAGGCTATGGCCTACGGCATCTATGCCAACAGCGTAGATGGTAATAGCATCGTTAACGCCCATGGTAAAACCGTAATTGAGAACATCGTCGCCAGCGGTGCCAGTGGTTTCGCCTCGGGCGCGTTCGCTGAATTCGGCGGTATCATCAATTTCAACAACGATCTGACGATCAGCAACATCTCCGCCCCCTCCGAGGCTTACGCTTTGACCGTTTGGGACGGAGGCACCATTAACGTCAATGTCGATACTAACAATAACGTGAAGATTGACGGAGATCTCCAAGCGTGGGACTCTGGCAGCAACATCTATGTGGAGTTGACCAACGCAAGTTCCTATTTGCGCGGCGCGGTTTCCGAGGGGGATGGCGGCAAGGTGAATTTGTCGCTCACCGACGGCGGCACTTGGTATGTCACTGCTCATTCCACGATCAACGAGCTTTACATCAATGGAGGTGTGGTGGATGTGGCAAGGACGGCCAGTATTTACTACGACAACACGTTGGACTTGGCCTCTTCTTCGGAAGCCTCGACGCTAGCGTTTCATGCCGACACTGAAACCAACGTAGGGCAAATCATTTTGGGAACCAATGCGGACGTCACAGTAGGTGCCTTGGGAGCCCAAGTCAAGGTTACGCTTGGCGGTCTTTTTGCGGACGATAGCATCGAATACTCCATTTTGCTGATCAACACCTCGGGCAGCGGCGTCACCCTCAACGCAGGCGATTTCAATGCCACCTTTGTTTGGAGCGGCGGTAGCGGTGCTGTCTACGATGGATGGTATCTCTTTGCCGACAGCAGCGGATTGTATGCCAGATACGACGCGATTCCCGAACCGTCCACATGGCTGCTGCTCGGCGCGGGCGTGGCAGTGGTGATAGTTTTCCGCAGACGCAGAAAGAATCAGTAGCTTAAATCTTTGCGTGGATGGGGCATATATATTCTGGTTATCCCTCTGTTCATGCAATCACGTGCGGGTGGTGAGTTCGTTGTATCTCTCATCACCCGCACACTTTTTTGAAAAATAAATAAAAGGTAAAGGTCGTTAAAACTCAAATCGTTCTTAATGATATCGCTTTCATTAGGAGTATCTTAGGAAAATCACATAAATCAATATAGAAATAAAGAATTACGTGCTAGCATTTCATTCATCCTAGGCGTGATTGTCAAAGGAGCGACAATGGGTAACAAGTATATGTATGCCTCGATGTCGGATGGCATCGTGGTTGTGAGCAACACAGGATTCATAGGGTTCGGAGAAGACCCGAGCCAAAATTCCCCCGATGCTTTTCTTCCCCCGCCAGTGCGCTCAATTTTCTTTTCCCATCCGCAAGTTGCCCGCACGCTCTCACGCGGGTCGGCGGTTGGGAAAGTCGTGAGGGGATTCGGCGTTCCCCCTCACGACACTCTTCCTTCAGCGATTCCTCGCTTAGGGGGCCTCCTTTCCCCAGCCCCCTACAGCATCAACAAAAATCTCAATTCAACAATATCAAGTATATGAAAAAACCATCCTATCTTCGCACGCTCGCCCTCATCCTCCTCGTGCTCCTCCTGCCCTTGATTGCCTCGGCACAGACATCGGGCAACAATATCACCATCAACCACGCAGTGGGCGGTGATGCCTCCGCAGGCAGCGACTTCGCCGCAGGCACCACCGCTGCCGACGCCTCGCAAAACACCATCTCCGTCATCAGCCCTGCCACGGTCTCGGGCGGGGTTTACGGCGGCTACGCCCAGAGTGCTGACGGCACCTCGACCACCTCGAATAACACCGTGACCGTCACCGACAGCCCCGTCACCCTAGGCGTTTACGGCGGCGACCTCGCCATCACGGGTCTCGGCACAGGCACCGCCTCGGGCAATACCATCACCATCGGCGGCAGTGCAACGGTCGGCACCGACGTTTTCGGCGGCAACTCCGAAACCCAAGCGGGCTCTTCCGCCGCCTCGGGCAATACCGTAACCATCGGCGACACCGCCGCAATCGGCGGACGCGTCTACGGCGGCAACGCCGACAGCGGCACGGCCGCATCCACCGCCTTGGGCAACAGCGTCACCATCGGCGGCACCGCCACGGTCTCCGGTGGCGCAGCCGCCTACACCACCGGGGCGGTGCTCGGCGGAAGCGCCTACAGTTCCACGGGCGACGCCACCGCCATGAACAACTCCGCCACCATCGGCGGCGGTAGCGCGGTTACGGGCGATGTCTACGGCGCGAGCACCTACAGCGACTCGGGCAACATTTCCACCTCGGGCAACACCGCAAGCGTCGCCGACACCGCCGCGGTGAGCGGCAAGCTCGTCGGCGGAGCCGCCTACAGCGCATCAGGCTCCACCACGAGCATCAATAATTCCGTGACCACCAGCGGCACCGCCAGCGTCGCCCTTGCCGTCTACGGAGGGTTCGCGCAAACCCACACCGACCCCGCGGGAGCCGACGCCACCGCCACGGGCAACACCGCCACCGTAGGCGGCAGCAGCACAGTCGGCGGCATCTACGGCGGCTACGCACAAACCGTCGGCCTCACCGCCACTGCCACTGCTTCGGGCAACACCGTCAACGTCGGCGGCACAGCCACGGTCACCAACTTCATCTACGGCGGAGCCTCCAACGCCGCCACCGCCATTGCCACCAACAACACCGTCAATCTCAGCGGCTCGCCCGTCCTCGCAGGGGTCGCACTCGGCGGTGGTTCCATCTCGGGCAGCGGCGACGCCTTCACGGGCAACACGCTCAACGTCACCAACTACACCGGCACCTCCGTTTTGTCGAGCATTTCTAATTTCCAGTACTACAACTTCCTCCTCGCCCCCTCGCTCACCCCGCTCGTTGCCAGCGGCACCGTGAGCCTCACCAACGGCGCGGGACTCTTCTCCAGCATCAACAATGTCGGCATCCTCGGCGGCGGTGCGCCCCTCACCCTCGGTGAAAAAATCCCGCTCATCCTCGCGGGCGGCTTCGACGGCACCGTAGCCAACGAAGGTGCCTACTTCCACGTCCAGCAGGGCGTCGCCATGGACTACACGATGCAGCTCCTCCAAAGCTCCAACGAAATCTACCTCATCGTCACCGACGTACAAGCTTCGCCCAAGACGGGAAGCGTCCCCAAGGGGCACGCTGGCGCGGTGGCATTGCTCAACATGGGTGCGGACTTGATAGCCGACACCTCCGCTGCCGACCTCGCCGACGCACCCCTCGACACGCTCACCCGCTACGATACCTTTCTCGTCACCAAGGGCGGCTGGAGCCGCTACTACACCGGTTCGCATGTCGACGTGCGCGGCCTCTCCCTCATGACCGGCGTCGCGGCCGTGCTCGCCAACAGGGAATACGGCAAATTCATCGTCGGCCCCTTCTTCGAGGCGGGCTGGGGCGGCTACGACGCCCACAACAACGTCTCGGGCACCGCCATCGACGCCGACGGACGCATCAGCTACTACGGCGGTGGCCTCATCTTCCACTACGACACGCCCATCGGTTTTTATTTCGAAGGCTCGGGGCGCGTCGGCGGCGTGCTCACCACCTACAGCTCGGGCGACCTCCGCGACGCCGCGGGACGCAAGGCCGAGTACGATACCTCCACGGTCTACTGCGGAGCGCACGCGGGACTCGGCTACGTCTGGGGCGTCACGGACAAGCTCACGCTCGACACCTACACGAAATACCTCTGGACGCACACCGCAGGCAGGAGCGTCGATGTGCTCGGCGATACGTTCAAGTTCAGCGACGTCAACTCCCACCGCCTCCGTCTCGGCGGGCGCGTCGCCTACGCCGCAAG
>Ga0123353_10007066_pt1 | contig 15106 bp, 5 predicted proteins | sample TergutLab28metaG_3_FD_92763 | JGI IMG/M metagenome (GOLD analysis project Ga0123353, IMG submission 92763) | Labiotermes labralis P3 segment gut microbial communities from Petit-Saut dam, French Guiana - Lab288 P3 | ecosystem: Host-associated > Arthropoda: Insects > Digestive system > Gut ... | reverse complement strand
TATATTATCATCAAAAATATTAAGGAAAAATAGAACGCCCCCTCCCCTTCTCTCCCCCCCCTCAACCAAAAACCCCGCCCCCCCCCCCCCCCCCCCCAACTTTAAATCATCACAAGTACTGTGCAATCCTCAAGACCTATCACATCCACTGAACAGTTTCACACAATTCTTACAATTAATTTCAACTACATGCACCAATTTCTCAAATTTATTTTTGGAATAAAACTCTACATGTTTCAGACAGTTCCCCTGTCCATCATGAGGAGTTTTTCAATGTACCCACAGCAATGGTATATGTCATACAGGTTTGCTGTGTGTACAGTGAAAAACTCCTGATGATGGACAGAGGTTTGAGAAATCAGTGCACCTAGTTGGTTTTATTATAAGAATTTATCACAATGCCCAGTCACCTGAATGTAAAGATTTCACACAAATTGCAAGTGTGTATGCCATAATATGTGGAAGCTGATTCCACCTTCCATCTACTCGTATATTATCACTGTACTTCCTTCTGTACCAGAACCCTTTCACGGTACCATACAGCATATTCTAAATAGTAATTTCAAAACTGTCAAACTCACTTTGTCAATAGAGTGAAAGAGCACTTTCTGAAAATCAAACCAAGTTCAGGAACCCCTCATAGGGACAGACACAATCAAACACAGACAATGGGAAGGATGACAAGGAATGATAAAAAGTAAACTGGACAGTTAGACATTTAAATAATCTCACACAGTGAAATCCCTATTCAATGAATGTCTGGGGGAATGGCATTTCTTACATTATAACGAGGATTTCACATATGTATAATTGTCATAAAATTGTACAACAAAACTGTTCATCATTCTCTCAGCCTTACTGTATGTATTTATAAAAAAATAATTTCTTTACATTAGCTCAAGAAACCACTTTTATACAAATAAAAAAAATTACATGATCAATAATATCATGTAAATTTCTATATGACACAAAATAAACACTAAAAGAACATAAGTTCTGAATCAAAGTGACTGATGCCACAAGCAGCATGGCTTTGGTGCATGTTCAGAATGTGACGTCGACTCCACAAACATCACTTTCGCGTGTTAAAAATAGGTGGCATAGAAAACGTGTAAACATCAGCTGTCATTTCAATCATAATTGTATTAAATTTACATATAAAGTCTGTAAGATCAAAAATTCATTCCATTAAATGTGGATTATTTATTAGAACTAAATTCATTAGTAAAGTGTGACAACAAATTTGCAGATAAAGTGAAGGGGCTCTAATTTTCTTTACGCTTTAACATTCACAATTTATTTTAATTGTTAAACATAAATAAAACTATATTATTATGAACACACTATAAAATCAAATGTCATTATGTACATGGTTTATGCTGGGCCTTGTCTGGGATAAGAAAAACTATTCACTAAATTGGGATTTCACTGTAACTAGAATACAGTACATAAAAACAGAATACCTCGGCACGATCCCGTGCGTGGCTAAACACACGGAATACTGGGAATATGACTGTAGGTTATATGTTTATAACATCTATTTTTAATTTTAACACTACCATCATTACTGTTTTTGTAACTAATATTATTATTATTTGTTTCACTACTGTACATTAAAGGCATTAACAGTAAAAGAGGTGCAATTATGCAATAAAAATCAATTATGTGTGCAACACCTTATCCTAGCAATACCAAACACCACCACTATGCTTGTGGTACAATGGGAGAGCAAGAAATAAAATGCACAGTACCAATTTATACAGCAGTGACTTGACAGATGATAGCTGGAACACAGTCAAACCATCATCTAGAGAGAATCCTTAATAAGTGATGTCAGTATGTTATTTCGGTTTGACAATGAGTATTACAGTTTGACAATAAAGTACTTGATGGCCAGTACCCTGTCTCATTGGTTTACATATGTCCACAATATTGCCATAATGCTGCCTGTGAAACAGTGCTGACACACATCACTGCAGTCAGCAGCCTAGTCACTTCAAGCATGGCACTGTTACAGCAGATTTACTTGAGATAATGGGATACTAGTCACAAGAATGTATACAAAATATTTCATGTCAAGTCAAACATATCACAGCAGTGAGATGAAAGCACAGAAAGCCTGGGCACCAGTATCTACTTAACACCATTAACCACGTGTCAAAACAATTATTAATCTGTTCCAAAAAAAAAATTTACAAAATACTTACAAATTTGTACAAACAAGTAGTCTACAGCCATATGTAATGTGATAACATTTAGGATTGAAGTTTCATTTATAAATTAAAACAATCCCACAACTTGGGGAGGGAAAAAAACTTAGGAAAGAAATGTACAACAATTTGCCTTTGTCAAAAATGTTCTATGTCTGAATTCTAGTTCATACAGTTCAATCCACAGCATTTAATTGTTTTCTACAAAAAATGGTGTCCTCTAACGTTTGGAACTGCAGTAAGCTCATTCAAAAAATGAGAACTTTGACAACAGCAAATATTCACACCCACATACACAAGTCCCAATACTAAGAACAACTGCTTTAGTTAGCCAGAGCAATAAACAAAAATGGCAGATTTCTGCATTAAAGTGTAACTACGGTAGACAAAAATCGGTCTTATGCAACAAAATTCAACAGCTTCACTGCAAAAACTTCAACCTCAAATATCAGTCAGCAAATCCCTCTTGAACCTTACAAATATAAGATGAAAATATTATAGGATGTGTATGAAATGTGCATCTTGGTGTTACAGTAATTCAAATTCCAAAGCATCATACAACAGAGCATAGCAATTATCAATTATGTCCATCTACATATAAAATGGAACAATTGTTTTTATAAAAGTGGTAGGAAGGTTTTGGCATAAAAAGAATGAGGAGTGTTCTTATTTTTAAAAAAAAGGAGATGTAATAAATGAAAGATAATAGAAAGCCTCAATTCAACACACCATGTTCAAAGCTCTCATACAAAATATTTTATCCTGGTGCACACAAAACTATGAGGAGGAATAAATTCATGCAATTCTTCACTCTTGAACTCAGTTACGGTGCACCACGAACCCAATGGTGTAGTTGCGAGAGGCACGCCCCATTCTGCGAAGACGACCTGTAGCAAAAAATCAACATATCTATGACACACTCTTTCTTTCCATAGATGACCTGTTCCAGAATCTGCTGTTTTGTCTTATTAAGCTTTCAAATTAACCGTTCTTTATATTGTTTATTACACACAGCAACACTCAATATAAAAATTACATGTTACCGAGCACGAATAGACACAGTGAGAAGAATACATACATACGTTTCTTTTCAATGAAGAAGTGGTAACAAATTATATCTCACTATCACTTGTCAAAATCAAGATAGTGTGCTTATTAGTGTTATGTTTCAGCATGTTGCTGGTTTACCTCACACCCTTTCAATAACAAGCTGTATTCCCTTAGATGCAGCTACTTAACACTTTAAATTCTCGATTCCTACCTGGTAGCTAGTTTATATGATCTACTCCAAAAGAACACCCCCCTCCCCCTCCCCAGCTCTAAATCTCATATTACATGCTTTTTGGTAAAAAAATACCAAATGCACCTAGTATTTTCATCATGACCATCAATCCAACTGCAGCAGTGCTCAAAACTACCCACAGATTGTATGAAATTCATGACAAAAACCTACAGGAAATTTTCTCCAGCCATTGTCATTTTGGATCAGTCCGAATCATTTCAAGGCCCATTTCACTTGCATGCCTAGAATGCTCTCTGGTGTCATACAAAAAGTGTACTTTTTCAATGCCACATCCAAGATGCAGTTACCTAGTCCAGCAACATCCCCCTTCTGACACAAAGGTTACAGACAAGACCTGAAGATAATGCCATATCAAAGAGTAGTTGTGGACGCACCATAATTTATCAAAGATAATGTGCCATAACTCAGAAAAATGCACACAATAAACTAGCATGCAAGACCAAAATCAAAGATTACCATCAGAACTACTTACAGTACTGACATTTTGATTCCTACTTAAATTTAACAACTACACAATATGTCACATAATACAGAGTGGGCCAAAAGTAGGTATACGGTATACAGTGTATAGTATCCAACCTCTGTATACCTACTTTTGGCTCACTCTGTATGAGGTACACCAAAAAACTGCTAAATGAATCTAACAAAAGTTCTCTCACTGTCCCTCTTAACTTGTTGCCATTTCAATAAAGAGTAAAATAAAATCAGTTTACTAGGACTTATTTGTGGACTGTTCATTCTGACATGAAACCAAATCATAATATATGAACCATAAAAACATTTCTAAAATTTGTATGACAGACCTACAGCAGCTGCAATACTGCCAATTAATGATATTCACTACCGCCAGCTTCACAACACAAGAAGCACACTACCCTGTGATGTGTTTTATTATTTTATCTTCAGAAATATGCCACTCAAAAACAAGTATTAAACTACGTTCACTCTAAATGGAACCACAAAAGCCTTCTTAGGCAAACTCACAGCAGTCTGAATACAGGTCACTGCTTCATCAGCAGGCAAGAAGTGTCCACAACACAACAGACAGAACTCATTATTATCACTTCAACTGTGAACGCTCACTGTTCTGGTGTGCACATGCACGTGCATTAAGCTAAAAAAAAATATAAAACAAATGCCATGATTGTCAGCAACCTTGCTTCAAACATGGCATGGCCCAGGTTCATTTCTGTTTCACAAACAGTAAGTACTCTTTGTAGTTAAATTGAAAATGACATAATTTCAAAGGTCCCAGATTCAATTTTGATTCACAGGTAATGTTGCTGTGTCTATTTTTAAGTTATAGAAGGCACAAATAACATTTATAAATTTGTGGTTGTCATACAAATATTAAAACACACTTGGAAAACACAAATAAATATGTTTTAAAGTACATTATTCTCCCCCATTACCTAAAAAATTAGTGTAATATAGGAAATCCCAAGTAAGATTTAGGAAATTTTTCAAACGGTTCTACTTGCAAGTGTTTCAAGAACTATGCATGTAAATTTTAAAATAATCATACTTCTTGGCCAAGATGTGGCCACATGGCATGGTGTTTAGGTGCATGAAAAGCCAATCACTTCTGTTATTAAAAAAGTAAAAACAAGCAAGTGCTACAATATAGACAACATTCCCTCATATACACCTACAGAATTGAATTTCATTATTCGTAATACATACCCCATCTCTCATTTGTGTGTTTACTTATTTAATTATCACAAAATGTTTCACAGGAATAACCTCTAGGTTATTCGTAAAAATATTCAAACACTTAAAAATAAGATTTCATAAAAAATGTAGTGATAATGGTAAATAAACTTCCCCTTGCTTAATTACGCACATGCCACAAAGACAAACCACAGAGTGGAGGTAGTGCTCCACACCTTTACCTCAGCGCTGCACACAAGATGTGTGATCAACTTGAAGCTCTGTATATTCTGTTGTGTGTCACTACTGGCCAGTTATCTGCTACTAACTATTAAACTACTGTGTCTAGTGAATCTCCAGTAATTCACCTCAAATACCCAATAACATAGTCATAACATGAAGAAAACGTGTGCAATTTAAAGGAGGATAATTAGCACAAACTTGGAGAGCTAGTAACAACTGACTTATCACTGAATGCATTTTTATCCGTAACACAAACACAAACCACTACAAACATAAACACATACAATCCTGTGTTGCTCCCAATATGTGTGCTAAGTTAGGAACACACACAACATAATTACTTTAGTCCACACATCTAATACACAGGGTCTACACAACAGATACACAAGATGCTTTAAACTAACAAAAATGGCATCATCCTTATCTTTGGAGTGAAATTGTTGCATTCCCATTCAAAATTATTACATCTGCAATCATAATTATTACATCCAAATTCCAACCTATTCCATCCTCATTCCAAACCATTACATCTGCATTCCTAACTCTTACACCTGCATTCCTAATTATTACATCCCCATTCCAAACTATGACATACCCATTCCTAATTACTATACCCCATTCCAAACTACTGCATAACTAAATGTAAACACTGTCAATAAATTAGCATATAATCTATAAACCTAATGTCTTAAGCCAGTGGCTACTTTGTTTATTCTGAAAACTGGGCCTGTCTTTATCTTCAGGTGAAGGGAAAAAAAAGTGAGGGGGGGGGGGATGAATTCTAATATGACAGCTCATTTGAAAGACTTACTAAAAGCACAAGCAGATCTTTCAAAAAGGCCCAACACGTTAGGATCCTTCTCCCACTCCTCCACCTGAGAAAACAGACCCAGTTTTTGGAATGCTCTGCTACAATAAACCCAATAAGAATGACAATGTCCAAAGTTCAAAACTTTAGTCAGGCTAATAGCAATACACCAACATAATCTTTGAAAGGGCAACATGCAACCTACCACCCCCTCAGTTAGAACAGAGATGGCAATGGAAATCCTGTTTTCAAACGAACTGACGATTTTGATATTTTGCATATATTGTGTAGCAGAATGAACCCAAATCTAGTTCTACAGAAAAAAATAAACAACAAATTACTAACATGCAAGATTATTTGAGAAGTTCAACATCGATGCTACTCAAACATGAAATAATCAAGCAACTAGTGTGGGGTAACAAGGTTGTAAAAGTACAGGAGTTACAACAGATATGACTATTATTTTGGACATTATCCACTGTCTGGAGTTTTTTCATCATCAGGCACAAACCTTGATACATGATCATAGAAAAAACTCAGCTTGCAAACATGATGCTTGAAAAACTCAAGATGATGTACAACAACCAAAATAATTGTCGTATTTATTGTAACACATCATCAGAACATTTAGACTCAGCAGTAAAGGCGTATTTTATAGGATGAGTAACGTAGGAAGTCCTGCACCTGTAGAGATGAGTATGACAGAAGTCTGACAATCATATTGTATTAAAAATATTTCAAACTATGGGAAAAATGAGCCACTGAAATAACTGGTTAATGTCTGACTTCATAATAAACACATGATGGCATGTGCACAAATGACTCGCTCTGCAAACTATACATATCATAACACGTCTGGAACTTTCATACCACTGTGGTTACTGGCCCACTCTTTATTTTATAATTTTGTACTCAAATGAATGAAATGAAACTTTCTTCAAACATGCACCGTTCTGTTCATTAACATTATGTAACAGCAATATTCAAATTTTTTGTACGATGCTTTCCAAACCAAAATCTGAAAATTAAACTTTATACCAAAATTTTGGAAACTTTTTTCCATCTCAACATTGTTAAAACAACACAAGAATTTTAAAATTGACCCACCTCAATAAGCAGCTATTGTTTAAATGTACATGTTTCAAGTGTATCTGGAATACTGACAGCTCCATATTTTACTAAGCCATCACAACATATTTATGTTACATCACTATCACACTTTTACTTTTCATTTTAATATACCACTAACTACACAACAAGTTAAGACAAAAATTGTAAGACTGAGATCTCAAAACATCTATTAATATAACACATAGAGAATTATACGATTCCTCTTTATACAGCTTGCTGACATTGCCTGAAGATGGCTTAACCATATAAGATGAAGTGCTGATTGTTTTATTTAAAGACCCAGTTCGAACCACACAGTAAACACTTTTCATCTCAATTATAAAAACCAATCAGTTTATGATGTAAGTGGCACAAGTCGCTGTTTGTTTTCAGATAAATACAAAACACATATATACAGTGTGGGCAGAGCATACAGTTCTTGAATGTTAAACTGTTGGTGCATCACGTAACCAGTAGGCTTTAAAAGGTTAACATATCAAACTGAAACACGCTGTTGTAGTTGTGGTTTTAAATTTTAATAAATACTCGAGCTGACAGTTTTCCATCAGTAATACTGCACAGGCAGGTCTTGTTTTACTCCAGGGTTACGTTCCTAAAAAAAAAAAACACCGCACAAATAGAACACAACATTCCCAATTAGAACAATGTATTTCCCAGGGGTTTGGGGACTGACATCCTATATATTGTATGACTATACTACTAGTTGACATACAGACCTGTAGAGTATATAGATACTGTATATAAAGTAGCTACATTTCTGTACAGTATACATACATATCTATATAATGTATTTATCTATTTCTAATGCAAGAAAAATATAAGAGACTCACATTCATAATTTTTGGTATCACTCATTCCAAAAGGAACGCAGTAGTCTTGCTACACAAATAACACTTCAGTTCCAGACATAGCACTTCCTTTAATTCTATCAGCATTATAACAAAACTGACGTACGCTACGAATGAATCCAACATCATGGTGTATGTCAAAAATTTGTTCACCTTTAAGAAACTGCGTAAAACAAGACCTGTTGCATTTTGTGTATTTGTTATGCCTCTTGTATTCTGGATGTATTGTGTGTGTTTTTGATTGTCACGTTTTTATGCCCTTATATTTTATATACATTACTATTTTAACATACTACTGGGTTGTTTTTGACCCCTCTAATGATTTCCTAATTGTAAATAAAGATGAAAATTACCGACATTAGACTCTCCACATCAGTCTTAAGTCATGAATGTTCTTAAGAGTAAGCTCTGATGTGAAATCACAACCAGCCCAATGACAGAACGGACTGCCTACACCACTAGGGTTACACAGCTCCCGGTAATGTCATTTAAACATAATCATAGAACTACATGTAAAAAGCTTCATAGTCACCGGTATTAAAAATGACTCTCTTATTCCACGAACACTGACAGTACACTGGTCTGTCATTGTCCAAAACATTAATAAAAAGTATTAACATGTACCAATTTTAAATTTATATATACCCTTGCACTAAAAAATTACAACCCCAAAGTTCCTTCTGTCATTGGAAAAAGTGTTCAATGCACCCAAAGCAACATACACACACTGAGCACATGGCCAGGAATTGCGCACCATCTACTTGCCACACGAACTAGTATTTCAGAGCACATATACCACAATATTAATATAACATAAGCTTACATGATGGAACAAAGTATGTGGTAAAATGATGATCAGATACACTGTGTATCACCCATGTTAAGAACAGAAATATCACCTAAAATTAAATCTAAAAGTAATGAAAGAATTAAAACACTGCAATTAGACACTAACAGTTCAGTCACTCTAAACAGGCCATTAATGTGCTGTAAAATTATACACATCAATTACCTAGCAAGACAGACTTTTATTCTTATGAGGAGGCATCAAAGGCTACATTTTGTTTGCAATTAGCACGTATTCCCCTTCCAAATTGCAAAAGAAAAGAGACAAATCAATTCATGCCATGCTAACAATTTATTCTTGAATCTTGCACATACATTTTATTTTGAATAGCATCCTATAAATAAACTATGAATATAATAACTGCAGATTTTGTCAAAAATATGAAAGAAAGAAAGGCAGAAATTCCACCACAAACATATGTATACTTGGATTTAAGCTCCTTTCAATTGCAAATTTAGAGAAAAACAAAATGCATATTACCACACTGATTAACATACCCACACATGAAGAAACAGTCGGGCAACACCAACACAAGACAACAGCAGGTGGGGTTCAGGTGTGGGTGTCAAGGCATATGACAACAAAAGGGAGTTATGAACCTGTAGTTATGACAGATGTTTCATTATTTGCAACTGTGTACCTTTTGTCTGTACTTCACATGAGACTCCAATTTCCCTACTATTGTCAACCAAATCCCTAACAAACAGTGAATGTCACTGTACTTCAAGCTGCGTACAAGCATCCTACACATAAAGTTTCCAATCAATCCATTCACTCAACAGACAAGATCCCTGTAGTGGCTTGCAATTTATCAATCTGACAGCTTGTACAACATACTTAATAACAAACAAATATTTAAATTTTTTTTAAGTTTCAGATTTTAAGAATTATGCCAGCAGAATTGAAATGTGTATGGTAACAGTAAGAGCAATAATGCACAGAAGTGTGTACAAACAGTTTAAAGCTGGCACTTCTAAAAAAAACTACTCATTAAGCATTTTGTTTACATGCTACATCCAGAAGTTGTCATTATATCAGAGAAATATTAGTTCACCACAGGATGGGATGTGGGGGAAGTTGTAGTAACTAGAATAATTCACTGCGTATGACAATTACAGCAGTGACACCTATGAACATTTCGGTGACACCCTACATCTATGTTAGTTGCTTATTATGAACTATGCATCATTCATATTATTTGGCCAGTAGCATACACAGTACACACACTTCTACTGTTAGTCTTAGTTAGTCTACCAGGCATACGTAAGTGTTCTTAAGTAAGACACAGTTTTGTTTGCCATGCTTCTTGCAGTATTAGTTCCATTCCTTATCAATCTGTATTCCAGAATTTTGTATGTTTGATCATTACAGCCAATAATAAGATTATAAACAATGTTTAAAAGAATTCAGGTCACCTAAAATGATAACTTATTATTGTATACCTGGACAGTGAAGGGAACTTGCAACTCAGACTAAAGATTAATGAAGTAATCATTTATTACAGAAGTTTCTCATGTACAGTACTTTTCAGCATACATCTGTCAATCAGTCATATCCTGAAAAAGGCAGTCAAATGATCAAACCAAATTCTGATTAGGCATATATTAACACATCAGCATGAAAATACACAGATGCTATTACAAAATGAGGGAATATGTTGCAAACCGTAATCATCAATCAAACAAGGATTTGCTCAAATGTGTGATATGCCACATAAAACCACATACCAAAAAAAGGGCTACATTAACTGAAATAAGAAGATAATGCCTTATTTTGAAATTGTAGTGAAAATAGTTATACAAAGCTCAGTTACAAGAAACATGAACATGTCTAATAAAAACCAGCCTGTATGCTGAAAAGTATGTCCACATTGCGGTTTTATCACAATTAATAAGTTTAATTTTGTTCTAAGAAACAGGATAAGGTTTGAGATTTTGAGCAGTATTTCAGAATCACAACCAGACATAAACTTCAAACTTAATTCTATAACATACATACCACTCTGAAAGCATGAAATTTATCCTGACAAGAACATACATTTCCTTTCAACATTAAGTAGGGAAACAGTGTGGGCCAACAAAACTGCACCTACCTTGTAGAACACCTGTCTTGCACACCAGCCACCAGGAATCTGTTCTTCAAGAATAAACAATCTACCACATCCAACCTGCCCCTGCCTATATCCCCAGAATGAAAGTACCCCAGTTGAGTACCCAAATGTTCAATGAAACATTCCCTAAAAGTTGGGGAGAGGTTACATTCATTGGCCAGTCCATAAGCCTTGCCCAGCATGCATGGAAACACATCTCAAAATTCATCCATCAGCATTTAAGTGTGTTTTCCAGAGTGTGCCATGGCTTAGGCACTTAGGTGCTGGCTTCTGACCACGGATGCCTGGGTTCGGTCCCAGGCAAGTCCATGTGAGATTTGTGGTGAGCAAAGTGTCACTGGAACAGGATTTTTCTCCAAGTATTTCAGGTTTCCCTTCCATTTCACTAATGGTCCATCATCGTATCTTATTCACCCATAATACATGCTATATTATCTTAGCAACTGATATTATCATTAAGCAAAATGTTTCTCTCTTCTGTTTTCCCAACACGTGGGAGACTCAGTCTGACACTGGGACATGAACAGTCGAAATATGACAACATGGCCTGTGTTTGGTGATGACATATTCTGCATGCTTGGGAACAGCATATTTTGTATGCTTCTTTAACATCGTGAACACAGGAACTCTTAGTGAGATAAGTAATGCTTCAATTTTTGTAGGGAAATGTAAACTGGAACATCTAGATACCTCAAAAGGTTCAGTCAATTCATGGTTCATAAAACATAAAATTTAGTGTGTTCACTGCACTCAAAATTTCAATGTGTATAAAGCATCTTTAACTGCAAGATTTCACTACCACATCATATGAAGTTCCCTTCCTTGTTTGTGAAAATGGTGGCTGGCCAAAATATTAGTACAAGATGTGAAGAAATGGTACTACTACCTATGAATGAGACATCATCGCACTACGAGCTTGTTGCTCCAACCCGAGTCAGGCGTACTGCAAAACAAAGGAACATAATCACTAGTTCAGAATTACCAAACACTCAAAACAAAAATGAAAAACTCATCCACTGTACAATGAGATGTATGGTGCTACCAACAGCACCCACACCCTCTTACCAAGGCAGAGAATTCAGTCATGCATTATCAAATCTATGCGCAAAAAAATGGAATAAAATGAAAGTAACATTTCAAACACACATTATAAAAGTGAAGTGTCATCATTTACAGAAGCTGGAAAATTATTTCAGAATGAATAATAATGTATGTAAATGCATAATAAAGGTAAATAAACAACAACAAAAGTTGTCTTCAATTCTCCATTGTGTGCTTAAAATCGTACTCCATTTTGTCACATTTCATGTTAAAAACAATCAAGAAACAAACAAAAAAAACTTGTAATTAAAACCAAAAAGTAAACTAATAATAAACAACAGAACTGCAGAGGCAAGGGAAAAACACACTACAGTTATTGGTATCACCTCAACATCAAAAGAAACAGAAACTGCATGCACTAGAACTCCAGAGTGCCTTGACGCAGTCATCACAATGTCGTCCAGACCACCTCCGCTTGGGAATAACTAAATGCAGAACAAGTTTCCTATTGCGTTAGAGACATTCTGTTTTAAAACCCAGCACACTGTTTTAAAACCCAGCACAACAGACTCAACTCCTTTTAAACATTTATTACAGAAGGAAAGTACTGGTCAGATAGGTGACTTTCCACCAAGAGTTAGAGCACAGACAGTTCTCAAATTTTTGCAAGTCTAGATGCCAGTCATCAATTACACTCGCATGACAGGACCTATGGTTTTATGTTACCGACAGTAAGTATTAGTTTCCTTATACTATGTGGGAAGGAAAGTTAAAACATCCAATGAAGAGGTAAAGCAATTATAAGACCATACAACCTGGCTGCCAGTATATTCATACACGACCTAACACCACTATGTACAATTACATAATGTAAGGGAGGTTCCTGCTACTTGAAGACTCTTCACACATCAGTACACATATCTGACAGCATACAATCAACTAACATATCACCTACCACACACACATTCAATAAAATGTTTTATTTCATTAAAAAACATACCTATCAGCAGACAAGTGTCCATTTCACTACTACTAAGACCAAAGTCTAGCTTGTCTGTAACTGTGCAAAAAATGTAATCAAATTTGAATGTCTTTTCATTTTGGCTGAATTAGTACAGTTACATTATGTCTTCAGAAAAATTCAACCCTGCAAAACATAGTTTATGTACCCATGCCTGGTCCCTTGACTGTGCGTTTTAAATAAATAGCATAAAAACAACAACAGCACATTCCTTAGAAAATACAGAAATAGATGTTAAAATTTTGAACTGAATAATTGAGTTATATCACACACAGATATTAATCATCAATTACTCTGTTCTATTAACATGAAACAGGCTTACACACAATACCTGCAGGTCTATGAGTATTCCTGCACATGTATCAATACCACACAGCTTTTAAAAACTTCCTAATTCATGGAAAGTATGGTACTGGCAATAAAAGTACCTGAGTACTTATTAATTTTTTCTCATAATTTTTCATGATGCACATTCAGAACAACAGAGCCACAACTGAAAAAAAAAAAAAAGCTTCAACATACTATTTGGAAGCTTATGTTGCCTTTAATACAGTGTAATAAGGCCCATATATAGCTGCTCTCCTTCTGCCAGAAACTTTCACGTCATTTAGCTAGCTCCCATACACATACGCACAGTACAAGACTTCAAACAGGTACACTGTGAGATTTTAATTTTGAGTTATGATCCAATTATTCTATAATAAACATTCCAATTTTGCTCTTTCAAAACAACTTTGTTTAAATGTACATATCAACATCATTCATGTACTTTGAAGTACATGTTTAAAGGACAATTCCACATAAGAACAAGATGCATCCCAAAATTCTGAAGTTGGAGTTCCTAATAGACATTGTAAAACATGCACATAGTTCAATATGCTTTTTATAAAAATAAAGTATAAAGAAACAGGTTTTTATCACAGTAACTGTAACTTTGTACAGTATAATTACTTCGTTTTTGTAGACCTACACTGTAAGTATTTGTCATCATTCTATCAAACGCTCACAGAAACAACAAGAGCAATCCTAATCCCGTCCATGTAATGAAGCTCAATTAACAAGCATAAAAACTGAAATAAATACATCAGCTACCTCCGTTTCAAACAATCATCCTCAAATTTTAATCTGGTGAAACTTCGTTAACAGTAAAATTAAACAGAACAGAAAGAGGCAATAAAGAAGAAATTATCAGTATATGATAGTGGAATGAAGGGAAAAAATGAAAGAAATTTATCTAAAAATAAAGAACAAAGTATGCAACATGTTCAATGTGTACACACAATGGGAACACGTCCTGTAACAGCTACTGCTTCATCCTTCTACAGGATGATCTACAAAATGCAATCTTCCTTACATCCAAACAACATTCAAACACTGATGAAGAACATCACAACTTGTTTAACTTACAAAGCATTACACATCTACAAATTTAATCTTCTGTACAATTTTTATGGACAGAACACTTAGATGGCTATGGAATCTTTACCGTGTATACTGTTGAAAAAGTGTCACTATAATATTAAACCAAATTTCACTTGAAAGATTTGATACAGTAATCATCTTCTTGCTTGTTAATCACTATTTTGAAGAATACATAATGAAAGGGACATACTTTAATGCAATTTAAATCACATATGTGAGTGGTTGCTGCTAAACACTGACAGACAGTAAGAATGTACATGAACAGAGTCTTATACAAGGTGTCTTTCTTCTCAACATTTTCAGTGAAGTGATTCATTATATTCAAAGACAAAAGGGCCAAAGCTAATTTAATTTTCTTTGCTTACCTCAACAAAATCAATTATGTTACAGAATATTCAAGAAACCTGAGGCTACCAGAATGGATAACTGTTTCTTGGCTATAATGTTGCTTGATAACACAATTCGAGAACTT
>Ga0123353_10007065_pt1 | contig 15106 bp, 9 predicted proteins | sample TergutLab28metaG_3_FD_92763 | JGI IMG/M metagenome (GOLD analysis project Ga0123353, IMG submission 92763) | Labiotermes labralis P3 segment gut microbial communities from Petit-Saut dam, French Guiana - Lab288 P3 | ecosystem: Host-associated > Arthropoda: Insects > Digestive system > Gut ... | reverse complement strand
GTCAACGGCGGCAACGATAACGGCCCCGCGAACGAGACAGGATTGATTGCCGGCACATACACGCTGAACGGCACGACACACCCGACACACGCTCAGGACGACGGCTATGACGTTTTGTTCATGGGCTGGAGTCTGACGCAGGCCGGCATCATTGACAAAGACGGTACTGTTCCGGCTTTGGTGACTGAGGTCACAATAGACGATAAGGACGTGACGGTTTACGCGGTTTGGGGCTATGACAAGAACGGTGACGGTACACCCGATGTCAATGAAAAGCAATACAATCTTTTCTACCACGTCAACGGCGGCAACGATAACGGCCCCAAAAACGAGACAGGATTGATTGCAGGCACATACACGCTGAACACCACAACACACCCGATGCACGCTCCGGACGGCGGCTATAACGTTTTGTTCATGGGCTGGAGTCTGACGCAGGTTGCTGTCATTGATAAAGACGGTACTGTTCCGGCTTTGGCGGCCAAGGTCACAATAGCTGATAAGGACGTGACGGTTTACGCGGTTTGGGGCTATGACAAGAACGATGACGGCATACCCGATGTCATGGAAGGCAAACACAGTCTTTTCTATCACGTCAATGGGGGCAACGATGACGGTCCCAAAAACGAGACCGGATTGTTTGCCGGTACATACACGCTGAACAACACAACATTCCCGACACACGACCGTGACGGCGGTTATAACGTTTTGTTCATGGGCTGGAGTTTAACGCAGGCCGGCATCATTGATAAGGCAGGCGCTGTTCCGGTTTTGGCGGCGAAGGTCACAATTGATGACAATGACGTGACGGTTTATGCCGTCTGGGGCTTTGACAAGGATAATAACGGCATTCCCGATGTCCTCGATAAAGATCCCAAGGCGTCGGGCTCAGGTACCGGCGGCGCGTTGGTCGTGACTCCCGGCGCAGGTCCCTCTCTGTCGGGGCCGAGTCAAAATCCGAATCAAACTCAGAATCAGGGTCAGAATCAGACTTCGAACCTGCCGCCTTCGGATTCTTCCCAATCTCCGTTGAAAGATTATCTGCCGCTAACCGTTTTATTGCTGTTCATGATAGCGGTGGGTATTTTCCTGTTCATGTGGAAACGGCGCAACGACGAAGACGAAGAAAAACAAAAACAAGAATAAAAATAAAAACAAAAATAAATTTGAAAGACGAAACGAAAAAACCGCTGTTTCAACAGCGGTTTTTCTTTTTTTTGTTAATGAAAAATCAGTTCCTTTGCTTTTAACCGGCGTCTTTTAAACTCTTATTTTAATGATTATTTTAATGGATTATTTTAATGATTATTTTTATGGATTATTTTTATGGATTATTTTTATGGATTATTTTTAATGGATTATTTTAATGGATTATTTTAATGGATTAATTTTAATGGATTATTTTAATGGATTAAACGGAAATAGTTCTTTGAGGTTTTTTAAAACAAAAAGGTTTTAACTTAATAACTTGTTTTTATTGTGCGTGTTTTTGTTTCTGAAGGTGTGGTTTAATGAAATGGTCGGATACCCGCAGCGAATTGGAATATATTTTAAACATAGGCCCTGTGATTATTTTTAAGCTTGGCGCCGCCGTCGACATGCCTGTTAAATACATTTCAAACAATATTATTCAATTCGGTTATCCGGCAGAAGAGTTCAACGATTATCGCTATAGTTTTGAAAATATCATTTACCGCGACGATTTGGAATATGTCCGCGAACAGTTTGCCCGTTATTCTCAAATTTCCGACGCTTTCGGATTCACCATTACCTACCGCCTTTATACCAAATTCGGACCGGTCAGGTGGGTTGAACAAAGAACATATATTGTCCGTGACAAAGACGGCAACGTCGATTATTATCAGGGCCTGCTTTTTGATATCACCGACCAACGGAAATCTGAAGAGGAAACCGCGCTGAATATTGCTCGTCAAGAAGCGCTCCTGAAGTTAAAGAAGATGGGCGGCCGGTCTTTCAGTGAAATCATCGATTATGCCCGTGAAGAAGCCGTGTCGTTGACAAAAAGCAGAATCGGCTACATCGCTTTCCCGACGCCTGATGAATCCACTTTGATTATGCACTCGTGGTCCAAAAATTCCGTCAAAGAATGTTCCATCGACAAACAAAATCGCCCTTACATTTATCCCGTTCACCGGACCGGTCTTTGGGGAGAAGCGATCCGCCAAAGAAAACCGCTGATCATCAACGATTACAAATCGCCGTCTTCTTTGAAGAAAGGTTTCCCGGTCGGTCACGTTTCGCTTTATCGGTATATGCACGTCCCGATTTTTGACGGCGATCGAATTGTTATCGTCATCGGTGTCGGTAACAAAGAAACTGATTATGATGAAAGCGATGTCTTGCATCTGACACTTTTAATGAACGGTTTGTGGGAAGTCCTTCAAAAGAGAAGAATGGAAGAAATGCTTCGGGAGCGTTCCGCCGAGCTTTCCGACCACTATGCCAAACTGCGTTCCATGTCCATGGTTTCACACGAGTTTTTGGATGATTTCTTTACGCGAACCGATAAATTTGATGACGCCAAGGATCCGAGCCAGTACCTCCGGTTGATGGAGGATGAAGTGTTCCTCATGTCTTACGAACAGCAGCAAAACATTATCGAGGAAGGTCTGCTCATCGCCAACCGCATGCAACACCTCATCGACTCCATGCTTTATCTGAGTATGAGCAGCGGTGAAACTCCTCCTTCCAAATTTACAATTGTTGATTTTAAAAACCTGTATGAACGGGTTTTCCTGAACACGATTCTTCTTCTCAGAAACAAAAACATCGTATTGGAACGCCATCTGCCTCCTGTTTATCCGCAGGTTATCGGTAATGAAGAAGGATTGGAAATGGTTTTTACAACTCTGATTGAAAATGCTTATCTCAACTCGCCTGTCGGCGGCAAAATCATATTGGAAGGAAATGTTGTCGGCGGATTCTTTGAAGTTCGGGTCACTGATTTCGGCAGTGATTTGGACGAATCTTCTCTTCCGTACCTGTTCCAAAGTATTACATTTGTCGGCTCCGGCCATTTCCATTCGAATAATTTGGAGGGCGCCGAATCGGGACTTTATGTCGCTAACCTCATCATTCAGGAACACAACGGTTTCGTTTCGGGCGCACGCAATCCAAAGGGCGGCTCGATTCTTATCGTTAAATTGCCGGTGGCTTCCGATAAGGAAATCAAAGAATGTCTCATTCAAAATGCAAATCCGGACCAATATTCTGTTTCCAAAACAGGCGATAGCCTGACCGCCGAAGAGTTGTTCAAAAGACCAATGGACGCAGTTTCTCGTGAATCTTATCACGATGACGGCAGTGAGGATCCGGATGATGAAACAAAAAGCGACCAAACCGTTTGTCAAAAAGTGCTTTCGACTATTCATTCCAAATCAAAGGAGGACTTGAAATGACAACGGAATTGATCGGAACGCTTTTCCTCTCTGAAAAACGCAAAAACCTGATGGTCTACCTGCTTGACGGGCCGATGACGATTGATGAGATCAAAACCAAGCTCAATGTCACGGCAAGTTCCATTATGACTCAGATTAAGATTCTCATGGATCAGGGTCTCATCGTCTATTCCGATAATCTGTATTCACTCACTGTTATGGGAAAAGCGATTTCCGAAAAAATGATTCCGCTTCTGGAGACACTGGAAATGTATTCGGAAAACCGGCGCTATTGGCAAGAGCACAAGCTTTCTGCTGTACCGCCCAATCTGCTGTCCCGTTTAAACGAACTGAAACATTGCGTTTTGGTAGAGCCTGAACTGAGCCGTCTCTATGAGCTGCCGCGCAAGTTTGAAGAAAATCTGCTCAAATCCCAGCGTATCTATGAGATTTCATCGTTCTTCAGTCCGATTTATCACTCCGCTTACATGGAATTGGCAAGGCAGGGCATTGAAATTGCAATCATCCTTCCGCCCTCGGCTTTTGAACGGTTTAAAGAGGCTTATACCGATCTTTTAAAGGAATATATGTCGTACAAAAACGTCAGCATCTTCGTCTGTACAGAGAAAATTGAAATCGTTTCGTCCGTTGTGACAGGCCATTTCTTCTCTATCTCATTATTCAGCAACAGCGGCATTTACCATAACCACTCCATGATGAGCTTTGACGATTCTTCCATCCGGTGGGGAAAAGATTTATTCCTTTATTATCTCGGCAAATCTGAAAAAATGACGGAAAAACATCTTTAAGCAAAATATCTTTAAGCAAAATAAAATCTGCTCGTTCTCGCGCTGTCCGATTTTTTATGCTGCTTTCTGTCTGATTTTTAATACTGTTCACTGTCCGATTTTTTGCTGTTCGCGGTCTGATTTTTAATACTGTCCACTGTCCGATTTTTTGCTGTTCGCGGTCTGATTTTTTGCTGTTCGCGGTCTGATTTTTAATACTGTTTGCTCTCCGATTTGTAATACTATCCGCTCTTCGATTTGCAATACTGTCCGATTTTCAGAATCAGAGTTAAAATTAAACTATCAAAGTGATACAAGGTTTACAACGCCACACCGGAGATTCGGAGCAAGTGTGGCGGGCGCTGAATGGATTGGGCCGTTTTAAAATTAAACCATCAAAGTGATACAAGGTTGACAGCGGCACACCTGAGATTTGGAGCAAGTGCGGCGGCGCCGATTGAAGTGCGGCGGGCGCTGATTGAAGTGCGGCGGGCGCTGAACGGAATGGGGCGTTTATTAATCGCCCCACCATCCAATCACTTTTCGCTTCAGCTTTTTGAGTTTGAATTTCAAATAAGGGATAGGCGGTGACCTTGTTTTCTTTATATCCGTTTTTTTCTCAAATGTCAATTTTTTAGCCGTCAAAAAAATACCTATGGTTTGGTCAACGATTTCTTCAATCTTTTCTTTTTTGACATTTGTTGCGGATGCCAAAAAGCGAAGTTCATACTTTTCGTCGTTTTCCGTTTTTTCCTGTTTGACATATTCGGCTTCGACTTTTCTGTCATCGGTGCCCGCGGTTTGGCTGACTTTGATAAATGTGTCATCCACTTTTACGGCCATTTTAATGTGGCCGACAAAAGAAGGATTTATTTTTGTAATTTCCATTCCGACGGAGCTGACAATATTCTCAAGCAAAGTGCCGGCGCTTTTTACGGTCAGCTTGCCGGAGACATTGTATAATCCGGAATATCGGGTCACGTTTGAAATTTCAATCGAATTATGTTTTTCCGTCACTTTCGGTTTTGGTCTGCCCGGTGTGTCAATTTTGCTGATCGTTTCTTCGCCCTCACGCACGATGAGGTCATAGATTTTGTTCACTGACGCGTCATCACTTGTCGCCGACATCCGCATTGTGTATGCATCTGGATAGTTTTCTTTCAAAAGCGCTTCAACGCTTTTAATTTTCTTTTCATCGGCGAGATCAACTTTATTGATCGCGATAATTTCTGATTCGTTCAATTGGTGTTCTATGAAGTTTGGAATCTCATCCAATTCCGTAATAAATCGAGAAGCGTCAATGAGCGTTACAACAGGCGCAAACGACATCATCACATTTATTTCCAAAAGCTCTTCTCGAATCTGGTTCGGGAAAGACAAGCCGGTCGGCTCAATAATCAAAATATCCGGGTTGTGAGTTTTGTAGATTTCGGTCACCGTAATTCTGAGATTAATCACAAGAGTGCAGCAGATACATCCGCCTGTTATTTCTTTTGAAGGTATTCCCGCGGTTTCAAGCATTGTGCCGTCAATGCCGATTTCACCGACTTCATTGACAATCATTGCGACTTTTTTGCCGTCGGCAATCAGCCGGTCAATGAGTTTTAAAACAGTCGTCGTCTTTCCGCTTCCCAAAAATCCGCCAATCAAAAACACTCTCATATTTTTCATCCCATAACATTTATTCATCAAGTAATATCTTTTATATTTATATAATTGTTAAAATAATGTTCTGATAGATTAATAATTTTTATTACAAAAAATTCAGACGTTTTTTAATCAAACATATCCGAAAATCAAATTATTAAGAGACAATAATTTACAATATTTACAATATTCAGAGACAATATTAAGAGACAAACGGCTTCTTTGCGTCGTCTTTTTGAATCTGTTTTTCAAATGTCAGTTTTTTAGACGCCAAAAAGATACTCACGGTTTCATCAATGATTTCTGAAATCTTTTCTTTTTTGACGTTTGTGACGGCTGCCGAAAAGCAAAGTTCGTTATTTCCGAGTTTTTTCGCTTTTTCCGGCTCGATGTATTCGGTTTTTATTTTTCTGCCGGTGGTGCCTGCTGTTTGGTTGACTTTAACAAACGTATCATCCGCTTTTACGCCCATTTTAATATGACCGACAAAAGAAGGATTTATTTTCGCGATTTCGATTCCAACGGCGCTGACAATATTCTCAAGCAAAGCGCCGGCGCTTTTTGCGGTCAGATGACCGGATATGTTGTATGATCCAAAACATTCGGTGACGTTTGAAATTTCAATCGAATTCATTTCTTCCGTCACTTTTTGTTTTTGCTCTTCCCCCATGTCAATTCTACTGACGGTTTCCTCGCCTTTTCGTTTAATCAGTTCATAAATCTTGTCAATTGCCGCGTCCTCATTCGCCGCCGACATCCGTACCGTGTACACATCCGGATGCTTTTCTTTCAGATATGACTCAATGCTTTTGATTTTCTCTTCATCGACGAGATCAATTTTATTGATCCCGATAATTTCCGCTTCGTCCATTTGGTTTTCTGTGAAATTCAGAGTTTGGGACATTCCCACCGTAAATCTGGAGGCGTCAATGAGCGTTATAACAGGCGCAAACGACATCATCACATCGATGTCTAAAAGCTCATCCCGGACTTGTCTTGAAAGAGCCAAGCCGGGTGACTCAAGAATCAAAACATCCGGATTTTGCGTACTCGCGAGTTCAGTCACCGCCGTTTTGAGATTAATCGCGAGAGTGCAGCAGATACATCCGTTTGTGAACTCTTTTGAAGATATTCCGGCAGCTTCAAGCGTTGTCGCGTCAATGCTGATTTTGCCGGCTTCATTGATAATTAAGGAGACCTTTTTGCCGTCAGCAATCAGCCTGTGGATGAGTTTTATTATCGTTGTTGTCTTCCCGCTTCCCAAAAATCCGCCAATTAAAAACACTTTCATCATTTTGTCCTCATAATTATTCTTTTGTCCTCATAATCATCCTTTTGTCCTCAAATCATCCTTTTGTCCTCAAATCATCCTTTTGTTCTCAAATCATCCTTTTGTCCTCTAATCATCCTCTTGTTCTCAAAACATCCTTTTTCACCATTTTATAAATAAAACAAGGTTTTGATGAATATTAATAATTTATCGAATTGCAAAATTCAGCCAAAAAAAACAAAAAAGAAAAGCCATTCTTTCATAATACAAATAATCCGGTCACAATTATTTTGTTATATAAATAGGGTCAATTTTGCTATATATAGGGTCAATTTGTTATAAAAATAAGGACCATACCGCGTAAAGTACAACTATTTAAATCATTATCATGCATACGTTTTTCTGAAAAAATAGGGCCGAACTGAAAATTACAACGCCTTTGTTTTTATTAACCGCGTTTATCAAATCAAAACGTTTGGTTTAATCAAAACTTTTGATAAAATTCAATGAGATATTAAGGCTATTTCGATTGATTTTATCAGGAAGTTTATGTTATATACTTATCCTCCTTTTTATATACAACTCACTCTGTGCATGTCTTTTCATTAGAATAAAATTATATTTTCGATGTTCGCAGAGAGAGGATTGTGTGTAAAAAATTATTAATGTGTGGTGAATAGGTTTATGTTAAAAGAAGATATTTTAAAAGCACTAGCAGACGCCGTCATTAAAGGTGACGACGACGAAGCGGTGGAGTTTGCGCAAAAAGCTCTTGCTGAGGGCATTGATCCGCAGACAGCCATCGTTGACGGTCTTGCAAAAGGCATGGCTGTCATGGGCGACAAATATGAGCGCGGCGAAGTTTTCGTTCCGCACTTGATGATCGCTTCAGCCGCTCTTTATGAAGGTATGGATATCTTAACGCCCCATATCAAGAAAGACGCATCTACCCGCCAAGTGGTCGGTGTCATCGGTACCATTGAAGGCGACGTTCACGATATCGGCAAAAACCTCGTTAAGACGATGTTGGCCGCGTCAGGCTTTACAATGATCGACCTCGGAAACGACGTCCCGTTGGAAAGTTTCGTTACAACCGCCAAGGAAAACAAAGCCGATCTCATCTCCGTCAGCGCCCTCATGACAACAACAATGACCGGCATGGACAAGATTTCAGAAATGCTTCTCGAAAACGGTTACCGCGACTCGCTTGTTTTCATGGTCGGCGGCGCGCCGGTTTCTCCGCAGTATGCTGAGAGTGTTGGCGCCGACGGTACCGCAAAAGATGCGGCAACCGCCGTGACAATGGCAAAAGAATTGACCGGGAAATTGGGTCCGGCAGCTGAACGCTGGAGCGATGCCAAACTGAGTATTACGAAGACAAAATACAAGGATGCCGTTCTTAAGAAGAAAGCAGCAGCCTCCGGCGCCAAAAACGTTACACTGGAAACAGCCAAAAAAGTCATCGATGAGTACAACAAAGTTGCTGTCAAACAGGCGTCCAAGATGTCCCACAAAGACCGTGTCTTTGGAGCGCTCTTTGACAAGAAAGTTGACAGACTTCCTGTTTACCCGCTTGCCTGCGGTATCACGCGTAAACTCGTTCCGGCGACTTACAAAGAATTCGCGACTGTTCCTGAAAAATTCGCAGCCTCGGCCGAAGCAGCTGTCAAATATTTGGATGTTGACACATTCGTCGGCTTAACCGACCTTTCCGTCATGTCAACGGACATCGGCTCCGGTGTCATCTTCCCCGAGGAGGACACACCTTCCGCAGTCAACCACATCAAAGACTACGAGGACATTGTCATCCCCGAAGTGAAGAAAGGAACCCGTATCTACAACCACATCCAGTCAGCCAAGCAGGCGACTGAAAGGCTCCACAAGGAAGAACTCGACGCACCTTTCGTCGGATTCCACGAAGGCCCGCTCCTCACGTTAACACAGGCCATGGGCGCTGACCGTGTTTTGTATGATATGAAATCCGACCCTGCCGCCGTTCACAAAGCCTTAGACAGGATCACCGACTTCGTCAATGAGACCTCCGCCACCTTCTTCGAGGAAGGCGCTGCCGACGCCATTTGTGTTGACAACCTTTGGTCCAACAACATCATCATGAGCGCCGACCAGTACTGGGAATTTGACGGTAAATATGTGTATGACAGACAATTGCCTGTCTTTAAGAAGTACAATGCGCCGTACGTCATTCACAACTGTGCCGACGCCGTTCACTTCGATATTCAGATCCGCAAGTTCGGAACAGCCATGTACAGCTACGCATACTACGAGAAGAAGCGCGACAAGGGTTCCAAGAACCATGCCGACTTGATTCCTGAGTATTCCGATATTTGCTGTGTGATGGGAGAAGTTGACCCGGTTCAGTTTATGAACAACGATGAAGCAACATTCCAAAACATCAGAAACGACACCGTCAAATTGATGGACAGTGTTTTGAAAACACTCAAGGACAACGGACGCCAGTCTAAATTCGTTATGTCTACCGGTTGTGAAGTTCCGCCGGAAGGCTCGCTCTGGTCTGTCAAGACGATGGTTGACACTGTCAAAGAAGTCGGAGAAGACAAATACAAACAAATTATCGGCTGATCCGGTCGGTATTAAAAACAAATACAAGGGAATTTAGACCACTCTGTAATACCATTCTGTAATACTTGTGCAATAAGCCCGACAACACAACCTACGCAAAAAACATAACGATGAAACGGCCCGAACAGGAACAATGTCTGACATTTTGTCTGACACTTTGTTGACATTTTGTTGACATTTTGTTGACACTTTGTCTGACACTTTGTTGACATTTTGTCTGACACTTTGTTGACATTTTGTCTGACACTTTGTTGACATTTTGTCTGACACTTTGTTGACATTTTTGTCCTGTTGAGGATTACACTTTCCCGATTTCTCCACATAAAATCGGTCCCGGGCCGTTTCTTTCTTGCGTTCTTTGGCAAATTACCATCCGGTATTCAAACACCGTCATGATTTTCGGAAAAGCCTCAGCTCTCCCGAAATCTTTCTCTCTGTTGAGAGTTAATTAAAGCTTAATTAAATTTATTAAAAGGGATATACATGGATTTGGGACTCGGAATAGACACGGGCGGTACATATACGGATGCCGTTTTGATGGATCTGAAGACAGGCGCCGTTATTGAAATAAGTAAAGCTCTGACAACACATTCGAATTTGATGATCGGCATTGCAGAGTCCATGGACGGCTTGTCGGCTTCACACTTAAAAAATATTAAATTTACATCTGTTTCAACAACGCTTGCAACCAACACAACGCTTGAAGGGAAAGGCTATCCCTGCGGCTTAATTATGATCGGATATACAATTTCCGATGACCTTCCGACATCAGATATTCTTGAAATCCGCGGCGGGCATGATGCCGACGGCAATGAATTGGACGACCCCGTCAAAGACTTTGACGTTTTGGAAGAGTTTATCCGCGATACGCAAAATTCCGTGTCTTCATACGCGATCTCCTCTTTTTTCAGCGTTCGAAATCCGGAGCATGAACTGCTGGTTCGCAAAAAAATTGCCGAAATGACAAGCCTCCCCGTTGTCTGCGGTCACGAATTATCCCGCGCGCTCGGTGTTTATGAAAGAACGCTGACGGCCATTTTAAACGCGCAGCTGATTCCGGTCACTGACCGTTTTGTCAAATCCATTTTGGCCGCCATGGAGATACGCGGCATTCAGTCCAATTTAATGATTATGAAATGTGACGGCTCGCTTGTCAGCATTGAAGAAGCGCTTCAAAAACCTGTCGAGTCCATTTTCTCGGGACCGGCGGCTTCTTTGGTCGGCGCCGCTCATCTGACGGGTGAGAAAACATGCGTCACAATCGATGTCGGTGGAACAAGTACGGATATTTCCATGATTGTTGACGGCATTCCGAGTATCAGTGATTCGGGCGCGACCGTCGGCGGCTGGAAGACAATGGTCCGCGCCATTCAAATGAACACATCCGCGCTCGGCGGCGACAGTCATGTGTGGATCAGTCAGGGTCTGCATCTCGGTCCGCGCCGTGTGACGCCTATCTCGTTGGAAGCAGTTGTTCATCCCGGTCTGACTGAAAAAATTAAAACAATGGAAATCCCCTCCGAAAGAGTTTTAGACCAGATTATTCAAGGGACCTCTTTCTTCATCAAAATGGCTCAACACCCCGATTCGTCTCAAGCGAATATGTCGGTTTATGAGAAAAAAGTGTATGACGCCGTCAGCAACGCCGATGAAACCCCGTCAACCGTTTATGATATTTCGGCTCTGCTCGGTGACCATCCGATGCTGTTCTCAAAAGTGCTGGATTCTTTGGTTTTGAAGAATTTCGTTCGCCAGATCGGTTTTACACCAACGGACGCGCTCCACGTGTTGGGCAAATACGTCAAATGGGATAGAGAAGCTGCGGCAGCGAGCGCTAAAATCATTGCCGGTTATATGTCTGTGTCGCCCGAAGAAGCATGCCGGCGCATTCAGCTTGCCGTTTCTGAAAAGATGGCAACGGACTTGGTCTCTTTCTTTGCGCCGAATTTAAAACATGAAGATGTGATATCCCTTGTCCTGAAGTCTCCCTTTACAAAGGTCAAGGTCACAACTCCCGTCATTCTTATCGGGGCGCCCGTTTCTGCTTATTCTGACGATTTCCAAAATCTGGTGGACGCCAAAGTTATCCTTCCGGAACACTATGAAGTTGGAAACGCAGTCGGTGCCCTTCTCGGAGATGTCATTTACCGGACAAACGCATTGATCCGGCCAAAAAGCGTCGGCAGTTTAGTGTACACGGTTTTTGACGAAACCGGCCGATATGAATATGAATCGCATGAAGAAGCCGTTGAAAACAGCAGGGAAAAAATTCATGAACGGATTTATGCGCATATGGCTAAGTATGGCTTGGACCGCGATGCGATTTTTGTCAATATTAAGCGTGAGGAAATTCAGGCCGGATACACAACGGAACATCCTCTTGAAATCAAACTTTTCGGAATCGGCGTCGGAACGCCAAGGAAAATACCGGACAGCCAATCCGGAATCTCAAAAAGAGCATTGGGTGACTCTGAGTCTCGGAGGTTTGATTCATGACATTCTCGCCTCAGGTTGAGGACGCATTTATTCGCCAAATCCGCGAAAGAGTTGCCGTTGACGGTCCGGTGGAAGATGACCAACTGTTGTTTCATATCGAAACCATGGTGACCGATATTCGACAAATGCTGGCTTCATCCTTTGGCCCGTGCGGCATGAACAAATTGGTTTACGACCCTGTCGGCGATGTCCACATGACAAGCGACGGTAAAACAATCATTAAAGAAATTGATATCCTTCACCCGGTTGCCGTTTCACTGAAAAGGCTGGGGCAGTCTATGAATAAATCCTGCGGCGACGGCACGAAAACGGCGCTGCTTCTGGCCTGCAGTCTGCTTAAAAATGCTTTGCCGCTTCTCCGGAAGAAAATACATCCGTCCGTCATTGCGCACGGCTATGAACTCTCGATGGGAAAAGCTTACGAGATGCTTGAGTATATCTGCGAGGAAGCCGACGACGAAATGATACGCGCCGGCGTTAAATCCGCCGCTTTCGCGAAAGGCATTACGGAAGACCAGGCCGATAGGATTGCTGATGCCATGTACGCCGCCGTTTGTAAGCTGAACGCCATGGTCGGCGACTCTTATTTGGATTTGGAACAAAATGTCAAGGTCATGAAAAAGGTCGGCTCGCCTGATGTCATTTCAATTGCCGGCGTCATTTTGGACGAGACTCCGGCGCGCGATGATATGCCGAAATTTATTGACAGCCCCCGCGTTCTTCTTCTGAGAAATGATATCAAAGTCACAAGCAATTATGTCAATCCTCAGCATTTTGTCAAAATCGACGGTTTGGATACGGCTTTTGAGTTCAAAAAAGCTCGGATGCAGGCGGCGCTTTCTTACGCTTCTAAAATTGCGGAAAGCGGCGCCAATCTCGTTTTCTGTGAAGGCGAGATGGATTCCGCGATTGAAGAAGTTCTGTCTCAAAAGAAAATTCTTGTTTACAAGCGTTTGAAAATGAAAGATATGGAGTACGTTTCAAACGCAACGGGTGCCGACTTTATGAAAATTCATGACGACGTCGCCGATATGGCTTTAAGCCTCGGTCATGCCGACAGCATCCATGTTGAAAAAAAGCGCTATGAAACTTTTGCTTATCTGCGCGTTTCCGATCAGCCGGTCACGACTGTTTTGATTCACGAGCCGATGAAATACGGTCTCGGGAAAATCGAAGAAGCTGCCGATGACGCGCTTAACAATGCTGCCCTTCTCCTCAAAAATCCGTACGTTGTCACAGGCGCCGGCGGCACAGAGTATTTCCTTGCCCGTTCCCTTCGTATTTACGCACACACACTTTCGGGCAAGGAACAGCTCGCCGTTTTAGCTTTTGCCGACTCGATGGAAGAGATTGCCAAAACGCTTGCCAAGAACATCGGCATGGATGTCATCGACGCGATGATTGATTTGTCAGCGCGTCAGGAGGAAGGCATCGACGCCCGTCTTGATGTCAGCCGTCACGTCATCGGCAATGACCCGATTGTTTATGACTGCGCAACCGTAAAAAAATACGCATTGGTCGCAGCGACCGAGACGGCAATCAATATTTTGAGAGTGGATGAGATTTTACTGAAAAAGTGACAGATTTCATCCTCTTTTTTTTCCAACTCTCTTTTTTCCAACTCTCTTTTTTCCAACTCTCTTTTTCCCAACTCTCTCCAAACTCTTTTTTTCCCAACTCTTTTTTTCCAAACTCTTTTTTTCCAAACTCTCTTTTTCCAAACTCTCTTTTTCCAAACTCTCTTTTTCCAAACTCTCTTTTTCCAAAAAAAGCATGTTGAGAATTTTTCACCGGCATCTCTTAAAAATCGGGATGTTTCAAAAAAGCTTTACCTTGTTCTTGAAATCATGTCATCCGTTTTTGCCATTATCTCTTCTGTTGCGCTGAATTCAAAAGTCATGTATTTGCCGTATAAAATTTCTTCAACGACGCCGTTATCATAAAACCAAGACAGAGAGGCTGCGCCGGATTCATCGTTGGGGAGGGAGATTGTCCGCGTCACCAGCGGCGGCAGGTTCAGGCGAATCGCCTTTGTTAAATCGTCCAATCCCGTTTTATTGATGGCGGAAATGAAAATCGGGTTGTAAATCAAATGGGACAGTTCGTCCAATCTCTTTTTCCGTTCTGTTCTCGTGAGCAGTTCGGATTTGTTAAGGACCGTAATGATATGAGACGTGCTTTTTTCCCAAAGCGTCTCATGGCTGATCATCAATTTTTTCTTAATATGTTCGACAGGCTCGCTGAAATCCACAACCAGCAAGATCATGTCCGAAAAATAAATGCCTTCTAAGGTTGACCGAAACGCGTCCACCAAAAAGTGCGGCAGGTCTTCAATAAAACCAACCGTGTCGGTTAAAAGGATTTTTCGTTTTTCGATTGCCAACGCTCTCGTTTTCGGGATAAGTGTTGTGAAAAACATATCTTTGGATTCCGTATTTTCATCAACGAGCGCATTGAAAAGCGTGCTTTTTCCGGCGTTGGTATAACCCGCGAGCGATACGATGGAAAAGCCGTTTTTGTGACGGTAGACGCGGCGCGCTTCTTCCTCCATATCCGCTTTTTTCAGCTCGGCCATGATGCGCACGATTCGCTTTTTGATGTCCTGCTCATACGAGTCTTCGTAATCGCCAAGACCGCCCCAGCCGGCGCGCTCTTCCTTTTTTGAAAGCGAAACAAGCATTCGGGCGCCGGGCAGCTCATAACGCAGACGTGCCAGTTCGACCTGAAGTTTTGAACGGTGCGTTGTCGCGCGCTCCGCGAAAATGTCTAAAATCAGCTTGAATCTGTCCATCACGCGGACTTGTGCGCCGGCTTCGCCGCAAAGTTTGGAAATGTTGTAAATCTGAGAGGTGGACAGCGGGTCGTAAAATATAATCCGGCCGGCGCGGCGGTCGCGGGCGGCAATC
>Ga0123353_10007062_pt1 | contig 15109 bp, 9 predicted proteins | sample TergutLab28metaG_3_FD_92763 | JGI IMG/M metagenome (GOLD analysis project Ga0123353, IMG submission 92763) | Labiotermes labralis P3 segment gut microbial communities from Petit-Saut dam, French Guiana - Lab288 P3 | ecosystem: Host-associated > Arthropoda: Insects > Digestive system > Gut ... | reverse complement strand
GCGGTCGAACAGGATGGCAAAAATGTATTGTTATTTCTCGACCCGCCTTATTATTCGGCAACAAAATCGGCACTGTATGGCAAGAATGGACATTTACACAAATCGTTCAATCATAGAAAATTTTCGGAAGTAATGAAACATTGCAGTCATAAATGGTTAATCACTTATGATGATAGTGAGTACATTCGTGATTTATTTTCGTTTGCAAACATTATTCCTTGGAACCTGACGTATGGAATGAGAAATGTTACCAAAACTTCAGACCAAAACGGCAAAGAGATTTTTGTGTCGAATTATTTAGAGTCGTTATGACAGCCGTCGCAGTTGTACTGCAACGCATCGGTCGGCAAGTTGAATTGTTCATAAAACAATTCTTGGACTGATTTTTCGGAAGACAAGGGAGGCATTACGGTTCATGATTCTAACGTTGATTGACTGCGATTGCAAGAGGACGACGATACCGATTCCGCCGTCTCCAACGCCGCTAAATCGGAGGACGAATTTCCTCCGTTCTGCGGGAGTGCAACATCTTTGTGCAACATATACCCCTGATACCGAAGTTGCTCGAATTGCCGAGCGGTTTGCGGATTCAGCATTTTGGAGAATTCTTCCAACGAACGGAGCGACTCCTGCAATCGAGAAAAGTTTGCCGACAAAAGATCGTCCATCGTCGGACGCTCATACTCCCCTTCCGCCGAAATGTCCGTACCGACATCGGATTCCGTGTTCCTCGCTTCAAGCCGAGACTCCATCGGAAACTGCTGCAACACGTTTTGAAATTGATGCCGGAACGTTTTGAGCCGTTGCGTCAAATCGGTGTCGCCCAATATAAATCGGACGTAATCTTCAAGGACACGCATCGCCTCCCGACCACGATTGGCGGCGGCATCGAGAAGGCGATAGATGTTGGAGACGGCAGACGGCAGACGGCAGACGGCGGCAGAGTTTTCCAATGTCTGTTGGTTCACAAAACCTGTATCCGCATGGGGATCGCAATCTAAAGGCTGCGTCTCTGAAATGAAATCTGCCGCCATCTGCTGTCTGCCGTCTGCCGTCTCCCCTGCATCAATCCGCTGATACAGTTCAGCGGCTTCAAAACCGTTTTCCTGAATCCAGCGACCGACATCACCGGGGTCGAGAACTACCGCTAGGAAGAGGTGTTCGGTCAACAGCGTCAACGTCGGCGTTCCGAGAGCGATCTGCTTGACCCCGCCAGCGACGGAAATCGCCTGTCGTTGATCCTGTCGAATGAAACGATGAGCGACCATTTCGAGAGTATCTTCTAGTTCCGGCGTGAGCAAGCCGATGTTGACATGTTGATCGTCGAGGTAAAACTGCAATCGACTCTGTCCCGATGCCTTTCTTCCTTGTTGTTGCTTGGAATAGAGCGAATACTTCGGCGGTTCTGATGGTTGCCAATCGTCCTGTATTGGTTCAGTCGGTTCGTCTGGTTGTTCGTGTTCCGATTCATCGGGCGGTGAATCGGAGTTGGGATTCCCGACAGGGCGAGAGTTGTTTCCCGTGGAAGCGGCTTCAAGAGCATCTGATGGCGGGGAAGGCGGGGCGTATTGTCCTGCGGAAATGCCGTAACTTCCTGCCGGAAAAGCAGGGGCGGAAATCGGACTTCGCAAAGTTTGAATGCCGAATGCGGTCAAGAATTGTTCGAGTGTGAGTCCGGCTTCGCCGAGCCATTGGGCAGCGCGGCACTCGTCCTCTTCAAAGAGTGCCCAGAGAATCTTAGCGGAGGAGATCGCCGCGATGCCCCGTTGCAATCGCAGTCGAGATGCCCGCTCCAAAACTCGATGCGACGCTTGCGTCAAATGAAACCACATGCCCCAAAGTGTAACGTGCCAATGGAAAACTACAAGCCGAGAGGAGAAATTGTTTGCCTAGAATGGAGGCGGTGGTTCCAGCAAGCATCGGAAACTGTCTCGCTCGCGCCGAGTGGCTTCAAGATCAAAAATCAGGTATTTCAGATCGAGACTCATCTGATTCAGCGATTCTTGTACGTAACCGAGCATCCGTTGCCGGCGTTCAAGACAGGCGGCAAGCCGGTCGAGTACCATGAAAAAATCCGGTTGGTGTTCTGCGGGCAGAGCATCCACCAGGCGAAGCAGTTCTGCCAATTCGTGAACTTCTGGAACCGACTCCGTATGCGGAGCACTGTCAGGCAAAACAGAAGATCGAGAGTGCAAAACCGCAGAATCGGAAGTCATCGTTTCTTAGTCCCAAGGAAAAACAAAACATCTACGCACCATTCTACTCGATTCTTGAAGAAAAACAATAAAATTCTCAAAGAAAGTTTGAGCGATTAGGGAAAAGGCTATACGTGGAAGGAATAAAACAAACCTATTGCCCATTTTGCCTCTCTTATGACCAACCAAAAAGAGAGGTTGGGAGTAAACAGCGGGATTAGGGGATTAGTTTTTTTGTAACCGATCACGGGGTGGTTGGTAGGATGGGCGGTTTTTTGACAAGAATCGGGCGTACATGGTATCCTTCTTGCATGTACACCTTGCCGCTTGTCCATGCTTTTCTTGAAAGGATCCAAAATTCTTGGCGGTAAAAACCAAAAAATGAAAACAACCACAGAAAACATTGACTCACAAACCCGGCAAAATTGAACTTGCCGAAATCGTAGAAAATCTGTACCATTCCCTTATGCGTACCAAAGCGACGATTTACAGTTTTTTCCTTGTTTTTGCCCTGTATTTAGTGTACGGCTGGGCTGTTGTTCCGCTCGTGTTGCCCAATCCCGGCGGGAACAATGCCGATAGATCAGACAATTCCATCGGCAACCGTAGCGACACCACCCGCGAAGAAATCGAGTTCCTCCTCGAACTCCTTCCACAGGACGGCTGGGAACGCGACCCCAGTGCCCCTATACACATGTTGCGAGACGAACAAACCATTGTCCTCTTCGGAAAGGATAAACCCGATGGTAAACGTCTCCGATTGGAGCCATGCACCATTATTTTCTTGCCCAATCCCAAAGAACAGCACGACGATGAAGAATCCGAAAGTCCGATTTTGCAGTCCGTCGTTCTCCGAACGCAGAAGCATGCCGAAATTGAATTCGACAGGGATTTCGATCTCAGAAAAATGTCATTACCGAAAATCGTTTGCGGTCGCCTCTTCGGTAAAGTAACAATCAAGAGTACCGGACAAGACTCGACAGAGGAAAACAATTTCAATCTTGTTACCGAAGACATAGAAATCACGGAATCACCCGGATTGACCAAAATCGAAACGCTCAAAGATGTCGAATTTACGTTTGGCTCTCATTCCGGCGCGGGTACCGGGCTTACACTAGAAATCGTCCAGTCAGATTTGACCCAGCCGCAATCGGAAAGGGAATTGAACAGCGTTAAATTTCAACGACTCAAGTCTCTCCATCTCGCTTTTCCTGAAGCATCCATCGACGTTACCTGTCGGGGGCCATTCGCATTTGCCTTTAATCCTGCCGAGCAGGGTTGGACGGCATATTTCAACCAAAATGTCGAAATGGTACGAAACAATCCCGGCAACATCGTGGATCGGCTTAATGCCGAAGTGGTTCGCCTAACTTTGAAGCCGGTAGAAGGAGAAGTGATCGGCAACAAAACGAAGCGGCTTGACAACCTTGAACCCGCTAAATTTGTTGCTCAGGGCAAACCGGGACAAAATGGTCAACCGCCGACACCGGCGCGGCTTTCGGTCAAACAGGGGGGGGATGTGACGCTTGTCGGGGATGAGATTTTCTTCGATCTGCGTGAAAATTGTCTTTTGCTTTCGACCCGGCAAGGGGCTGGAGCGTCGCCGTATGTCGAAATGAACCTTGCCGACCAATACAAAATTCAGAGCGAACACGTTGTCCAGTACACGCTCGGCAAAAAAGGCGCATTCGGAAAATTGATCTCCGAAGGCAAAGGAAACCTGACGGGTAAGACGGGTGAGGGAACTTCCGCAAAGGATATTTACCTTTCGTGGAACAAAATGAATATGGAGCCGCATCCCCTCATCAAAGATCAAATCGTCCTGACGTTGAGCAAAGGAATTAACGCCCAAATGGCGGGTTTTGGCACCATGACCGCGGACACACTCGATCTTTACTGTATCTACGCACCGTCAAGTTCAACCGACTTAAAGTTATCCGGCAACGCGATGTCCGGTACGGGGGGACAAAAAAACAATTTTCTATTGGATCAAGCCCTAGTCAGAGGCAAGGACGGTGAAAAGGTACGGTTTGAGACGACCTCCGGGATATGTATCGTGAAACAACTCCAAATCTTTTTTTCAAATGTTGTGGAGGGTAAGGTGTCCCATTCCCGCTGGATGCCGCAGATGTTTGTGGAAAAGCCGCCGGTTGCGCCGGGGAGTCAAATGGCTTCGACTCCGATCCGTCAAGTGCAGCACTTGGAACCACTCGCTCTGATGCAGCCTCTGCCACCCCATCAACCGGGGGCAAGTCCTTCCGCTCCGGTCTATGGAAACAATCTGTTGCCCAACTCGCGATCTGCTCCGGCGGCAACTCCGAAACGGGATTCCGTGGAAACGCAAAACCTGCTGGGTATTACGTCCACGCCCAATGGAGGAAAATTTGAAATGACGGGCGACCTGATGAGAATGAGAGTCCAAATGCAAAACGGACAATCCTCCGCAGAAAACATCGATATTGAGGGAAGCGTCTATCTCAAAGAGACCATTGCAAACGGTATTCCGACAAACAGTGTTCCGAATGGGGCGATTGAAATTTCTGGTGATACCGTCAGGATTTGGAATCCTGCCGATCCGACAACGCAGATTACCATTTTGGGACATGCGACCGGCGGCGATGCGGTCTTCAAAGGGAAAGGAGTCGAACTCCGCGCCAAGGAACTCAACATTTCCCGACCGGACAACACATTCTGGTCGCCGGGGGCAGGACGATTGGTGGTGAATACTGCACAACTTCAAGCACCGGGAATATCTACGGCAAACACAAACGACAAATTGATCGTCGAATGGAACGAAAAAATGCGGTGCGACGGCAAGGTACTTCAATTCTATGGACAGGCGGGCAGAAACAACAACCGTGTTTGGACAATGTACCAAACGACATCAATGTGGTGCGATTTCATGGAAATGGAGTTAAACCGTCACGTAATGTTCTTTGATGATCGGTCGCCAGTTGAACCGAAAGCAGTGGTAATCCGGTGTGTGGATGATGTTCATTTTCAGGATTTGCAACGTGATACCCAAGGGAAGCAAAAGTCCATAAACCGCGCGAGAGTGGCGAAGTTGCACTACAACGTGGAGAAAGATTATTTCGTCGCTCACGGTCCCGGCGAACTGAGTTCGATGTTCCTAGGAACGGGACAGGGATTCGACACGAAAAATCTAGCACCGGGTGATTTAGCCGGGGGTAATTTAGCCGGTAATCCGGGCAAAGAGACATTAAATTATCTGGCTGTTTGGTTTCAGGACACGATGCAGGGAATACTACTCGGCAATAGCAAGAAGGTGGACATCAGAGGTCAAGTGGAAGCAGTGTACTACCCGGCGGTCGGCTGGGAAGATACGATAGACCGTGCAAATTTCGGGGCGGCAAGAAAGGTGGGATACACACTAGACTGTGAGCAGTTGCAGATAGATGAGGTGCCGAATCCGCTGGACCTTTCGCAAAGTTTCATGGAATTGACGGCATCGAACAATGCGGTCATTGACGGTCGCGGAATCTTCGGAAAGGCGCAAACGATCAAGTACAATCAGGCGAAGAGTATGGTGTATTTGGAGGGGAATGTTGATCTCCGAACGGCAACGCAGGGGCAACAAGCCAGAGCAAAGTCGATCCATTACAACATTGAGACGGGTAGAATTGAATTCCAAGCACAGGGATTGAACATCGGGCAGTAAACCAGTAAACACTTGTTTTGCAAAGTGGTTAGAGAACATGTCTATTTCTTTCGTGCAATTCTCGTGGTACCCACGTATAACGGGTTGACATCGCTCCCAAAAGAACGATACTGTACTCCGGTAGGAGGTCATTATGTCGATTCATACGATTATTGTCGGGCATTTGGAAAATTTGATGCAACAGTATGGTTGCCGACTCCTCTTCGCGGGAGAATCCGGAAGCCGCGCCTGGGGATTACAATCTCCCGATAGCGATTACGATGTCCGATTCATCTGCGCCCATCCCGTCCAATGGTATTTTTCCATCGAAGATCGCCACGAAACTATCGAAACGGTGTTTCCCGACGACATCGACATTGTCGGTTATGAACTCCGTAAGGCTCTCCGGCTTTTTTCGACGTGCAATCTCCCGCTCAATGAACAGATAACGAATCCCCTCTTTTATGGTGGCGATCCCACTTTTTTGGAGCGTCTGCGCACCCTGATACCGACCTATTTCAATCGCAATAGGGCATTGCTTCATTATACGAACATTGCTACCCAGACGATGCCGCTGATACAGGGTCTTGCCATCGGATTGCACCGTGTTTTTTACATTATCCGTCCGCTCTTGGCTTGCGAATGGATCGCAGATCAAGGTTCCATGCCTCCTACCGAATTTCAAAAATTGCTCGATGCCGATTTTCTACCCCTTTCTCTCCTGAATGAGGTTAAAGATATTGTGCAGCGAAAAGTCATCGCGGTGATGGTAGATCGGGAATCGTTGCAACTTTCCAAGGAATTGCTCCTTTGGATGACGGAAACGTTATTGCGGCATCAGGAGTCGTTACGGCTTTTGCCTGCCATCCCGGCGGTGGTATCGCTGGAACCGCTCAACGAATTGTTCCGGTCTGTCATCGGTTTGCACGTTACCTGAGATGAACCCCGCGAGATGTACAAAGTCGCCTCTCCTCCGACGAGGGAGAGGCGACGGTTTTTTTGCTACTTTGCAGATCGAGTGCTATCGTCCTCTTGGGGCTTTTATTTCGTTCCCTTTGCGTTATAATACCCCTATGGATTTAGAGCGCATTTGGGACAGGATCGGCGATTTTTTCAACGCACTGACACGAGGAATCGAACAGTACATCACTTCGATCTTCGGTTCATCTAACGCCCGGTATGTCAAGAAGTTACAACCTCGAGTCGATGCCATCAATGCTCTCGAACCCGGAATGCAACAACTCACCGACGAGCAACTCCGTGCTAAAACCGATGAGTTCCGGGAGCGACTTCGACAAGGTGAAACTCTCGACGATCTGCTCATCGAAGCCTTTGCCGTCTGTCGGGAATCCGGTCGCCGGGTGCTCGGACTCCGCCACTACGATGTACAACTCATGGGAGGAATGGTACTCCACAGCGGTGCCATCGCCGAAATGATGACCGGCGAAGGAAAAACCCTCGTCGCCACTCTGCCCGCTTATCTCAATGCCCTCGCATCTGGTGTTACTACGGGGGGAGTTCATGTCGTTACCGTCAATGATTATCTTGCCCGGCGCGATATGGAATGGATGGGACCGCTCTACCTTTCGCTCGGAATCACTGTCGGAGCGATCCAAAGCAATATGCCCGCCGATGACCGGCAAAAGGCGTATCTGTGCGACATTACTTACGGTACGAACAATGAGTTCGGTTTCGATTATCTCCGCGATAATATGAAGTTCGCCGCAAAAGGCGACGAAAAATATCCGCCGCAGTATCAACAGGTTCAAGGCAAACTCAATTTTGCGATCATCGACGAGGTGGATAACATTCTCATTGACGAAGCACGAACGCCGCTCATCATTGCCGGTCCCGCTCACGATGATATTACTCGGTATGGTCGTGCCGACAAAATCGCCCGGCAACTGATTAAGGGCACCGACTTTGAAGTCAAGGAAAAAGAGCACACCGCCAACTTGACCGATGCCGGTGTCCGCCACGCCGAAAGACTCGTTGGCGTGGAATCGTTCTATACGGCTGGCAATATGGAGTGGCCTCACTTGATAGACAACGCCCTCAAAGCCCATCACTTGTACAAAAAAGATGTCAATTACATGATTGACGGCGAAGAGATCGTGATCGTCGACGAGTTCACCGGTCGTGCCATGCCGGGACGAAATTGGAGCGATGGACTCCACCAAGCCGTCGAAGCCAAAGAAGGCGTTCGGGTCAAAGAAGAAAACCAAACGTTGGCAACGATCACGCTTCAAAACTTTTTCAAACTCTACGATAAACTTGCTGGTATGACCGGTACAGGTATGACCGAGGCGGGGGAGTTTTGGAAAATTTACAAACTCGATGTGATTGCGATGCCGACGAACAAACCGCTCAAGCGGCTCAACTTTGCCGACTCGATTTATCGAAGCGAGCGGGAAAAGTATAACGCCATCGTGAATGAAATCGAACGGATTAACAAGTGGGACGTGCTGGAACTCGGCGGGGACAGCGAAATCAGGGGAACACTGGCGAGGGAAGAAGAAGACCGCGTGGAAATCGTTCCGAAAGGCTCAAAAGCACCGGAATGGATTGAGCGGAAGCAAATCAAAGATATTTCCCGCAGGGGACGACCAATTCTGGTGGGAACGACTTCTATCGAGAAGAGCGAACTCATTTCCCGAATGTTGGATATGAAGGGTATCAAGCATGAGGTTCTCAATGCCAAGCACCATCAGCGCGAGGCGGAAATTGTTGCCCAAGCCGGTCGCAAAGGAGCGGTAACGATTGCCACCAATATGGCAGGGCGCGGTACGGACATTATTTTGGGCGGCAATCCCGAAGCGATGGCATGGAGTCAGTTGCAAACGCAGTATCCCACAAGGCTTGAAGTACCCCGTGATGTTTGGATAAACCTCGTCAATGAAATCGAATCGCGGGAACAAATGAAACCGGAAGGTGATGTCGTCCGGCAGTTGGGCGGCTTGCACATCATCGGAACGGAGCGGCATGAAGCCCGACGCATTGACCTGCAACTTCGTGGTCGAACCGGTCGGCAGGGGGATCCGGGAAGCAGCCGGTTTTTTCTGTCGCTTGAAGACGATTTGATGCGAATCTTTGCCGGCGAGTGGGTCAAGCGGGTTATGACAATGCTCGGTATGGAAGAGGGGCAAGTTATCGAAAGCAAGATGGTCAGCCGACGCATTGAAGGGGCACAGAAAAAAGTGGAAGAGCGAAACTTCGACATCCGCAAAAATTTGCTGGAATACGACGAAGTGATGGATTATCAACGAAAGTCGGTCTATGGTTATAGGCAACGGATTCTCGACGGAGCAAATTGCAAAGAATTGATCTTTGAAATGATTGATGCCCAAGTCGATAAACATCTTGGAGATTTCCTCGATAAAGACTATGAAGCCGCCTCGTTTGCCGCCTGGGTGGGGGCGAGACTAAATACCGAATTTGAAGCAAAAGACTTTCGCGGACTTGAATTCATGCAAGCGGAAGAGTTTGCCCTTGACCATGCCAAGCGGATTGCGGCATCGTCAGTGCTCGATCAGATTGACGAAAACGTACCAGAAGATGCCGAAGAGGAAGAATGGAACTGGCAGGCTCTCGCCAAGTGGTCAAACTCCGCTTGGCGGACGAATTTTTCTGACCGCGACTTGAAAAAGATAGCGAGGGAAGACCTCTCCGAAGTCCTGATCGAAAAGGCGCACAAGTTTATCGATGGCGTTGATCTTTCCGATGGACAGGAACTTTTGGGACAAAACTACGGTCTCAAAATGGGGATTGCATGGATCAAGCAAAAATTCGGCATTGAATTGAATTTCGATGAAGTGAAAGAGGTCGAGCCGGAAAAACTCCGCGAAAAACTCCGAAAACTCACACACGAAAAGTACCGCGAAAAGGAAATCCAATTCCCGGTACTCGGCGGGCTGTTGCACTTTACTGTCAGGGATCAACATGGAAAGCGATACAATCGGGAAGGACTTGTTGACTGGGCAAAACACCGATTCGAGGTGGAATTATCACTGGACGATCTGAAAAGCAAACAGCGTCAGGAAATCGAAGAGGTAATGTTTGCCCAGAGTAAAATCACATCGGAACGGTCGGAAGCCGTCTATAAAGAACTGCGGATTCGGCTGGATGCGTTGTTGATTCGCAACGGTATTGATCCCGATGAACTACGGCAGAGCAAGGAAAAAACTTCTGACTCCCACGGCGGTGGAAAAGAGGTCGTCGGGTCCAAGTTTGCCGCCCGAAGTGTCGCAAAGATGGCAACAAAGTACACCGGAAAGTATGCGACCACGAAATCGGCAAGCGTCGAAACGGTAAAACCAAAATATGTACTCAAAAACGATGCGGAACTGACAGGATTTTGTGCATGGATCAATGACGAGTTTGCTCCGCAACTCACGGTGGATAAGATTCTCTCATGGGAAGTGCCAGAGTTGGAGGATCGGATCAGTTCGCTTGTCGAGGCAAAGTATAATCCAGAGATGCGATCAATGGAACGGTCGTTGGTACTGCAAATTTTGGATACCATTTGGAAGGACCACTTGCTAGTGATGGATCATCTTCGGGCAGGCATCGGACTTCAAGGCTACGCACAGATTGATCCAAAGGTTGCGTACAAGCGGGAGGGAATGAAACTGTTTTCGGAACTGTGGAATACGGTTTATTCGCGTGTAACCGATTTGATTTTCCGCATAGAACAACTCGATCCCGGTTTTGTGAGTTCGACGTGGCAAGAATCGGAGACACGGCATGACGAGTCGGGTTCGACACTCAGTGATTTTGCAAGGGAGCGAGCAGAGACTGCTGATAATGTGGGAACTTCGGACAAGAAATTGGAGCCGATTCGTAGCAAGGGACCGAAGTATCAAGGACCTGCCGTGGGAAAGAATGATCCCTGTCCTTGCGGCAGTGGGAAAAAGTACAAGGCGTGTTGTGGAAAAAAATAAATTGTTGCCCAGTATTCCTACAACACTTGCGGCTTTTGGGGATTATGCTACACTTGCGGCACTCAATCTTATTATCCCAAGGGGAAAACACTATGCTGCGACAAAGTTATCGGACAATGTTCATCGTCATTTTTTTGTCTTCCGTGCTATATGCTGCCGATTGGAGAATGTTTCGTGGACATGACGGAAACGGTAACTCCCCTGACACAGGACTACAAAAAAAGTGGTCTCCCGGCGGACCAAAACTCCTCTGGACAGCAAACTTTATCGGAACCGGTTGGTCGGGTGTTTCCATTGCCGACGACAAAATCTACATCAACGGCAACGTTAAAAAAGACGGTAAAGACCTCGCGATGGTCTTCTGTCTCGATAAAAACGGTAAAAAGATTTGGGAACAGGACAATGGACCAGCCCACGTTACTGCCAACCAGTATCCGGGAACTCGCGGAACGCCGACCATCGATGGTGATTTTGTTTATGACCTCAGTCCCCTCGGTGAGATGACGTGTTACGACTCAACAAAAAACGGCAAGAAGGTTTGGAACAGGAACTTCATGAAGGATTATGGTGCTCCCATGCCGATGTGGAAATTGGGACACGCAACCGTTGTTGCTGGGGATTATATAATCAGTCCGCTCGGCGGTCCGAAACACAGTGCGATTGCTTTGGACAAAAAGACAGGAAAGACCGTTTGGGAATCCCCACCGGCTGTAGGCGGCGCGGAGACCGGGTACACGACCCCCTATCTCTTTGAATTCGAGGGACTCCGAGTCGTGGTGGTGATGAGCAACTCAACAGTCGAAGGACTCGATACGAAAACCGGCAAGAAACTGTTTGCATTTCCATGGACTAATAGCCGGAGTTGTCATTGTACACAACCAATCTATCGGGACGGTCATCTTTTTCTCTCGACCGGTTATGAGGGGGGCACGGCAAAACTATTCAAACTGTCAAAAAATGCCAACGGTACAATCAAGCCAACGGAAGTATGGGCGGAACCACGATTCAACAACCACCATCACGGGCTCGTTCTTATCGAAGACTATGTTTATGGGACATCGTTCAATGGCTCATGGTGTTCGATCAATTTCATGACCGGCAAAATGGGTTATTCTGAACGTTCCATCGGCAAAGGTTCTGTTGTCTATGCGGACGGCTTGATTTACGGTTTGTCGGAGGACGACAAAACAGTGATCCTTTTGAATCCTGATCCGATGAAGTATGATGAAATCAGCCGGTTTGAATTGCCGAACGAAGCCCCCGGTAAAAGTTGGGCACATCCTGTTGTTCTCGATGGCAGACTCTACCTGCGTCACGGGCAATATCTCTACTGCTATGATGTAAAAGAATAGGATCGAGATAATGAGGTTGGAGTTGTTGGCGGCTATCGGCTACTGCGGTTGTTTCGTCAGAAAAATAAGGTAAAAATAAGGTTTTGCTGTCCGTAGGATTACGCAGTCGTACTATCGCCTATCAATGCACCCACGTCTCGAACATGCCCGGAACATAGCCTATCAGGCGGGTGAATTGACGCTTCGGTACTTTTACAGCACCGAAGGACTCGCCGTCGAAAAAAAAGCCGACGAATCCCCCGTTACAGTGGCGGATCGCGAGACCGAACTTTTTCTTCGTCAACAGATTGCCGAACACTTTCCCGAAGATGCCGTCTTCGGAGAAGAATTTCCCAAAACCGAAGGCACCAGCGGCTTTCGTTGGTTTCTCGATCCGATAGACGGCACGAAGTCGTTTATTCATGGTGTTCCGGTTTACAGTACGCTCGTTGGCTTGGAACAAGACGGACGTTGCGTCGGCGGGGTGATTGCTCTGCCCGCGTTACAGGAACTCGTTTGGGCAGGTGTCGGACTCGGTGCGTGGCACGAAACAAAGCACTGCAAACCGAGACGGTGCCATGTTTCGAGTTGTTCCCAATTAGCGGAGGCAACATTTCTAACGAGCGAAGTGTCGACGTTTGACAAGACCAATCGCCGGGAAGCGTACAACCGACTGGAAAAAAGTGTGCGGTTGGCTCGAACTTGGGGAGATGCTTATGGCTATGCTCTCATTGCGACGGGACGTGCCGATATAATGGTCGATCCCCTGATGTCCGAATGGGACGCGGCACCACTGCTTGTCATTCTTGAAGAGTCGGGGGGACGTTTTACCGATTGGCAGGGCAATGCCACGATCTACGGCAAAGAGGGCGTTGCCACGAACGGCATTCTGCACGATACAGTGTTGCGCTGTCTCACGCAAGAGCAGTAGTCGTGAGTACATGCGTCCGCCGGTTTAAGCCGTTGTTGCGTAAAGGAACTTTTTGGGTATAATGAACTGCGGTTTTTCGTTTGCGCCCTTAGTGTAGTGGTAACACGATAGCTTCCCAAGCTGTAATTGAGGGTTCGATTCCCTTAGGGCGCTTCGTCAATATAGCCAACAAGGAAATCTTCGGAAGCGTCAAAAGCATCGAAACCATCGATGTCGTCATCCAAGCAAAATCCACCGCCGGAAATATCTGAATCGTCCGAATCGTAGTCATCGTCCTCGATGATCACCTCGAATTCTTCGTCGGACAAAAATTCATAGTCCTCGTCGTATTCGATGTCGAAATCGTCGGCATCGTACGCGTCGTCGTCTAAAAGAAGTTGATAAGAAAGGGGAAAACTCATAACAACGAGTCCGAAAACCCGATAGTATCGCTGAATCAAAACCGATGAGTATATTTTTGAGTATTTTTTTGTCAATACGGGGGCAAGGGGGCAACGGGTCTAATACGCCCACGCTTATACTAGATAATCACTGCACAAACCTTCCGCCAACCGGTCGAACCGACCCTACGGACAGTTCTAGGTTCCCGCCGTTTGAAAAAACAGCGGGAGCCGATGAAAGCGAGCACAAACTAGGAAGAGCATCCACAAGGGGCTTTCTTACAGGCTTTCTTTTTGGCAGCCTTTTTCGTTGCCTTCTTTGCGGCTTTCTTTACGGTCTTCTTCGCTACTTTCTTCTTTGCAGTTTTCTTAGCGGCCTTCTTGGCGGCTTTCTTGGTTGCTTTTTTCGGCATAGTAACTCTCCTGAAAATAGAGGTTTAGAAACGAAACACAAGCAAAGATGTTTCGTTCCGCGATGATGAGGCTCCGACCACTTTGACCGGATACAACCCCAAGGGATACGATCCCAAGCCAGTTTTTGCTTCCGAAACGCGCGCAGAGAATACATCAGAGTTCACCTCGCAAAGAGAACAGTTTTGCATTTGTTTACAGCAAACCATAATTTTGAAAGAAGTCGACAACTTCGGCGATTCCCTTCGACGTTTCACAGGAAGTCAAACCTGACCCTCATGTGACCTGTCGATTTAACATTAAACGAGTTAGTGATCCACAAGTCTTGTGTCCTTACTTCAATTGACGAGTCCTCACATCTGTTTGATGAGGAAGACATTGTATTGAAAACCTTCTTCATCAACCGAATGACAACTGCGCTAACGAAGCAATTCACATTCATTGATGCGTTATGTTACACTTTTTTTTGAATCGTGCAAGAGGTGTCAAGAGAAATTTTGAAAAAATTTTCAAAATTTTCAAAATTTTTTCAAAAAGTTTGTCCAGAAAATTTCGCCATCACTGTTTACACGTCCATCAACCGATTCGTGTTGCGGTTAACAACATCGTCTATTCACTATCTCAGAATTCCTGTTTTCGCGAGTATAACGGCAAAAGAGCCAAACCATTTTCATACTGGTATTTCAGCGTCAAAACGATCTGAAGTTCAGCTCTTGGTAGTTCTGATACGCAAAAAATCCAAAGAGGAAAGTGATAAAAAACATTCCGTGCTGAAGAGCCAAAATGGCAAGTAGCGAGGCAAGCATGATGGACACATAGAGTGAAAATTCTTTTCCCCGACGTGGAAAAAAAAATAAAAAAAATTCTCTGGAAATGTGTCCGCCATCCATCGGATAGATCGGCAACAGGTTAAAAATACCCCAGACTATCGAAATCCATACCATCCATTCGCAGAAATAAAACAACAACTTGGAAACGAATCCGCCGTTGTCAATCGGAACAACGAAAATAATCGCCATCATCAAAGCGGCGAGAATGAATCCCGCAAGTGGACCGGCAAACGAGAGAAAACATCGTGCGATAGTGCCGCGAATGCCGTAACTGTGGCGATAATGATGTAGCGGCATGGTGAGTCCACCAAACCCGTGAAGGACGAGGGTACAAGGAGTATGAAACACATGTCGGAAAACCAAAGCGTGTCCGAGTTCGTGAACCAGTATTGAGATCAGGACGGCAACCATTCCGAGGAACATTTGGGCAATC
>Ga0123353_10007061_pt1 | contig 15109 bp, 13 predicted proteins | sample TergutLab28metaG_3_FD_92763 | JGI IMG/M metagenome (GOLD analysis project Ga0123353, IMG submission 92763) | Labiotermes labralis P3 segment gut microbial communities from Petit-Saut dam, French Guiana - Lab288 P3 | ecosystem: Host-associated > Arthropoda: Insects > Digestive system > Gut ... | reverse complement strand
TCCTTAAAAAGAAAGGATATTTACGTCCGTGTATTTTATATCCAGGCTGTTTTGTATCGTTAGATCATGAAGGAAATCCTACTGCCATTCGTGTGGCAGAAGTGAATATTCGCCCGGGCGAACCCGAAGCGCAACCTGTTATGCGACGCCTGCGAAATTTAGGCGATTTACTCATGGCTACGATTGAAAATCGTTTGGATCAAGTTATTCCCGAAGTGCGGGAAGATCAAATTGCCGCAAATATTGCTTTAGTTACCGGTCCTGGCGGGCCTGATGGCCAGAAAGGCTATCCCTGGCGCTGTACCAAAGGCGAAAAAGTAGAAATTGATTTTGGTTATTTAAAGAAGAAAGGCATTCAGCTTATTGTTTCAGCTATGACGACGGATGAAGGCGTATTAAAATCCGATGGCACACGTGTTGCGTTTTTAAACGCCAATGCCACTGTAAAAGAAACTGAAACACCAGGCGTAATTGGAGAACGTCTGCATCAAAAATTAATGGCAGCATTTGAACAAGGGAAAATACGGGTTATTCCGCGCGAGAATGAAAAAGGAAACCGATTGGATGTACGCCGGGACATTGCTTTGCAATATCAGATGAAAGAAGCATTGTATCCAAGAAAGAAATAAAAATATAAGCTATTGAAAATAATGAAAAAAAATATTTCAGAGTATCTTTTTTAAAAATAAAGTAAAAAAAGATGGTCAAGAGATAAAAAAGAGCGTAAAAATATAATAATCGTGTAAAAAGGAGGGCAGATACCCTCTCCATGAATAAAGGAGGATGTAATGTTATACGCAAGCAAAATTAAAGCCAAAACCCCTAACCCAAAAGATTGTTCCGAAGTAACTCATGTGTGGATTGTAGGTGGTCCGAACGGTAGTTATTTTTATGAAGCAGGCTGGCTGAATGATTATATCACCAAAGATCCTGGTTCTGTTCAGGTAAAAGCAGGCGATAAGCCTGCGTTGGTTCCCGCAGAAAAAGACGGAGTGAAATATGTTCGTTCCATGGCTTCTGATTCAGCAAGTGATTTGTTGTTAACCTTGCCTAAAAGCTAAGTTTTTTTAAACAAAAATATAAAACGCCCGAGCTTTTGAAAGTTTCAAAAGCTCGGGCGTTTTATTACAATCTAATTTATCTTTTTTCTTTGGGCGGGAAACCAATGGTTTGCGTTACAATAATTTTTTCGTTTTTCGGTAAGTTTAATTCTTTTGCAATTTTATCTGCTGGAAAAAGACCGCGAACCACATTGTTTAAACCGACACTGGCACAGAATAAGCTCGCGTTTTGATACATACTTCCAGCATGCATTGCGCTGTAAGCTTCATTCGATTTGGATAAATCGGCAATATACAATAACGTAATCGGTGCATTTGTTACAAAAAGTTGTACAGCCAGAATCGGTCGCAAATCCGTATCCGTTATTTTACTTAATTCTAAACTTTTCGGATCGTAATTATATGCTCCTTGCGGCATAACTACGACAACCCGCATATTTCGAGAATCTCGGGCTGTGGGATAGGTTAATTTTCCATCCGATCGATTTTGTCCTGCGGCGGCGTATAAAAGATTACTGAGTGTTTGTAAATCCAACGGAGTAGAAGCAAATTCACGATTCGTCTGCCGTTTGGAAAGAACCTCCATAAGTGGTTTTCCTCCCTTTGTGTCCGGTGCGCTCAGTGTTATTGAATTTGCATATGCGTTTGTTGCGGCAACGAAACAAATAAGACCACAAAAAATAAGAATTCGCTTCATTATTATTTCCTCCTTTACATTAAAAAGAATTTTTTAAGCTGTTTTTTCCCAGGCGTTATTTGCTCTTTGAGGAGGCAAATATGTCAAAATATTTTTAGCGTGGATATAGACTTCTTGTAGTAAATCTTCCGGCATTCCTGCGTTTTTATCTTCTTTGGCAATTTTATCCATAGCTTTTTCCCAATAGGGCTGTGATGGCATTAGAATATCCCATAATTGTTTTACCAATGGCTGATATTCTTCATGTAATAAACCTCGCAAGCTGGAACACCACAAACTTAATACGGCAGCTTTTTCCGTTTGTTTTTCTTTATTAAACAATCTTATAAGCTGAAGCATGCGAGGGATTGTTTCGCGCGGTGCATGAAAAAGCGGATTTAAATCTTTCGCCAAAATTCGCTTTGCTTTTGGAGTGGTTTTTCGAGCTATTTTTTTTTCTTTTTCTAATCGAAACTGCATCCAGGCATCGTACACGGTAGGATTCGGATTAGAATCCATTTCCGCTTTCAATGTCGGATCTTGCGGTAAAACATCTTCTACTTCTAGGCCTGCCCGAATCCAAGTTGCGTACGCTACAAAAATTCCGCGGTCATTCAAAGTAGCGTTTGATAACATGTGTTGCAATGAATGAATATGTTTTGCGGGCGATTCTTTTTGAAAAAGACGTCTTAAAAACCCCATAAAAAACTCCTTTGTTTTTAGTTTTTGCTCATCATATCATAAAGTTGGATAAATTCGCAAGAAAGAGAGCAGGATAAAAAGGATTGTAAAACAATCTGTTTACGTGTAGCATTTTACACATAAAATCGAGTTTAATTCAAACATTTTTACTGGCTTAGATATGCGTCGGTTTTTCATACAAAAAAAATTTCGGATTCCCATTTTACTTCTTGTGATGGGAATTGTAATAGGCGCAGGGTTGCCATATTGGTTGCATGGTAAAATGGCAATTCAAGCCTTTCAGTATGCGCTAGAAAAGTCTTTTCATGCTCCGGTTTCTGTTGGGAGCATTCGATTTTCGTGGACACCATATCCTCATATGGACATTCGCGATGTTCAAGTCGCTGTACCGGAAAAAGGGGAAACGATGGTTTTCCCTAAAATTACGGGCACGCCTTCCTATTTTTCAATGTTGTTCGGGAAAATACAGATTCGCACGCTTACACTTGAAAAGCCAGAGATTCGCCTTCAATATGAACCTAGTGATACAAGCTTTTTAGATGTATTCGATCGATTGCCCACTCCTAAAGAAATAAATGCGCTTCTTCATAAATTTACAAAAACAATTCCGATTCGAAAGGTTGTTATTCAAGAAGGGTCTTTTGGTTTATATAAAGACGATCACCCCATGCTGGAGACAACAAATCTCCATGCCACAATTCGTTTACGAAGAAAACATCTGGAACTTACCTGCAAATCAAATGCCTGGGCGCAACTTTCTATAAAAGCCGATTTAAATCCGAACGCCGGAGAAGATATTTCTGTCACGGTACAGTCTCTTCGATTGGATCGCCTGCAACAAGGTCTTTTCCCTCAGCAACAATTTTTTGGACCATCTGTAGTATCGGTATCTGTTTCTTTGTTTCGGGATATTGATGGTCAAGGGCATGGAAAACTAAATATAGAAGGTCCGAAGGTAACTCTTTTGCAGCGCCTTCATCCGAACAAAGGACCTTTATTGTTAGATGATGTTCTCGTTAATGTGGCCGCTCAATTTGACGGTCCAAAAGCAAAAATTTGGCTCAAACATCTTCATTTAGGTAAACATTTCGATATAAGAGCTTCCGGTATTTATAATCCCGATCCGAAAGAACCGGATTTTAAAGTTTCTGTCAAAAGTAAAGCAGTTCAGGTGCAAGAAATTTGGGATTTAGGCGTCAGCCTTGTTGGAAAAGATCCGGATCTACTTCATTTAGCCGAACTGATGCCTTCCGGCGAAATTGAAAACTTCAATTTTTACTTGGCCGACAATCATCTTGCTACGCTGGGAAAATTAAAAAACATTTCATTAAAAGGGAACGTAAAAAATGCCACGATAGATATTAAAGACATTAATCTTCTCTTAACGCATGTTTCCGGTCGCCTGGCGATTAAAAATGGAGATATCCATGTCAAAAATATTTCTGCCAGTGTGCCGAAAGAAGAATTTATGTTTCAAAACGGTGTGTTTTACATGTCAGAAAAAGTACCACATACCTTTAAAGTTGATGCGGATTTAAAAGGGAATATCGCGAAAATACCGGACTTTGCAAAACAGTTTATTTCAAAAAATGCTAAAGCAATTCAGGAATTAGATCAAATCCAACAGTTAGTAGGTGTTGCGCAAGGTCATTTCTCTCTTGATTATGACAAAGACCATATGAAAATAGCGGTGGAGTTAAAGGACAGCGCCATTTCTTTTTCTCATCCCGAAATACCCCAGGGCGTTCGGATTCAGTCTGGTGTCTTCGAATGGAAAGATGATACAGGCCTTGATATTAAAAATGTCGTTGGAGATGTCCATGCTATTCGTATAAATGGATTTGGCTTGACTATGCCTCTGAAGGGAGGTTTTAAAGTCAACATAAATGAGGTCACTTTGCCGGTACCGGAAATTATTGAAAATCTGTACAGATTTCCACAAGCACAAGATGTTTTCGCCAAAATTCACAATGCAACAGGTGCGTTGCGAATAAATAATGTACTGGTGGAACAAACTTCTGGCGGACAGATGAAAATTGATGGTCGAGCTGTGATAACCTCTCCCATTCATTTACATGCAGATGATTATTTTCCAGTACCTGTAACCGTTCAAAGTGGTACGATTCGTGTTCAAACGGACAAATTAGAATTCCAAAAAATGGCAATTTCTTTCCATGGCACATCACTCATGGCGGATGGTTTTGCGAATATTACGAACGGCAAACTAGGATTGATAGATCTTTCTTTAACGGGTCGGATCACCAGAAGGACATTGGAAAATTTTACATCCTATGCAGATTTGTCTGAGCTACAGAAAATCCGACTGCCCATTTTCTTGAAAGGCTTAAGCGTTCGATATAACAACAAACTTAGTGTAATCGGCGGGTTTCATATGGCCTCAGGAGTTGATGGTACGGTTAATATGGAGTTTGATCCCGCGACAAAATTGATTCATGTGCAAGGGCTCACTTTTTCTGACGGAACTCATACGGCTACAGTAGGGTTGGATTGGAAAGATGGCTTGCGAAATGTTTCGTTAAATGGAACGGTTACACCGGATCTGATGGATAAAATTTTAACGTCTCATCCGATTACAGGGACGATTTCCGGAAATATGAGCATATCATCGCCTACAAATGATTTTATTGGTGCTACCGCAAACGGTACGCTTCGGATAGCAAAATTTACGATCCCGGATCTGTTGAACTTCAAAATTGAAGAAGCTACGTTAACAGGTCAAGGCAGAACCATTTCGGTGGATTCTTTAAAACTTACCGGAACTGGTCAGGAATCTTTAATGAAGGGAACCATTCGTTCCACCGGCAGGGGGCTTTTTCTAGCGTTAGAAGCAGAAATCCAAAAACTGGATATTGATGAGATTTTGAATGCACTCGAAACGCCAAAGGAATCCTCTGCGCCAGAAAAAACACGTACTGAAGAATCGTCGTTTAAAGTAGCAGGGAAAATCGTTGTTAGTGCTCGAGATATTAAATTCCAAAAGCGACATTTACAGTTTGTCGTGGCTACAATTGAATTTAGAGGGAAAAAAGCCGATGTGACTGTTGCCAATGCGTCTTTCTGCGGTATTCCCATGTATGGAACCGTAAAGGCGGATGAAAAGTTAGTTGAAGTAGATATTTATGTCGGAGACCGAGATGTTCCGGTACGTCGCTTTTTGCAATGTTTATTAGATAATCATATCCAGGCAGATGGTACGATGAAAGTGGTGGGTCAGATTACTGCCTCTGCACCGCCGTCCAAATTAAAATCTTCACTTTTTGGCCAAATTGCTTTTGCTTCTGAAAATGGAATTGTATACCAGGACGGCTTGGTATTAGGTGTTTTACAAGTTGTTAATTTTGTTCAGCCGGTAAATTCGCCAAAAGGAGGCGGAATTCCTTATAAAACAGTTCAGGGTAAAGCGACGATTAAAAACAGTATTCTAACTGTTGATGAATTTTATTTAGACAGCTCTGTTTTAAAAATTATAGGGAACGGTGAAGTCAACATCGATAAGGATCAGTTGAATTTAGTGTTGTTAGTATCTCCATTACGTTCAATCGATCGAATTGTAGAAAAAGTACCCATTGTTTCTCATATTCTGGGTGGATCTTTATTATCCATTCCAGTGTCAATTACGGGATCATTTGATTCCCCGTCTATTCATCCTATTTCGCCAGCGAATATTGCCGCAGGACTTTTGCGAATCGTAGCTCGTACTTTAACATTACCCATTCAGTTGGCCACACCAGATTCAAACAAGCCGATTCCTGCAAAAGACCTATTGAAAGGGGTAGAAGATAGCACCAGTTCTTCTAATCCACGTCCGTTGTTCGACTGGCGTAAATATTTTGGTCGTGACAGAGATGCACAGCCCGCACCATCACCATCGGAAACAACAAGTAGTCCTACTCAAAAACAGGTTGCTCCTGCGAAAGGAGATTTGCCAGTAGTTCCGGCCTCTCAAAACAAAGAAGATGGTGTGTAAGATATAGGCTTTAAAACCCGTAGCGAAAAAAGGAAGGACGTAATTTTTCTTCTGTCAAAGTTCGATTGAACTTATTTTTAAATGGATATGTACTTATGCAGATCATCGATATTCCGGCACTTACAAAAGTTACTCCCACGCCGTTTTCTCATGTGCCAAAATTGTCATTATCTCCTTTGGCGTTGCAAGACGAGTCTCGCATGATGCCTGGCATAGCGGTGTCAGTTTGCCAACCGCATACAGCGGCAGATGTGGCTGGTGTTTTGCAAGAGGCAATTTCAAAAGCCTGTCCCGTACGTATCGCCGGAATCAGAACGGGTGTAACTGGCGGTTGCATACCAGAAAATGAACTGGTTTGCGATATGGGGGCGATGAAAAAAATCGGCGAGATCGAAATCGATTCCAAAACAAATGAGCGATATGTATGGATAGAGGCGGGCGTTTCTATTCAGGAAATTTCAAATTTCTTGCGGAAAGAAACAAATGACGCCTATTTTTATCCGCCTGATCCGACCGAAGCCACGGCAAGTTTAGGTGGTACAATCGCTACAAATGCGTCTGGTGCGCGAACGTATCGATATGGACCTACTCGAAATTGGATTTATGGCCTTCAAGTCATGTTGCCGTCCGGAGAAATATTATCACTTGAACGAGGACAGTATCGAATCCCGGCAGTCAAAGAAGAAATTCGATTTACAACGCAAGAGAAAGATATTTCAATTGTACTTCCTGTAAAGCGATATGCTTGGCCGAGTGTAAAACATACCGGCGGATTTTATAGTACAGATGGCTTGTTAGACCCGATTGATCTTTTTATCGGTAGCGAAGGATTATTAGGAATTATTTTGTCTGCAAAAATTAAGCTTTTGCCGCATGTATTCTCGTTTTGGGTTGTTCAGTTTACAAAGAACGAAAACGAAGCATTTGATTTTGCTACCGCACTGGATGCAAATGATATTTTACGTCCAGAATTTATTGAGTTTTATGATAGTCGCTCGTTGAATTTTTTGCGAAAACATGTTTCAGTGTTGCCCGTTCCATTACCTCCAACAGCAAATAGTGCCGTATTTTTTAATGTGCCGTTTTCCTGCACAGATCGAATGTCACAAGAGGCTAAGCTAGAGACGATTCTTGATCTTTCAAAAAAGATGAAAATAGAAGAAGATTTAAGTTTTGTGGCGATGGATGTGAAGCAACAAACCGCATTTAACGAACTTCGACATCTGTTGCCGGAAACAATTAATCGAGTTGTTTCAGAACGAAAACAAAAACTGTCAAGCCTTCATAAAATCAGCACAGACTTCTCCGTTCCGCCGTCTCGATTTAGTTCTTTTTGGGACGCTTGTTTTCACGCCCTATCTGAAAATAATATCGAATGGGTTTCTTTTGGGCATATAGGAAATGCACATCTTCATATAAATTTACTTCCTATGACTGTAGAAGAATTTCAAATGGCACAGCGTCTTTATATTGTATTAGCACAAGAAGCGATTCGTCATGGCGGTAGCATCAGTGCTGAACACGGCATTGGACGTTTAAAACGCCATTTGCTTCCGTTACAATTTTCTCCTGAAGTTATTTTACAAATGAAAGCGATTAAAAAAGCTATCGATCCGCACTTGATTTTAAATCCCAATACACTTTGGTAATTACTAATTAATGACTTTTCTGAAAGCGTTCGGAATTTCATCTATTAGTCGGGTAATTGTATCTGCAGGAGTAAGGCGGGCGTGATATCCAGCGACTCGATTGATAAGGGCAGCCAATGTACAAGCTCGCTCAAAAGGAGAGCTTCAATGTCGTTATTTCCATGCAGAATAAATCCGCGAGTGTAAAACGGATGAGGAGTTGTTTCATCCGCTAAAAAAGCCAATTCACCAATATCTGGCGTAAATAAATCAAAATCTTTTGCCCGTCCGCTCGAACGTTTTCTATTTTCCAGTTTTTCGATTCTGCAACACGAATCACATTTTCTACAGAGGCTTTTGAACTTACAGATATCTCAAAAGCTTCTGTAGCTTGATTTATTTTTTTAAGACTAATAGTACCGGTTGAGGGCATGCAAGACCTACCGCACTAATTCGTCCCATATTATTATTTATTTATTTGTTTAAAAAATAAATTATTTTGGGCGCATAAAAAAACCTATACCGCCACATACAATTAAACCGATTATGACCGCAATTGCTGAATGTTCTCCAATTCCAGCGGGAGATGCAGCAATAGAAAAATTATGGGAAAGAGCCACGCCAACAAACAGACCAAGTATAAAAACGGCGGCATCTGCTTTTCCTTCACCGCTCTTAAATAATTGACGCCCTGGACAGCCATCTGCTAAAGAAAAACAAAGTCCCGCAAGCAACATTCCCATAAAATTCCATATGCCGTCCGTATGTGCAAGAGGTTGAGCTATAAATCCCGGATGAAATTGCCCCAGCATGAAGTTCATAAAAAAAGCCGCCAGTAACATCGCTACTACACCTGTCAGCATATGGGGATATTTAAATAAAATCATATCCATATCTCGTATAGCTTCTATAACACAAAAACGACTGCGTTGAGCTATATATCCAATTCCTAACGCTACTATTAAGGAAATAAATATAGGCGCATGCTTTGATCCAGGACCATCCATACTATAAAATAAAACGCCGTGTTGAGATTCTTTTGGAAGTTGTGGATAAATTAAACTTAATAGCAACAAACCAATGAGCATGACAGGGAATATCCATCCTACTATTTTTGCGGCAGGTTTAGCAGGCCCTAAGTTAAATCCACGTTTGAAAAAAAGACCTCCAACCCAGATGCCTGCAATTAAACCGAAAATTCCGATGAGCGCATTCCAATCTCCGCCAGCTAAACGTAGAATAGCTCGCCATGGACATCCTAAAAATACTAATGCGCCAACAGCCGAAAACATGCCAAGCAAAAATCGAATCATGGGAGAAGATCCATCCGTTGGATTAAATTCACGATGAATTAATGCAGCCACCAATGCACCCCAAACTAAACCAATAATTTCAGGTCGCATATATTGCAGCATGGCTGCACTATGTAGCCCTACAGCGCCGGCAATATCGCGCTTAAAACAAGCCACACAAATGCCCATATTGTCAGGATTTCCCCAATATTGAAGCAAGCTTGCCATCGCTCCGATTATAAGGCCGGTAGCGATGATTCCTATTCTTGTGACAAAAATATTTTTCACTTCTCCATCCGAAAATTGATTTTAATTGATTCGAAACATACATAATTTTAAAAGGAAAGAAAAAAGGTGTCAAATTGATTAAACATATATTGAAAATATCAATGAGATTAATGAAGGGAAAATAAAGAAAGCCTATTCCCCTTTTAGAAAACAGACCTTCTTTATTTTAAAAACAAACAGAATTATTCTTGTGTTGAAGCGGATGTTTCTATTTCTTTTTTATCTCCGATATTAAAATGATCTCGTACTTGTTTTGTTAAGGTTTCCAAAATATCTGAGTGGTCTTCTAAAAAACGCTTAGCGTTTTCACGACCTTGCCCAATTCGTTCCGATCCATACGAATACCAAGCACCGCTTTTTTCCACAATATCTACTTCTACAGCCATGTCCAATAAATCACCCACAAAACTAATCCCCTTTCCATACATAATATCAAACTCTGCCTCGCGGAAAGGAGGAGCAATTTTGTTTTTTACTACTTTCACACGGGTACGATTTCCGGTTACAGCTTCACCATCTTTAATGGAAGCTATTCGGCGAATATCCATTCGGACACTGGCATAGAATTTCAATGCATTTCCGCCAGTCGTTGTTTCCGGATTCCCGAACATAACTCCAATTTTCATTCGAATTTGGTTAATGAAAATCAGGCAGGTATTTGTTTTGCCGATAGTGGCAGTTAGTTTTCGCAAGGCTTGCGACATTAAGCGAGCTTGTGAGCCCATATGGGCATCGCCCATTTCGCCTTCAATTTCTGCTTTGGGCACTAATGCGGCAACGGAATCAATTACCAAAATGTCCACAGCACCACTACGAACTAACATATCGGCAATTTCCAATGCCTGTTCACCGGTATCAGGTTGCGATACCAATAGTTCGTCACAGTTTACGCCTAGTTTTTTGGCATATACGGTATCTAGTGCATGTTCTGCATCAATAAATGCGGCAATGCCTCCAGCTTTTTGGGCTTCAGCAACGGCATGTAGTGCAAGTGTTGTTTTCCCGGAAGATTCCGGCCCATAAATTTCAACAATCCGACCTCGCGGAATTCCGCCCACGCCCAAGGCACGATCTAATGAAATAGCTCCTGTTGAAATGGTGGGAACCTCAATAATTGGACGGCTGCCCAATTTCATAATAGAGCCCTTGCCATATTGTTTTTCAATCTGAGCAAGCGTCGAGTCGAGTACTTTTTCTTTACTAAATGTAGGTTCTTTGCTCATTACAGTTTTCCTCACTTATACATGTTGTCATAAAACATGGCTGGGGAAAAATCTCCGGCCATCTATAAAATGCCCGTCTATTTTTGGGGCAGGTTTGTCAGTAGGCTAGAAACAGGATTTGTTAAAGTGAATTTTCCTGTCTGAATCCATGTTTTTAATGTATCAGCAATTTCTCGTGCTTTTACAATACTGGATAACGGAACGGTAGGTACCTTTTTTCCTTTAATCGTAATTTCACCACTTTTTAGTTCGGCGTAACTAACTTGTTGATAAGTTTGGGAAATGCCGTTAGGGTAATCTGCTCCATAATCAATTACCTGAGTGAAAATTTCTTTATCTGATACACCGGTAAAAGCTGCCACCTCTTCATTTAAAATAGGAATTGGAATTCCCACCCCTACAGCTAGAGAGGTGCCGTATCCTTTAATGCTTACCCCGCGCAAGAAATTTCGATTCATTTGTTTTAAATCACCCATGACCCATAAGGTCCCTGCAGGCCTTAAAGGCACACCATTATTGCCTCGCTCCGGTGTCGGATTATGCTGAGTGCCCGGCCAGGTTACATATCCAATACCGCCACCCAAGAAAATCCGTGTACCCAATCCGATTGTTTTAAAATATGGGTCGTTCAGTAGAGGGCTTAATTCTCCAGCGCTGCAATAATTAGCGTTTCCGATGTGTGGCCGTAAGGTGCCCATATAGGTATAAATAGTTTTATCTAGTGTATTAATGGCGCAGTTATAATTTTGGTACGCATTTCTCGGGTTACATAAGGTGGCATTAGGAATAGTATCTAATGAAATTTCCTTTTCACCTTGTGTTCTTGGATAACACGCGGTCGCATATCCGCTGGCTTTTAAATGAACGGGTTTTCCAGCCACTAAATCTTCAATCACATGACCGCCGCCATAGCGAAATTCGCCTGGATATACCTTATTTAAAGGATCTTCCCAATGCGGTTCTGTTGCGCCAATAAATGCATCTACTGCCGCTAAACCGGCATAGGCCGGTACGCCGTTTAAGTACACTTGAGTGGCGCGCAAACCCGGTGTAAAATGACCGAAATTAATCAATGCGCCGGAAGAACACATAGGCGCAAAGGTTCCCGTAGTTACCACGTCTATTGTTCGAGCTGCTTCTTTCGCACCGTTTTCTTTTACAATAGATATCATTTCTTCTGCAGTTACAACTACAACGTCACCACGGGCAATTTTTTGATTAATTTCGTCTATTGTTTTAAAAATTCGCGCTTTTGCCATGGGGATCTAATCCTTAATTTATAAAGAAAGAAAGGGGAATAAGGGTTTTTCTATATGGAATGTTATTTATACACCCCGCAGTCATTCAACGCAAGGAGACTTTTCGTTTCTTGACTTTTTGTCATATGTTTTATAGGCTAAAAGCGATTTTATAGGGCGTATGCGCCTTTCCTTGCTTTGAGAAATATGAATTTCTTAAAAAATATCTACAACTTAAGTGTAGCATACCATGATTAGTATCAATAACATCTCTCTTTCTTCTGGAAAAGATTTTTTTCTGATTGCAGGTCCTTGTGTCATTGAAAACGAAGCCATTACGATAGATATTGCTCGGTCTTTGCAGAAGATGTGTGCCGATCGAAATATTCCATTCATTTTTAAAGCATCTTTTGATAAAGCCAACCGAACTAGTTTGTCTGCCTATCGTGGTCCTGGACTTACCAAAGGTCTTCAAATTTTAAATGAAGTTAAAACACAATTGAAAGTTAATGTTATTTCCGATATTCACGAGCCAGAGCAAGCTGCTCCTGCCGCTGAGGTGTTGGATGTTCTTCAAATTCCGGCATTTTTATGTCGCCAAACCGATCTTCTTTTAGCTGCCGGAAATACAAAGAAAGCTGTGAACATAAAAAAAGCGCAATTTCTGGCGCCACAAGATATGAAACATGTGATCGATAAAATTTCTTCTACCGGGAATAAAAATTTATTATTAACAGAGAGAGGCACCTCATTTGGCTATCATAACTTAGTCGTGGATATGCGAAGTATTCCTGAAATGGCTACGTTTGGATATCCGATTGTGTTTGATGCTACGCATAGTGTTCAAACGCCCGGCGGTGCCGGTTCTTGTTCTGGCGGAGACCGTACCTTAGCTCCTATTTTAGCGCAGGCAGCGGTAGCGGCGGGTGCGGATGGTATACTTGTAGAAGTGTATCCAGAACCTGACAACGCATTGTGTGATGGTCCTAACAGTATTCGCCTGAGTGATTTGCCGGCTATTTTAGATCGATTACTGGCGGTTTATCGGGCAATTCATTCTTAATAAAGGCATTCATGGACGTAAGATTATCTCAAATTGAAATGTTGGTTTTAGATGTAGATGGAGTACTTACCGATGGTAGTATTACCATGGATAAAGATGGTGAAGAAATCAAAACCTTTCATGTACAAGATGGTCTTCGATTGAAAATGCTTCAGCGGGCGGGAATTTTAGTTGCAGTTATTACAGGCCGTTCTTCCAAAGCTCTTGTTGCACGGATGAAAGAGCTGGGTATTGAATTGTTTTGGCATGGCGTAAAAGACAAAGCGGTTGCATTAACAGAACTTTCAGAAAAAACAAAGATTGGGTTTTCTCAGATGGCCGCGATCGGAGATGATCTGCCGGATTTAGCCATGTTTAAACGAGTAGGATTTTCTGTTGCTGTTCAAAATGCACATCCAATTATTCAAGAAAAAGCAAATCTTATCTTATCGCAAACTGGTGGGAGAGGAGCGGTTAGCGATTTCTGCGAAACACTTCTTCATGCAAAAGGGTTGTGGGAAAAAGCCCTGGAACCTTTCATCATATGAATAATAAAATTGATAAGAAGTTTACCAAAAAAGGTATTTTAGCTGCCAATCAGTGGATACGTCGCATTCGCGGTATTTGGTGGATTGTAAGCGGGTTTATTTTTCTTATTGTTATTGGTTCTTGGGTGTTTAACAAATATGAGCCTGCTGTAATTTTACCAGATAAAAAAATCGATACCAACGAACCAGATACGGCTCAATTGGTCTTACGTCAAATTTCTCACAATGCGACTCGAGGTGGGCAACTGGAGTGGAGTGTCAATGCTGATGATGGATGGTACGATCCCAAAACCCATACTACTGTGTTAAATCATCTGGAAGTTGTATTTTTTAATGAAAGCACAAAAGACATTCGTTTTACTGCCAGAGATGGAATTTTAGATAACGATACGAACAATTTAGAGCTTGGTGGCGAAATCAAAGTAGAAAAAGATGATATTACGTTAATCACACGAGGTGCCAGTTATGATTATGAAACACGAATAGTAAAAACCCGTGCCCCTGTGGAAATTACTTCTTCGATGTTTACATTAACCGGCAAAGCCGGGGAAATGAATGTGACCGATCAGCATGTTCGTTTAAAAGGAAGAGTTTATGCCAAGATTAATAATGCGAACATTCAATAGTTTTTGTTTGATTTTATTTTTGTTGAGTGCCGGGACGCATGCAAGCGCAACGCCTATCTCAAAAACTAATAAGCCGTTGGAAGTTACCTCCAATCAGATGGATTTATATCCAAAACAAAAAAAAGTAGTATTTTCCGGCAATGTCGTGGCAACACAAGATACCAGTAAGATTACCGCAGTTACTTTGACAGTTTTTTATATGTCCGACTCTCAAGGCTTGCCGAGTATGCAACAAAAAGGGAAAAGCACGTCTGCTGGTGCTGTTGAAAAAGCAACCGGTTCGTTAGATAAAATTGTAGCCACAGGAAGTGTGGTTATCGTATTTGATGATATGGCAGCAAAGGCCGATAGGGCAGAATTTAATGCAAAGACAAATATTTTAACGCTATATGGTGATTCCGAGGATGTGGAAGTGAAAAATGCCGAAGGTGTTATTCGGGGACAAACCATTGTGGCAAATCGGAATACGGGAGAAACCATTGTAAAATCTTCGCCAAACCGACGAGTTCAGGCGATTGTTTTTTCCACGGGTGATCTTTCTGGCAAACTTAAAAAGAAAGAAGACATTCCTGTCAAAGAAACCCCATCTCTATAAACTTTTACCTGCCGTTAAAAAGCCAAGAGGGAACTAGAAAAGATAGCTAGTTCCCTCTTGGCTTAAACTATACTGTTTTGTTTGGTTATTTTTTTACAACAGCTTTTTTAACTACTTTTTTTGCTACTGGTTTTTTAGCAACAGCTTTTTTAACTACTTTTTTTGCTACTGGTTTTTTAGCAACAGCTTTTTTAACTACTTT
>Ga0123353_10007060_pt1 | contig 15109 bp, 9 predicted proteins | sample TergutLab28metaG_3_FD_92763 | JGI IMG/M metagenome (GOLD analysis project Ga0123353, IMG submission 92763) | Labiotermes labralis P3 segment gut microbial communities from Petit-Saut dam, French Guiana - Lab288 P3 | ecosystem: Host-associated > Arthropoda: Insects > Digestive system > Gut ... | reverse complement strand
CCGAGCTTCCGAGAAAGGAGCCTGAACTGCTGGAAGATTTTTACAACAAGGACGTTTACGGAACGCTGATGGAAAAAAACGCGGGAAAACCCGCGTTTATCCTGCATGACGGCCCTCCGTTCTCAAACGGGGATATCCACATCGGCACCGCCATGAACAAAATCATCAAAGACATAATTATCCGCCATAAGAACATGTCGGGTTATTACTCGCCATACACCCCCGGATGGGACAACCACGGGATGCCGATAGAGAGCGCCATAATCAAACAGAACAAGCTCGACAGGAAAAAAATGTCAATTCCCGAGTTCAGGGACGCCTGTCAGCGTTTCGCGGAGAAATATGTCGACCGCCAGCGCGAGCAGTTCAAGCGCCTCGGTGTCATCGGGGATTGGGACAACCCGTATCTGACGATGAAACCGTCCTTTGAGGCGGAAGAGGTCCGGATATTCGGAAAAATGTATGAAAAAGGCTATATATATAAGGGCTTGAAGCCCGTTTACTGGTGTACCCACGACGAAACCGCTCTCGCGGAAGCCGAGATCGAATACGCCGACGTGCCATGCACCGCGATTTACGTCAGCTTCAGGGTCAGGGACGGCAAGGGCGTCCTCGACGGGATCCCCGGGGCGGACGGCGCCAGCTTCCTTATCTGGACGACGACCGCGTGGACCCTGCCGGGAAACCTCGCGATTTGCCTCGGTCCGGACATAGAATACGCCGTATGCGCGGCGGGCGGAGGAGTATACATCGTCGCGGCGGCGCTTGCCGAAACCGTATTTAAGAAGGCCGGCATAGAGAAATATGAAATCCTCAGGAAACTACCGGGAACGGCGTTTGAGCTGATGACCGCGCAGCACCCGTTTTACGACAGGGAATCGCTCGTCATCCTCGGGGACCATGTCACGGTCGAAGCCGGAACAGGCTGCGTGCACACCGCGCCCGGCCACGGCGCCGACGACTTTAACGTGTGCCGCAAATACCCGCAGATCTCCATGATCACGCCGGTCGACGACCACGGGGTCATGACTCCGGAAGCCCTGCAGTACGCAGGGCAGTACTACTCGAAAGCCAACGACGCGATCGTAGACGATTTGAAAACCGGAGGCGCGCTCTTTATGGCGGAGCAGATCACCCACTCATACCCGCACTGCTGGAGATGCAAGAACCCGGTCATTTTCAGGGCGACGGAACAGTGGTTCGCCTCCGTAGACGCCATAAAAGACGCGGCTGTTCGCGCATGCGACGATATCAAATGGTATCCCGAATGGGGCAAGGAGCGCATGATCGCGATGCTTGTGGAACGCTCCGACTGGTGTATATCCAGGCAGCGCCACTGGGGTTTGCCGATACCCGTTTTCTACTGTTCAGCCTGCGAAAAACCCGTATGTACAAACGATACAATAGAAGCAGTCGCGGAGCTCTTTGGCGAAAAGGGCTCGAACGCCTGGCATGAGATGGAAGCGGAAGAAATCCTGCCCGAAGGTTTCGTCTGCCCGCACTGCGGCGCGGGCGCCGTCGCGGGCGCCGTAGCTGAGCATGCGGCTTTCACAAAGGGCGCCGATTCGCTCGACTGCTGGTTTGACTCCGGCTCGACGCACGCGGGCGTCCTGAGCCTTGGGACATTCCCCGGCCTGCGCTTCCCGGCGGAAATATACCTCGAAGGCGGCGACCAGTACCGCGGATGGTTCCAGTCGTCGATGCTCACCAGCATCGCGGTGCATGGGGTCGCGCCATATAAAATCATCATCACCCATGGCTGGACCGTAGACGGCGAAGGCAAGGCGATGCACAAATCGCTCGGCAATACCGTAGCGCCCGAAGAAGTCATAAGGGAATACGGCGCGGATATCCTCCGTCTCTGGGTCGCCTCGACAGACTATAAAGCCGACAGCCGCATCTCCAAAGACATCCTGAAACAGCTATCCGAGATATACCTGAAAATACGCAACACGGCGCGTTTCATCCTCGGAAACCTGAACGGATTTGACCCGTCGAGGCGCGTCGCGCTTGAAGATATGCCGGAACTCGACCGCTGGGCGCTTGCGCGGCTGAACAAACTGGTCGCGGCCGTTAACGCGTCGTACGAAAAATACGAATACCATACGATCTATCACGGCGTCCACAACTTCTGCACGGTCGATATGTCAAACTTCTACCTCGACGTTATCAAGGACAGGCTGTATTGCGACGAAACGGACGGACTGTCACGCCGCAGCGCGCAGACGGTTATCTATACGATCCTCGACGCGCTGGTGCGGATGCTGGCGCCGATCCTCGCGTTCACCACTGAGGAAATATGGGCGGCAATGCCTCACGACGCCGGCGCCGACAGCGGCAGCGTATTGTTTGGCGCGATACCGGAAGCTTCCGAAGAACTCTCTTTTACCAAGGAACAGGACGCGCGCTGGGATAAGCTTTTGGCGCTTCGCACCGACGTCAACAAAGCTCTGGAGCTTGCGCGCGCCGAAAAGATAATAGGCAAGCCGCTCGACGCCGAAATCACGCTGCATGTCGATGAAGACTGCGCCTCCGCGTTTGAAGAAATTGCCGGGGTCGATTTGCGAACGCTTTTTATCGTATCCGGCGTAGAGGTCGTTACCGGCGGCGCAGCGGCCGATGACGGCGCAGCGGCCGATGACGAAGCGGTCAGCGGCACGGATGACGGCGGCGGCGGCGGTTACAGGGCTGCGGAGTTCCCCGGGCTGCGGATATCCGTAAACCTCAGCGAAGCGCCAAAATGCGCGCGCTGCTGGAACCATGATAATAACGTCGGAGACAGTTCGGACCACCCCGAACTGTGCCCGCGGTGTCTTGACGTAGTGATGCGTGAGAGCGCATCTGTCTCAGGGAGGTAAACTTATGCTGTGCTTTCTATTTGCGGTGCTTGTCGTACTGCTTGACCAGTTTTTCAAGCGCTGGATCGTGATAACGTTTGCCATGCATGAGGGAATGGACCTTATCCCGGGAGTAATAGGGCTCACCCGGGTGGAAAACCCCGGCGCGTCGTTCGGAATCCTCTCGGCCCACCCGTGGATACTCGTGGGAATCGCGTGTTTTGCCGTTATACTGCTCATCGCGATCCTTCTAAGATACAACGACGGCTTCTGGGGTACGCTCGGACTTGCCGCGGTCCTCGGCGGCACGGTCGGAAACCTTATCGACCGTCTTTACATTGTTGAAATCGAAGGCGCCTTCATACCCGGAAAAGTCGTCGACATGTTTGAGCTCCAGTTCGTACACTTCGCGATATTCAACGTCGCCGACATTTTCATTACGCTTGGCGGGCTCACATTCATCGTATTTTTCATAATTACTACGATAAAATCGATAAAAAACGCCGCGCAGCCTTCCCCGGACTCGGCGTCGCAAAAACCTTCCGGCGAGCGGCCGCAAGTCGAAGACGAGATAGGCCTCTACGATTTTCAATACGGCGAACCGGAGGCGGAAAGGGAGAAGTTCAGTTTCGACCAGTATCCCGATCCGCAGCCCATACCCGACGCGTATACGGGACCGGGCCCCGAGCCGCCCGAGCCCGTCCTGGCCTATGTGGAGCAGCCGATTGAAGCTCACGCATCGATGCTGGAAACGCTGAGCGGCCTTGAAACAGAATTCACGGATATAGGCTTCCTGGACGACTACGACGTGGACAAACTTCTGCGGGAATACGGATTTGAAGACGATACAAATTAAATGTGAAGAAGGCGGGGAACGCATTGATGTGTTCCTCGCCGCTGCAATTACGGGGCTCACAAGAAGCGCCGCGCAAAAGCTCATAGAAGCGGGGCGCGTGACGCTTGAAAGCGGCGCGCCGGTCCGGAAGAACAGGCGCACGGCGCCCGGCGAGACATATAACGTCGCGCAGGACCCGCCGGAAGATTCGGCCGCGGCGCCGCAGGATATCCCGCTCGACGTCGTATTCGAGGACGACGACGTTATCGTCGTGAACAAGCCGCGCGGCATGGTAGTACACCCGGCACCGGGTCATCCGGACGGCACGCTGGTCAACGCGCTCCTCAGCCATTGCGGCGGCAGCCTCTCCGGGGTCGGCGGCGTGAAGCGCCCGGGTATCGTACACAGGATAGATAAGGATACCTCCGGGCTTGTGATTGCTGCGAAAAACGACCGCGCGCATTTGATGCTCGCAGCGCAACTTGCGTCACGGACGCTCACCAGGGAGTATGACGCTATCGTCTGCGGTATCGTAAAGGACGACTCCGGAACGATAGACGCGCCTGTCGGCCGCCATCCGACTGACAGGAAACGGCAGGCGGTGACCGGGAAGAACGCGCGCAGCGCCGTCACGCATTATGAAGTCATATACAGATACGGCGGTTATACGCATGTGCGCTGCCGCCTCGAAACCGGCCGCACGCACCAGATACGCGTTCACCTCGCGCATATCGGGCGCCCGGTTCTCGGCGACATGGTTTACGGCCATAAAAAACCGGAGATTGGGCAAAAAACGCAGTGCCTGCACGCAAGCAAACTGCGTTTTATCCATCCTGCTACGAATCAGCAGGTTGAGCTCGGCGTACCGCTCCCCGGTTATTTTGAAGAAACCCTGAAGAGGCTCCCGGCGCCCTGATGCTGCATTAACGGGCGACCGGGACGGTCGCCCCTACAATGGGATCCCAACACGGGCGGATTGCCATCCGCCCCTACAATGTCCCTAATAAATAATGCCTTAGCTTAGCCATCATTTCCTCATAATCCAGCGGCTTGCCGATATGATCGTTCATACCCGCTTCGAGGCAAATCTCGACGTCCTCTTTAAACACATTCGCCGTCATTGCGACAATAGGGATCTCCCGCGCCTTCGGCGAGTCCAGCGAGCGGATAATCTGCGTCGCCACAAGCCCGTCCATCTCCGGCATCTGGATGTCCATAAAAATCATATCATAAACATCCGGGGACGCCTCAAAAACCTTCACAGCCTCAGTACCGTTTACCGCACAGTCGATCACAAGCTCAGTAGGCTCAAGCAGGGCCAGAACGATCTCGCGGTTTATCTCCACATCCTCCGCCAGCAGGATCCTGCGCCCCTTGAACGAACCTTCCACCGAATGATCCTGCGCCGCCGGGACAGCCAGCGACAGCGAACCGATATGCGACATAATGGAATCAACAATATCCGAAGCGAAGAAAGGCTTTGCCAGGAATCCGTTGATACCGGCGGCTTTGGCGTCCTCCTCTATAGAAAGCCAGTCGAAAGCCGAAATCATTATGATGACCGGCTCGTTGGCGCCGATCGCCCTGATCTCGCGGGCCAGTTCGATTCCATCCATCCCCGGCATCTTCCAGTCCAGGAAACAAATATTATAGTTGACGGCGTCCCGGATATACATCAGCGCTTCGACGCCTCCCGCCGCAGTATCGCATGAAACGCCGATGCGTTCCGCCAGCGCCGAAAAATACTCCAGTGTTTCCGGCTCATCGTCCACAACGAGAACGTGTATATCCCTGAGCGCCGCCTGCGGAACGGACATGCCGCCCGCGCCGGCAACACGGCCCAGCTTAACGGTACAGGTGAATACCGAACCTTCGCCAAGCTCGGAAACGACGCCGATCTCACCGTCCATAAGCTCCACGATATGCTTGGAAATAGCAAGCCCGAGCCCCGTACCCCCGAACTTGCGCGAAGTATCGCTCTCCGCCTGCTCAAACGAGCCGAACAGCCTCTTTTGCTGCTCCTGGCTCACCCCGATACCCGTATCGGCGACGTCGACCCGAATGACGCAGCGGCCGTCCTCCTCGCCTGCAAGCGTAACGCTAAGCGAGATAGACCCAAGCTCAGGAGTGAACTTGACGGCGTTCGACAGCAGATTCGTAATGACCTGAGCCAGACGCTGATCGTCACCCAGTAATTTCTGCGGGATCTTCGGGTCGAGTTCCAGCCGGAAAATCTGCCCTTTCTCATTTACGCGGAATCCGATGATATTGACGATCTTCTGCAGCATCTTTTCGAAGTCGAATTCGACGAGCGAAAGCTCAAACTTATCCGCCTCGATTTTTGACATATCGAGCACATCATTGATTACGCCGAGCAGATGAGACGAAGCGATCTCGATCTTCCCGAACGCGTAGTCCTTTTTTTCGGTATCCTGCGCGGATTTGCCTATCATCGTCATACCGACGATAGCGTTGATAGGCGTCCTGATCTCATGGCTCATGTTCGACAGGAACCGGCTCTTGGCTTGGCTCGCCGATTTAGCCTTATCCAGCGCAGACGCCAGCTCCTGTGTCATCTCGTTGCGCAGCAGCGCGTTGGCGATAAGCAGGCTGCCTGAGCGCAAAATAGACTCCTCATTCGCGGTAAACAGCCGCTCCTCGTGACAGTCGTTAAACCCCACAAACCCCCAGAACGTGTCGCGCAGAAAGACCGGGACAATAAGGACGGACAGTATCCCCTGCGCCGACAGGCGCGCCTTTTCTATCGGCGTCATATCGCGCACCATGGTGTTTATGCACTGCCCGTTTGTAAGGCTCTCCTCCCACCCCGGCAGGTCCTCCTCATAGGGAACTGCTATCGTAAGCCGCTTGCCCTGCTGCGGTTCGGCGCCCTCGGACCACTCGGAAAGCTGCGTGCAGTGGAGCTTCCCTTCAACAAAATGGTTCTTCCAGAGCCGTACCCGGTCTGCGTTGACGGCGCCCGCCATAATACCCATACTGCTCCAGAGCGCGCTCTCAAACTCATCGACCTCCGCCTGAAGCAGGAACGTTATAGCGCTGTTTACCGTGCTGAACAGAAGGTCGCGCTGCTCGATATCCCTGAGCATCCGGTTCTGCTCGCGCCTGTCGCGCGTAAACCCGGCTACGATCCTGCGCCCGTCAAAATCGATACGGACAAGAGTGACGACGGCGGGCAACAGCGTGCCGTCGGGAAGCAGATGAGTCCAGTCGAACGAGCACCTGCCCGTCTCAAACGCCTCGCTGATAAGTTCTTTTTCCCTGACGCTGGAACGCTGCCCGTCGGGTTGGAACTCGGGCGAAAAATCAAAGAACTTCACCAGATATTCCTGCTTGTCGTCTATCCTGAAAAGTCTCGCGGCGGCGTCGTTGCATTCGATGCAGGTCATATTTTCATCCAGCAGGGTACAGCCCATAGGCATTGCATCCAGAAGGATCCGCGTGCGCTGACGCGACTCGTTTATACGGTTCCAGGCCACCTCGATAGTCCTTGCCAGCTCGCCAAACTCATCGTCCCGCGCGCCGCCGTAAATCGAAGCGTTCTCGTCGCCCGTCTCGCGGACGCTATCGGTCAGGCGGCTGAGAGGATAGAGGACTATCCTTCGCATAGTAACCGCGCTTATCAGCATGTACAGGGCAAGCGCCGACGCCAGCGCGATCAGCAGCGGGAGCAGGCTGGAAATATTATACAGTGAACTGCTGCTGAAGAATGTGACGACGAGCCAGTCCGAGTTCGCTATCGGCGCGATCGAAACATATGTGTACGGCCCCCTTGACAGCGAAACGATTTCCGGCTGGACCCCGGCGTCGAAATAGCCTTCGATCCCGCTCAGATAAGAGTCGATGAATTTCAGGAACCCGGTATCGTCGCTCTCCGATTTGATGTCGATGTCTTTGAGCGCGGCGCTGAATCCAGCGCCGGCGCTGTCGAGCTGTATCAGCCCGTTTTTATCTATTACAAATCCTCTTGTGTTCTCCTCGTCATATCGCTTGAAAACGACCGGGAGCAGGTCCTCGATCCGGAGGCTGGCGCAGAACACGCCGACAAACCGGTCGCCGTACCACACCTTATGGTTTATCCACACGCGCCATTCGTCGTTGATAACTTCCCTGTCGATATTGAACGCATAATCCTGGCTGGACGCCAGGAACCCGTTATACCATACGTTGCGTTGTTCGTCGCGGTCGAGCGAGTCGAACGGGTAGAAATCCGCCAGCAGCGTCTCGTCGACGACCGCGAACTCGTTTCGCGAATCGTGTATGCCGAAATAAAGCTCCGGGCTGCTCAACAAGCTCAGATAGTCGATCATCTCGTAATATGCCGCGGTCCGCTTCTGTATATCCCGCTCGTCGGCGAACCATTCGGTCACAGCTTTTGAGCGCGCTACTTTCTGGACAAGCGCGAGGTCGCGGCTCACAAACAGGTTGAACTTATCAACCGTTTCCACGGAGTAAAAGAAAGCCAGCTCTTCCGACGCCCTGTTTGCGATCCCGTTACCCATAATGATCGTGGCTCCGATGATCAAAGCAAGGATAAGGACAAGCAGTATCATGTTCATGTTCCTGACGCGTGATGTGATCCTGATACTTTTCTTCCGTTTGCCCTCTGACGCCTTACTCATGCTATTCATCCTGCGCCTCCGCCCACTTTGCCAGTTGCTCCGCCAGGGCGGACGTCCCCGCGCCGCTGCCGGCCGACCCCTGATTGCGCAGGAAATTCTCCGTATCGCGCTTTGACGCGCCGGCGTCCGTGCGCCGTTTCTCAAAATCTGAAAGCCTCTCCCTGAAGCCGCAGACGCAAACAAACAGACGTTTCTCGCCCTCTCCGCGCAGCTCCAGCTTTTTATGGCAATTCGGGCACCTCGCGTTAGTTTGCACGGAAGCGCTTTTCCTGTATCCGCAGTCCCTGTCCGGGCAAACAAGCATTTTCCCTTTTTTCCCGTTGACGTCGAGAAGGAACCTCCCGCAATCCGGGCATTTCTCCCTCGTAACGTTATCATGCTTATACCCGGCGTCGCTCGCCGCCACGGCTGATACGAGATTTGCGGCAAAATCGCGCATCTGCGCTATATAAGCCTTTTTCTGAGCCTGGCCCTTGCTGATAAGCGCCAGGTCCTGCTCCCATCTGGCGGTCAGCTCCGCTGAGCGCAGGCCTTCCGGGACCAGCCCGACAAGCTGTATACCCTTTGACGTCGGCACGATCTCCTTGCCGCGGCGCTCTATACAGAAAGATGAAAAAAGCTTCTCGATTATATCCGCGCGCGTCGCGGGCGTGCCGAGCCCGCTGGTCGTCTTCAGAATGGCGCGGACGTCGGCGCTCATCTCCTTGCCGCCGGGGTTTTCCATTGCAGTGAGCAGCGTCGCCTCATTATACCGCGCCGGCGGCTTAGTCTTCCCGGTCACTATGGAGCAGGACCTGACCTCCAGCTTTGCGCCCTGCTGCAACTGCGGGAGCGACTGCTCTTTGACGTCGGAATCCTCGTCCTCGTCCGTCTCGGCTATATCCTTCCCGTAAGCGGCTTTCCAACCGGGGGATATTACCATTTTGCCCTTCGCGGCAAAACTGTCTTTGCCGATAAGTATGGTCAGCTTCGTCTCCTCATACTCAAACGCCGGCATCAGCACCGCGAGGAACCGGCGGACGACCAGATCGAAAATATTGCGCTCCTCAGGGGTCAAAAACGCTGTGTTCGCCTGTTCCCCTGTCGGGATTATTGCGTGATGGTCGCTCACTTTCGCGTTGTCGACGATATACCGCGTCGATAGCGGACGCGCCTTTAAAAGCGACATGGCAAGCTCGCGGTATGGTTCGACCGCGACGCCGCGCAGGCGGTCCGGCAGGGTGGGGACTATGTCGTCTGTGATATAGCGCGAGTCCGTGCGCGGATATGTGAGCAGCTTGTGGCGTTCATAAAGCGACTGCATAAGCGAAAGCGTCTCTTTGGCCGAATACGCGTACTTCCGGTTTGCGTCGCGCTGAAGCTCGGTAAGATCGTATGCCGCGGGCGGAGGGCTGTTCTTATACTGCTTTTTAATGTCTGACACGACGCCTTGTTTGCCCGTTACCCTCTGCAGTACAGCCTCAGCGTCCGCTTTGCTCCACAGTCGCGACTGATTGTTCGCCCCGACCCATGTCGCCGTGAAGCCCGCGAACTGCGCCTTTATGTTGTAGTACTCTTTCGGTATGAACTCTCTGATCTCCTGCTCCCTGGCGACAATCATAGCAAGCGTGGGCGTCTGCACGCGCCCTGCCGACAGGCTCGCGTTATGCTTGCACGTCAGCGCGCGCGTCACATTAAGCCCGACCAGCCAGTCCGCTTCGGCGCGGGCTTCGGCCGACTGAAACAGATCGTAGTAATCGTCGGCGGGCCTGAGATTCCGGAAACCTTCTTTCACAGCCGTATCGGTCTGCGATGAAATCCAGAGCCGGCGAGCGGGTTTTTTGCATCCCGCCTTCATGAGGATCCAGCGCGCGACAAGCTCGCCCTCGCGCCCGGCGTCTGTCGCGATAATAATATCCGTGACGTCGTCGCGCCTGAGCAGGCCCTGCACGATGGTGAACTGTTTTGAGGTATCTTTGATAACGACCAGCTGCATCTTCGGCGGCAGCATTGGCAGGTACTCAAAGCTCCAGGTCTTGTAGTCTTTGTTATAGACCTCCGGATCGGCTAGTGTGACAAGATGCCCGAGCGCCCAGGTGACGATATATTTATCCCCGAGCATACACCCCTCGCCGTTTGTGCGGCACCCAAGCACCCTTGCAAGGTCCTTGCCCACCGAAGGCTTTTCAGCCAGAACAAGCGATTTACCCATAACTTGTATTCATTTCCCCAATCGAAACGGCCGCTCAACTGTCGCTTCGCGCGGCCTCAATCTTTGCCAGAGTATCTTTTTTGATCTCCTCTTTGAGCGACTTCAGGTAATCCGAAAAAGCGACTTTGTCAGTCCCGTAGATGATATTCTCCTGATACTCGCGCGCGATCCATGTCTCCAGCGGCGCCTCGTTGTGCGAAACGATCGCCTCCAAGTTGTCGAGCGCCTTGTATAGTTTCGCTTCCGTCGTGCTAAGTTCATGCATCTCGGAAAAAAGCTCCGAAAACCCGCGCTCCAGATCCTCTGGCAGAAGCCTAAGAAGCCCTGTGAGCGCCAATGTTTCCTTCTCCTCATCCTGCTCGGTCTTGTAAAACGAAGGTATATCTCCCGTTATCGCCTCGCCGAAGTCGTGGATAAGGCACATTTTTACGACTTTATCAATGTCGGCCTCCGGAAACTCGCCCGCGACCAGCAGCGCCATGACCGCAAGCCGCCAGCTGTGTTCGGCGACGCTCTCCTGACGGCCGCTGGACGTCCAGCTATGACGGGTGTTGCACTTTAGTTTCTCGATGACGCCTAAAAAATCAATTAGTTCTCTTGGTTGCATAGCACCAGACTCCTTGCTGAGAGGCCGTCCAAACCCGCTCTCAGCCGCGTACGAAATACTCGCCCCTGACCAGCCGTTCCGCCGCGTCCCCTATCACAGGGATGACCATCTCACGGTTGAAACGGGTGATCCCGATACGCTCCTGCGCTATTGCGCCGACGCTGCGGCACCAGTGGTCCATTTCGGCGAGGCATGTCGCCGTGCCGTTGCCGCTGCCGCCCGCCGCCGCGATAAGATCGACCTGTTTGCCCGCCGCCGCGCTGCCGTCTTTATTGAACGCCTCGCATCTGCGGAAACGGTCGAGAAAATACTTCATTCGTTCGCTCGGCTGCCCGAAGTAGACCGGCGTGACGAGCATCAGCCCCTCGCAGGCGCGGATTTTCGCCTGAAGCTCCGCGAAGACGTCCTCCAGCACGCAGAAAGACTCTGCGCGGCACTTGCCCCAGCCGTTCCCGCAAATCTTGCATGCTTTGAGTTTGGCTTCGCTGATGTCGATGAGTTCGCACTCGCCGCCCGCGTTTCGGACGCCCCCGGCGGCGGCGTTTCCGCAAGCCGCGGTCAGCCCGTCCTTGTTGGGACTCGCAGTGATAATGATAAACATAAAAATAACCCCTTCCAAGTTTGATGATTTTTACACAAATTCCACATTCCTGATCCCCAATAATTGTAACATGCGGCGTGCGCCATTTCAATTAATATTTGTAAAAATGTCAAAGGGAGTGTCAAGTGTCAGGGGGACACAAGGTTCGCTCCCACTATTTAATTTTGAACCTTGTATAAACAGTAGAAGTATGATATAACACTCTAGGCGAAAACAGACCCCGGCGCGCTGCGGCGCTACATCCCGCGCGGGATATGATCCACAACAGAAAAGGGGAGAGTAATTGTGTCAAATCATGAAACTACTGCAAAAAAAAGCTCATCGATCATTACAATAGCGCTGGGGGTGGCGCTTATCGTCATGGCTATGAGTATGCCGGGCGTCGGGATATTCACCGCCGAAATGATAAGGACAATGTGCCTGATTGTGCTGGCGATAATGTTCTGGGTCAAACAACCCATACCGATCATCGCCACAAGCCTCCTCGTCGTCGTGCTTATGCCTCTGGCGAAACTGACGCCATCGCTGAACGCCGCGTTCTCGGGTTTTATAAACCCGGCGCATTATTTCGTCATCGCGTCGTTTGCTTTCGGCATGGCTCTTCAAAAAACATCGCTCTGCACGACCGTCGTCAAGAAATTCGTGCAGTTATCAAAAGGAAAGATACGCATGGTAGCGCTTCTGTTCATGATACTGACATTTGTCATATCCATGTTTGTCAGCGACATAACGGCGGTGATTATCGGCATTGCGTTCGTCATGGATATAGCCAATCTGATCACCGACGAAGCGGAAAAACGCAGGACGCTGAAGCTGCTTCTGCTGGCGTTACCGTTCGCGTCGGTCCTCGGCGGCGCGGCTTCGGCGGTCGGTTCGAGCGTGAACGTGATTGCTGTCAACCTGCTGAACCAGCACTACGGGCTCGACGTCACGTTTGTTCAGTGGTTAGTGCTGGGCTTTCCCGTCACTATCGTCACGCTGTTCGCCTGCTGGGCAATACTTGTGACGATCCACAAAGCGAACGATATACCCTATGAGTTCGTTCAGCAGTATGTAGATATACTGGACAAGAGCGCTAAAGAGAAGAAGACAAAAAAAGAGCCGATAACGCTTATCGTTCTCGGCGCCATCATAGTAGCATGGGTGCTGAGCTCCTGGGTCAAAGTGCTGGACGCAACGTCAATCGCGATAATCGGAATGGCGCTGCTGTTTATGCCGGGAGTAAGGGCGTGCACCTGGGAAGACTTCAAGAAAAACATGGCCTGGGAAATCCCGATCATGGGCGGCGTCACCATTTCGCTTGGCGAGATGGCGATAAAACACGGGCTGATCGATATGATCGTGGACTTTACCACCACAACGTTCTCGGGAGTCGGCCTGTTCGGCCTGATAGCCTTGCTGACGACGCTGGTCACGATACTGCTGATTGCCGTACCCGTGGGGCCCGCAATGGTCTCTATGCTCGCTATCCCGGCTTACATTATGGCGCAAACGCTGGGCTTCAACCCGATCGTCGCGCTGGTTGTGGTCGGTATGTTCGCGTCAAACTCGTCGATACTCCCTCTCAACTCTGTATATCTGGTCTCGTACACGAAAGGTTACTGGAAAACAGGCCATCTTATACCCGTCGGCGCCGCCGTTTCGGTGGTATGGATAGTCCTGACGTCTTTGTGGATGACCATTATCTCCGGCGTTGTTTTTTAGGACGGGGTTACGCGGACGACCGAGGGCGGTCGTCCCTGCATTCTACATTATGATTCGGCGACTAACAGCAAGCGCCGTCGCTGTCGTCGGAGCAGCCGCATTCCGGTTCTCCGCCCGTAAACCAGCTTATTATGATCGCCGCGGCGCAGCCTGTGCCCGCGCTGACCGCGATAGCATTCGCCGGGCAGTTCATGGCGCAGGCGCCGCACTCCATGCAGGAATCCCGGTCTCCGATTTGCGCCTTGCCGTCCGCCATATTGAACACGCCGTGCGGACAGACTTCGGTGCAGCGCCCGCAGCCTATGCACGCGCGCGCGTCATAGGCAAGCGTAGTCACATCTGTCAGATACCTGTGCTTCATTTGCTTTTCCTCCCGCCAAGAAGATGGACCCCGAACGTCAGCGCAGCGCCCGCTGCGGCGGCGCCGACGATAAAAGGCAGGGCCTTTTTCATTTCCTTGTTAACACCGGATGGCGAGGTGTAAGTCGACGATCCTGTGAAGTTCATTGCCAGAAAAGAAGATATGGCGGGGAACAACAGCAACTGCCCGGCGGTAAGCAGGCGGGTTGCTTTGTTGCGTTTCTTAGAAAACGCGAGAACACCCGCGGTGCTTAAAAGGCCTGTAAGCCAGCCTTTGAGCGCGAAAGATTTTCCCGGGATATACGGAAGCAGCGCGGGCGTCAGGACCGTGCCCGCGAAAACCGCGCCTGTGTTGACCGCGACGTCGGTCTGGTCAAACGGTATAGCGGCGAACCGGTTTGCCAGGAGCATTACGCCATAAGCGGGCAGAGAATACTTCGAGGCGGGTATGATCTCCATCGGAGTCAGTACGAGCCGGTCCCACAGCGTAAAGTTCACCGCGCGCATTTCTTCTGTCGCTTCAAACCCCGCGTCGATGTACGCTTTTATGTCGCTTGCGCGTACCGGCCCATAACTGACGGTATATCCTGAGCGGGCTGCGACTTCGTGCGCGCTCACGCCCGTCGCGCCGAGCTGCGGCAGGATAAGCCTTCTATGCGATACATATTTCGGCAGTTCCGACGACTCGATGCGGCTTAGAAGCTCGTCCGTGCCGAATGTGCCTTTTCCCGCTGCGCACCAAACGTTAATGCCTTTCGTATCGAGTATCAGGAGCCAGCAGTCCAGGCCGTCAAGATTCTTGCGCAGCGTATCGAACGTCAGTTTGTAGTTCGCGCTAACGAGTACGGGCGATGCGCTGTCCGGGGTTCCCACGGCATATAGGCCGGGGTCGACCTTGTAGTCCATACGCCCGATACCCAGGCGCGCTTTACATGATCCGATAATATCTCTTAGCCCAAGCGAAGTCGCAGCCGTTCTTATTTCGGATTCCCCGCAGCAGTCATCGGATGCGCGGCAACTATTTTTATCATCCATCACAACACCCCCCGGATTTTTCCTCATTATAGCATACCATAATCATTAAGGCTACAGTTATGTTAAATGTCAGGGGGACGGGGGTTTGACAACCATCCAACTAAACAAAAAGCAGTTGACGTATGTATTGCCATAGTGCATAATACCCTCATGCGGTCAATGACTCCGGGCGCAGGCAAAGCCGTCGGAAATATACCGCATGAGCGCTCTAATATCGCGTGGTGAGTAAGATAGTTCGTGACTTCCTTCCGCTTCTTAACATGATCGATGAACTGATGCAGCAGAAAAAAGACGTTATT
>Ga0123353_10007056_pt1 | contig 15114 bp, 15 predicted proteins | sample TergutLab28metaG_3_FD_92763 | JGI IMG/M metagenome (GOLD analysis project Ga0123353, IMG submission 92763) | Labiotermes labralis P3 segment gut microbial communities from Petit-Saut dam, French Guiana - Lab288 P3 | ecosystem: Host-associated > Arthropoda: Insects > Digestive system > Gut ... | reverse complement strand
CCCCCGCGCCCCCTTCCAAAAAACTTTTGATTTATTCTTCTATTGTTTAAACATATTTCCGGAGAAAATCGGGTAACACATCCAAACTCACCGTCACGGTAAAGTCGACCTTATCGGATATGCTGAGCTTTTCCAGCTCGCTGAAAAAATCACCCATGTCCGCGACCGCCGAATCCGCGATCCGCGCAAGCCCGTCCACAAAGACGTCGGTAATATCGTTGTCCGAAGCCAAAATCCCCTTGAGAAAGCCCATCGCCGCGACGGCGTTTTTTATGCCGTATTCCGTACTGTCAATAAACCGAATGTCCCGGCTCAGCTGCCCGCTGTACGCCCTGTCCGAAACGTAAATGACGTTGCCGTTGCTGCCCGTCACACTGTCGTTCGCCGCGTCTATGATCCGCTTGGTTTTACCCGATCCCTTGGCTCCGTAAATCAACGATATCAATTCAGTATCCCTCCGTATCTTTATTGCGGGGAATAACCCCGACTAATATTATACTGGAATATAATTGAAACTTCAAGGGTAAAAAGATTAAAATTCGCTTTCTTCCAAGAATTTATTTTTATGGTATAAACCCGCAGCGTAAAATTCCGCAATACGTCGGTCGCCCGCCGCCTAAACTCGGTAGCCCGCTTTGAATTGACACGATAGGATTCAATCTTTTGCCCGTATCAAGAGTTTCATATAATTTTTACTCGAACGCCAATTTCGGCTTATACGGCGCTATGGTTATTCTGAACGCTTGGCTGCCACCGTCGCCGTTCGGCAGAGCGATGTCCGCCGCCGAAAAATAGAATCCGTTGATTTCAGCCGAGGCCATCCCTTCAAACCCCGCTCTTTTTCCAAGATTCTGACGATGGTGTTCCCAATATCTTCTGTTATTTTCATGCGATCTCCCCTTAAAATTTTTTCACAACATGCGCGTTTGTTGTTACTGCCACCTACTTCATAAAGCAAGTGTTTTATGAGCAAAGTGGGCATAATTTTAATGAGTTATCTGACTATTTTATGGATATTTTGTCGAATTTTAGCGAAAGCCTTTCCGAGCTCATGGACGAGAAAAAATTAACCGCCGACGCGCTCGGCAAAGCCGTGGGCGTCAGTGATTCCATGATATGCTATTGGAAAGAGGGCAAATATAAGCTGCATTTAGCCAACGCGCTCAAACTCGCCGATTATTTCGGTTGTTCCGTCGAGTACCTTATGGGACGCAAAAACATGAAACTCGATTATGTGCCCCGCGTTTGCCCGCCTTTCCATGACCGTTTGATGCAAGTGATGAAAAACGAGGGCAAAAGCCGTTACAGGATCGTAAAAGACACCGATTTTTCCAACGGACATTTTACCAAATGGAAAAAAGGTGCCGATCCACTCGTCGAAACCTTGGTAAATTTGGCAGATTATCTCAACTGCACGCTGGATTACTTGGTCGGCCGCGAGAATTGAGTATCCACAATCTTTTCTAAACCCAAACAATTTATGTTGCGTTCAATGGTTGTTTTACAGCCAATAAAAAAGCGGGGAACGCTTCCAAAAAGGTTCCCCGCTTGTATTTTATCTAGGGCGTGGTCAGCGCTAACCGAAAACGAACGCAGCCGGCATCAATCCCCGTTATTGGCGCACGCCTAAGCCTGCTTCAGCCGCGCTTCCAGCTTTGCGAGCTCTTCCGCAAGGGCCTTGGGCAGCTTGTCGCCGTAGCCGGTGTAGTTTGCCTTGATCGATTCGATTTCGGCGAGCCACAATTCCTTGTCGACCTTGAGCAACTCGTCCATATCGGCGGCGCTCACGTTTGTGCCTTTCGTGTCGATCGCGCCGGGCGCGGGCATATTGCCGATCGGCGTGGACACCGCCTTCCCCGTTCCTTCGATCCTTTCCGTGACCCATCTGAGTACGCGGCTGTTATCGCCGAAGCCCGGCCACATGAACTTGCCGTCCGCGTTCTTGCGGAACCAGTTGACAAAATAAATTTTGGGCAGCTTGGACGCGTCCGTTTTCGCGCCCAGGTTGATCCAATGCTGCAGGTAGTCGCCCATGTGGTAACCGATAAATGGCAGCATGGCGAAGGGGTCGCGCCGCACCTGCCCGACCTTATCCGTAATGTCGGCGGTGGTGATTTCCGAGCCCATAATCGAGCCCAGAAATACGCCGTGGTTCCAATCCAGGCTCTCGTTGACCAGCGGAATGATGCCCTGCCTGCGCCCGCCGATCAGTATCGCCGAGATGGGGACGCCCGCGGGATCCTGCCATTCGGGCGCGATGACGGGACATTGGCTCGCCGGAGCAGTGAAGCGCGCGTTCGCATGAGCCGCCGCCTTGCCGTTGCCGGGCGTCCAATCGTTGCCCTCCCAGTCTATCAGATGCGCGGGCGCGGGGGTTCCGATCCCCTCCCACCACACGTCGCCGTCGTCGGTCAAGCCCACGTTGGTAAATATGGCGTTGGTCGCTATACTCTTCATCGCGTTGGGGTTAGAGCTCATCGATGTGCCGGGCGCGACGCCGAAGAAACCCGCTTCCGGATTGATGGCGTAGAGCCTGCCGTCCGCGCCGAATTTCATCCAGGCGATGTCGTCGCCGATCGTTTCAACCTTCCAGCCCGGAAAAACGGGCTCCAGCATGGCGAGGTTGGTCTTGCCGCACGCGCTGGGAAACGCGCCGCAAACATAATACGATTTGCCCGCCGCGTTGGTGATTTTGAGGATCAGCATGTGCTCCGCGAGCCAGCCCTCGTCGCGCGCCTGTACGCCGGCGATCCGGAGCGCGAAGCATTTCTTGCCCAGCAGCGCGTTGCCGCCGTAACCCGAACCGAACGACCAGATCATCCGCTCCTCGGGGAAGTGGCTGATATACTTCTGGTCCACGTCGGGCACGCAGGGCCAGCTCAGATCCTTTTCGCCCGGGGCGAGCGGCTTGCCCACCGAGTGCAGGCATTTGACAAATTCGCCGTCCGCGCCCAGCGCCTTGAGCACGTCCGCGCCGATTCTGGTCATAATCTTCATGTTGATGACAACATAGGGACTGTCGCTGATCTCCACGCCGATCTTGGAGATGGGCGAGCCTATGGGGCCCATCGAGAAGGGGATCACATACATCACGCGGCCCTTCATGCAGCCCGTATAGAGCTTGGTCATGGTCGCCTTGAGCTCGGCGGGGTCGATCCAGTTGTTGGTGGGTCCCGCGTCCTCTTTGTTGGCCGACGCGATAAAGGTTCGCTTCTCTGCGCGCGCGACGTCGGAGGGATGGCTGCGGAACAGGAAGCACCCGGGGCGTTTGGTGAGCGGCGTGGCGAGCCCCGCGTCGACCATGATTTTGATCATCTTGTCGTACTCGGCCTGCGAGCCGTCGCACCAATACACGCTGTCGGGCTGGCACATCGCCGCCGTCTCTTTGACCCACGCGTCAAGCTTCTTGTTTAAGATATTCATAAAAAACCTCCAGGTTATTTATCGCTTTGGTAGATGTATTATATGCAAACCGCGGCTTTTTTGCAAGGAAAAACCCCGCGAAAAAGTATTCGGATATCGCCGTGTCGGGTTAAGGGGAGATTATAATGACACGCGGAAAAACAAAACGGACGGCAAAAAAACGCCGTCCGTTGTGTTTTTGTTGATAATGTTTGCAATTTTATGCAAGCGTGGTTGGGAACACGGGATAACCGTCCGTGCCCGTCGTCCACCCGTTCGCCATAAATGCCGCATGGTTCAAAACACTGCTTGTCAAGTTTGCAAGCGTGACCGCCGTGCAGTTGACGGTCCCCGCACTCCAGTTGACGCCCTTGGCCGGCGGCGATACGAAGAAGCAATCGGTTACCGTTACCGACGTCGAATCCGAACGGCCGACAACCGCGCCGGCGTCGGTGTAAAAATTCACGGTTCCGTTATACGCGCCGATGGCGAAGCTGCTTTTGCCCGCAGTTGCGTCAACCGTATTGGAATAAGCAATATTCCGTTCAACCTTACCACCGCCTTCTCCGGCAATCGACCCCAGCAAACCGCCGCTGCGCGAATTGATGGAAAGCGTAAACAACATAATTGCGGCTCCCTTGTTTGCCACCGATAGCGCATTGTTTCTGGAATAACAATCGGTAACGGCGTGGTTGGCCTCTCCGACTATACCGCCCGCATAGCCGTATATACTGCCCAATCCGGCAAACGTACCGATTTCGCTGATAGCCGAGTTTTGGATATAACACCGCTTGATACTGCCGTCCTTCGAAAATCCGGTCAAACCGCCGACAATTAAGCCAAAACCTGTAGTGGGTACACCCATGCTTTCAACTATAGCGTTCCCCGCCGTCGCTTTGACAAGCATGTTTTCCGCAGAACAGTTCTCGATCGTTCCGCCGTTATTATATCCAACAAGCCCTCCGACATAAATATTCCCGAAAACAGTGGAACCGCCCAGGTCGCCGTAAAAATAATACGCTGCGACAGTACAGTCAGACAGCTTCAGATTTTTGATGGTACCCGAATTGGTCCGAAACAGACCGATCCGATCGGATACCGATGCCGAAGTCAAATAATCGAAGCCGGTGATGCCGTAGCCCCCGCCGTCAAAGGTGCCTTTCAGTTCCACGATCGGCTCAAACGTAATTCCTGTGAGGTCTAAATTATCACCGCTGTCGAGTTTAAAAAACGCGTCCGGCTGATGCGCGTATTTTCTGACGTTATACAAATGCGCCGGCGTTTGGATCCGATACGGGCTTGCCTGCGTTCCGTGTCCGCCGGCAAATTCAACGGTGTTTTCAGTTTCGTCGACAATACTATAGTAATACTTTTGTAAAAACTCGTTGTATTCCGTGTCGACTTTGGCGTCGAAATAGGATGCAAGCAGCGCTTTCGCAGAAGCATATTCCTGAGGCAGCATATCCCATACGCTGATCAGGCTGCTGGCGGGCAAATCAATCAGGATGCTGTATTCGCTTCCGTTGTTGAAGGACGACGCCCACGTTCCGTAGTTTTGCGCAAAGTCCGCTTGCGTACCCATCGCGATGTAGCTACCGCCCACGCCCTCCGCCGAAAAACTTGTGGTTGTTTCCGCGCTTTTGAAGCCCAACGAAGCCTCGATATCCAACGATGTCGAAGTGCCGCCGCCGCAGACTCCCTTGATGGCGCCGGTGATTTCGTTGGTATAACTTGAACGCAACGCAACGTCAAAGTTTTCGTCGTTTGTGGCGAGATAATAATAGCATTGGATCCTGCCGCCGAAGTACCCCGCCGCCACGATATGCGTGCCGTACTTGCCGATAAACGCCGCCTCCGTCATCGAGGCGTTTTGCAGTTTCTCCGCGTCGGCAAGAAACCCGTCGGACAAAATATCCGTGAATTGCGATACGTCCCTGTAAGCCTCGATCTCGAGCCTGTTGCCCGTGATGTTTTGGAACAGTGTATAATAAATTTCGTTTGTCTTACGCCCGTATGCGAAACTTGCGGATAAATTGAATTGCGATTTTAAACTGGCTGAAAAAATTCCGTATTTTGCGCCGCCCGCCACGCTCGTGCTAAAAGACGTCCCGACCTTAAACGATAGCTCGGACATAGACGATTCGGAATAATGCGACGCCTCTTGGCTGCGCAACGGTGTGGACACCAGTCTTTTCTTGTATAATTCGTTTTGCTTGAACGGCGATTGATAAGCGGCGGTGACCTCGATAAACCGATCCTCGATCGCGTTTACGGCGCGGCCGATTCCGTTGTTGATCACGGTATCCTTGTACGCGCCGGACACGGTCTCTTTCTTGACGTAATCGTAGCCGACCGGATTTGACCAGTCCGAATCTGTGTACAGCACGCCGTTGCCCTTGGCCTTGACCATGACGGATACCGTTTTGTCCGCGCTCAGCGAAATCGTGTACGACAGCCCGCTCACGTCGTACTCTTTGTCGTCGATTTTGACAACGTAGCCCGTCGCATTGGGCACGCTGGCCCACGAAACGACGTCGTTGTATACGCCGTTGACGGCGGGCACGGGCAGCTTGGTCAGCTCGGGCAGCGTCACCTCGCCGCAGCCGGCAAAGCCCAACAATAACAGCATAGTGAGAATAAATGCTGCAATTTTTTTCATATTTGTGTCCCCCGATTTAAGGTTTTATGAAAAGATTATATATTGTGGGCCATCCTTTTTGCAAGCATTTTTAAGCCTGTGGCTTAAAATCATATCAAAAATATAAGCCGTTGGCTAAAATACAGTGGGATGCAAAACATAGACAGCGACAAAATTTTAGAAGAACAAATCCGAGCGAATCTCGTGGCCGCGATCAAGCAAAGCGGGCTTTCTCAAACCGCGATCGCAAAAAAGGCGTTCATTACCGACGCGAGCCTTTCGGATTATATCCACAAAAATAAGCTGCCCAGCCTCTGCACCTTCGCCCGGATATGCAAAATCATCGACGTTTCGCCGGACGAAATTTTGGATTTTTAGTATTGATTTTTTTCGCGCAATGACGTATCCTTAACTATAGAAAAAAAGTTTTTGAAAGGGCGCTGGGGAAACTTTTTCAAAAAGCTTCCCCGCTTTACTAAAATGACTTTCAACGCGCGCGCGAAAATCAATTTAATTTTGGAGGCCGGCCCGAACTGCGGCGGGATGCATCCGTTGCGGATGCTCACCCTGCCCGTTGAGCTCGCGGATCGAATCACCGTAACAACAAAGCCGGGCGTGGATTTTACCGGCGCCTATGCCGAAGGTATCCCGGCAAAGAATACGGTGACCGAGGCGATCCGGCTGTTTGAGGCGGCGGTATTTGAGAAATACGGGATGCACCCCGCAAGCACGCCCGGATTTATACTTGAACGCAACATTCCGCCCCGGGCTGGGTTGGGCGCGTCCAGCGCGGCCGCCGCTCGTGTACTTAAATACCTAAACGACACCTACGGTGCGCCGCTGTCGCCGGGTGAGCTGGCTGCGGTCGCACTCAAAATCGGCTCCGACCTGCCCTATTTTCTGACCGACGCGCCCGCGCTGGTCTCCGGGTACGGCGAGATCGTGGAACCGATTCCCTTTTTTAGGCGATTGCCGTTACTGCTCTTTATAGAGCCGTCGGGCATCAATACGCGCGAATGCTTCGCCGAATACGACCGGCTCGGACAGATCGATACTCTCACCAATCGTTGCGAGACCGCCGCGCGGCGCTTGGAGCATGGTAACATCGCGGCCGCTTTGGCGCTCGTTTACAACAGCTTGACATCGGCCGCCTGTTCACTCGATTCCCGTATTGTTGCCAACCTCGCCCAACTCAAAGAATATTCGCCCTATGCCGGCATGACCGGCAGCGGCTCCTGTGTTTTCGCGGTGTTCGAGGATGAGGAAACATGCGGGGAAACCCTTTTTGCAAAAAGGGTTTCCCCGCACCCCTTCCGAAAAACTTTTACTTCTTTTTGACCGAAACACTGGAGGATAGTTCATGAACAAGCGTCAAAGATTGCTGAACGCGCTAAGCTTTCAAAAAACCGACCGCGTGCCGGTTTCGACCTACGAGTCAAAAAACTGCACAGGCGTGTTAGGGCGTGTTTGTCATTTTATAAATCAAGATCGCGGCGGCGGCGGCGACATTCAGCGACTCCACACCGCCGATTTTGACGGACACCGCGGCGCTAGACAGCGCGCGGATCTCCGCGCTCACGCCGTGCGCCTCGCTGCCCAGAACCAGTAATATTTTGCCGCCCGGGACGAAGGTTTCCACATCCGCGCCGCCCATATCGGCAATGACGATACGATATCCGGATTCCGCAAAATCAGTAAACTCCGCGCGTGTGATTTTTGTGGTTTTGACATGAAAAATCCCGCTCATCGAGCTGCGCACGCATTTGGGGTTGTAGATATCGCAGCAATCCCGCAAGAACAACGACTTGACGCCGAACGCGGCGCAGGTGCGTACGATGGTACCCAGATTTCCGGGATCCGTTACGCCGTCCAACACCACGGCAAAGCCGCCCGCGTCCGCGAGTGTCGCAGGTTGCGGCATCCGGACCGCCGCTACCGCGCCTTGCGGCGCGAGCGTACCGGACAAACGCGCGGCAAGCTGCGGGGTCAAGAGATATGTCTCTCCCGCCCAGACGCCCTCAAATTCCGCCGCCTTGTCCTCCGCGACAAACAGCCGCTCCAATTTTACGCCCGCCGAAAAAGCGTCGCGTATCATTTTCGCACCCTCGACCGCAAAAAGTCCTAATTCGTCGCGCATCCGCTTGTCCTCAAGCAGTCCGCGCATCCTTTTATATTCGGGATTCGATGCCGATGTAATCCGTTTCATACTGCTCGCAATTACAATTGAATATCAGCTTTGGGCGCGAAGTTGGTTTGGAAAGTCCAAACGTTGGCGACACCGCGCTTTAGGATAAAGGCGGAGAACATGCCGTAAAACTCGGCTTCCGTTTTGCCCGCCTTCCACATCTGCATAAATCCGCGGGACGGATGCGCCGCGATCTCCCGCTTGAGCGCAAGGTCGTCCGACTTCTCCAGCGCGCCGCGCACACGCACTTGCGTATTGCTCGCCGCGTCAAAAAAGCACATCTCCACGCGCGGATTTTTGATCATCTGCTTATAGACGTCCTTGAACGGACCCGAGTGAAACACGATCCCGTTTTCGTCGGCCCTGTACAGCAGCATTCCGCGTACGCGCGGCTCCGCGCCGTCCGCCGTCGCCAGATAGAACGCCGGATTCTTGTTCATCAACTCAAATATCTGCTCTTTTTGCATGATCAAACTCCTTATGTATTTTTATCTTTGTCTCGATGCCCAATATACATTTACAGCTCTCACTGAATCTAGTTTTTTCAGCGATTTTTCTAATTTCCCTATAACGCTTTTAAAATAATTCATATCCGTCATTTCAATATTATTCAGATGGTCTTTATATTCCTGTCTGCCGTAAAAATCAATCCGGATATGGGGCAGATACGGATTTACGTCGACAGCATAATAGATGCCTTCTTCGCCCTCATAAATAAATTTATCCGCCAGTTCCGCGTAATGCTTTTTCATATCGACCAAACGCTGCAGGCGGAAATTTTCGTCAATCGCAAGATCGTTTGAGTCGCGATAGCCGCTTGACCAATTGATCCGGTTCTTCAAATCAATTCTGATTGTGCAGCCCGGGTATTGATCATGGGTTTTACTTCCGACGAATTCATCGGAATACCCGTATGATTCGGCATCTTCGGCACTAACCCAAAATCGCTTGGGATTGCCGAGCCTTGACGCGGCATCGTCCATCGCTTTTCGGATTTTGACAGGGGGATAAGCGTTCCAACCACCGGAAGTAAAAATATCTTCGTTGGCAAACACCACTTCTATGTCCCATCCGCCGCCGTCCATGATGATTTGATCGAAAGTATAGTTTTTTTCCAGCTGAAACAACCCGGCTTTTTCGAGATCGTCCAAAAATATGATTGCCTGTTCTTTTGTAAACGTCATTTCTATTACCGATTCGGAATAAGGATTTTCCTCGTTCTCTATATGCGGGTTATCGTTCCAACTGGAAAACTCTAACTTTTCAAAATCATACCGGCTATATCTTGCAGGCTTCATCGCGGCGGAACGGATAGACGTTATTGTCTTAACGGAAAATCCGTCAAGCGAAAACTCAAGTACGATATCGTTGTCTCTAAGGGTATCGAAAAAGCCATCGGAACAAGCCGCAACCAAAAAAGCAAATAGAATCATAAATGTAATCGTAATAAACTTTTTCATAAGCCTTTTTGCCTCTATATGATTGTTTGTCTTTCGCGCTTTGTTGGATCACACGCTCCGTTTCGAACAAGTGAATAACTGTTGCCAATTATAGTACGAACTACCGATATTGGCGCTCTCTCTATTTCAACAACTTGAGGGCGTCCGGGACGGCGGCGCGGACGGCCGGGGCGTCGCCGCCCGAAGCTCCGCGGTAGTCGAACAACGCGCAGTATTTGTCCAGGTTATCGACGGCATGGCAGAGCGCGTTGTCCATGATTTTATATGCGTCCGAGCATAATTCGCGTGTTTTGTTTCCCGCTTTGCCCGAGTGCGCGAGCAGCAGAGCGTAGTGCGACAGGCAATATGCTTTCGCACCCGCGAACAGCTTGGAGAAATCCGGCTCGCGCGCGTACATGCGCGCGGCGGTCTCCGCGTAACGCTCCATCGCGTCGTCCGTATGCGCGCAGATCACACAGCTTGACGCGAGCGCGGCCGCCCGTTCCGCTTCGCGTTTGGCCGCTTTCGCCGAATGCGTGGCTTTGAGCGCGCCGCGCACATACGCGCTCCTGGTAGACAGTTGAAGCGCGAGGCCGCACGAGTTTTTGTCCGCGGTTTTCATCGCCGCCAGCTCGCCCGCGTGGCGCGCGCAAAACCCGCTCTTGTTGACCTCCGTCCTGTACACAGGCTCCATGACGGCCTCGTTGAGGTAAAGGCCGAGTTGACGCCGTTCGACCTCTTCTTGGACTTGGCACAACGGGCAGCAGCAGCCCGACCTGTAGGCATCCCAAATCGGGCGCGTGTCTATCTTGTAATTCATACGAATATAATTATATACTAACCAAAGGATTTTGGCGAGAATTTTGGCGAGAAAAAAGAACGGATATGAACAAGAATATTACGCGCAGTTTTCCGTCAAGGACTATATGACGGCGCGGTATCCTTCCGGCGAGCGTCCGATGTTTTCTGACGGAGATTCTGCGGACGAACCGTATGACGGTTACGGAGCGTACAACGGCCGCGCGGATGCGGATGATGATGCGCGCGCGGGGTATGCAAACGGGGCGTATGACAGAAATTCGGAATATGGGCAGGAAACGTACCGCGCGCCGGAGCCGCGCACGCTGATCCTCCCCCTGTACCGCGAACCGGAAGAATCTTTTCAAAATATCAATCGCTTGGAAGACCCCCCCGCCGACGGAGACTTTTATCAATACACCGACAGCCGGGGCCGGTCGTTCTATTTGGGACGCGGGCGCGGCGCGGGACGACGAGCGGATGACGGAACCGGCGAAGCAACGCAGCCCCATACCTGCGCGCCGGAGTATACAAGAACCCCTCCCCCGGAGCGTGAACCGTATCGGGCGCATCCGCGCAAACGCGGGGAGCATACAAAGGGCCGGAGGTCCGCCGCGCTGCTGATCTGTATATGCCTGCTGGTGGCAGCCGTTTCGGGCGCGGCCCTAATAACGCGGAAGAAAAAAAGCGCGGGCGTATTCCCGCAAACGGACTACTACGCCGTCGCGCTGGGCGCGTACGCGACGCTACCCGAAGCGCAGATACGCGCCGACGAGGTCAAGCAAATGGGCGGCGCGGGTTACATCGTCGAGGATAGCCGTTATCTGGTGCTGGCGTTCGCTTACGCGAGCGCAGCCGACTGCGACGGCGTGATCGCCCGGCTCGCCGAAACGGGTACGGCGGGCGAAAAACGCGTCATCCCGCTCGCACGACGCGATTTTGGCTCAAAGGCTTGCGCGGACGCGGCGCGCGCCGCGATCACCGCGTTCGACACGCTCTATACGTGCGCGGTCAAACTCGATACCGGCGAAAACACCGAAACGGACGCCCGCAACCGGCTGAACGCGCTGGTGCGTTTTTGCGACGAGCAAAAAAACGCGCTGTCGCCCTACCCGCCCGAGGCGCGGCTCAAAAACCTGTTTGCGTCGCTGTCCTCCGAGCTTTCCGCCGTCTCGGTGATGAACGGCGGCGCGCTGTTGCGCGCGCGTATCAAATACTGCGCGCTCGATCTGCTGTTCGGCTTGTCCTCCGTTTTGTCGGAAGGTTAGGACCGCTTTTACGTTTCTCATTCGTTTTTAATTGCCAAAATCCCGGCCGTATTGTATACTAATAAAGTATTCTATATTTATTAGGAGAGCAGAGTTTATGAGGAGCGTTTTTAACTTTTCAGCGGGCCCTTCCATGCTGCCCGAAGAGGTGCTCGCGTCGGTCGGCGCGGACATGCTCAATTACAACGGCACGCAGATGTCGGTCGCCGAAATGAGCCACCGCAGCAAGCCGTACGAAGAGATCAACGCGGAAGCCGAGTCGCTGATCCGCGAGTTGATGGAAATCCCCGAGAATTACAGCGTAATTTTTGTGCAGGGCGGCGCGTCCATGCAATTCGAAGCCGTCCCGCTCAACCTGCTTTCGGGGTCCAGCCGCGCGGACTATATCGTCACCGGCCAGTTCGCCGAAAAAGCGTACAAAGAGGCGCAGAAATTCGGCGACATCGCATGCGCCGCGTCAAGCAAGGATAAAAATTTTACATATATCCCTAAGAATATCAGCTTCCGCGAGAATTTAGATTACGTCCATATGACGACCAACAACACCATTTTCGGGACGCGCTGTTCCAAGGTTCCCGCGACTGCCGCGCCGATCGTCGCCGACGCGTCGTCCAACATCATGGGCGAGTATATCGATGTGTCCAAGTTCGGCGTGATTTATGCCGGCGCACAGAAGAATATCGGCCCCGCGGGCGTCACCGTGGTAATCGTGCGCAACGATCTGACTGACAAAGCGGTGCCCGCCTGCCCGACCATGCTCAAGTGGCAGACCCAAATCAAGGAAAAGAGCCTGTACAATACGCCGCCCTGCTTCAGCACGTACATGGCGATGCTGGTATTCCGCTGGCTCAAAAAACAAGGCGGCGTCAAAACCATCCAGAAGATCAACGAAGCCAAGGCGCGCATGCTGTACGATCTGATCGACAACAGCAAGTTCTACGGCAACACCGTCGCCGCCGAGGACCGATCGATTATGAACGTGCCTTTTGTTACTCCTTCGCCCGAGTTGGACGAGAAGTTTGTCGCCGAGGCAAGCAAAGCCGGGCTTAAGACGCTCAAGGGCCACAGGCTTGTCGGGGGAATGCGCGCCTCCATCTACAACGCGATGCCGCTGGAAGGCGTCACTAAGCTCGCGGAGTTTATGAAGAAGTTCGAGACCGAAAATCGCTAGGTGGGGCCAATAAACCCCTAATATGGGCTACGCTCGACTCTCCGCCTCGGTCATGTACGTCATTGTACACTTCCTTCGGCGGCTCACCGGCTGTTGCCCGTCTGAGAATGCTTCTTAACCCCACCTGCAGGAACGCAATCCCCGGTGCGAAAGATGACAGGGAATAAATGGGAGAAAAATCAAGAGAGGAAGGAAAAAATCATGTACGAAATTCTGAAGTTAAACGAAATATCGCCCGTTGCCAACAAATATTTCGGCGACAAATACGCTTTGGGGTCGGATTTTGCAAATCCGGACGCCATCCTGCTGCGCAGCTTCGCGATGCACGATTATAAGCCGGGCACCAACCTCAAATGCGTGGCGCGCTGCGGCGCGGGCGTCAACAACATTCCCGTCGCCGACTACACCAAGGGCGGGATCGTGGTGTTCAACACCCCGGGCGCCAACGCCAACGCCGTCAAGGAGCTGGTCATCTGCGCCATGCTGCTCGCCTCGCGTAAAATTGTGCCGGCCATGGACTGGACCAAGACGCTCAAGGGCAAGGGAGACGAGGTCGGCAAGCTGGTCGAGAAAGGCAAGAACGCCTACGTCGGCCCAGAGATCACCGGCAAGAAACTGGGCGTGATCGGCTTGGGCGCGATCGGCAACCTGGTGGCGAACGCCGCCGTCGGACTGGGCATGACCGTGTACGGCTACGACCCATTCATTTCGGTGGACGCCGCGTGGAACCTGTCTAACAATGTCATACACGAAACCGATTTGTCCCACTTGTATTCCGAGTGCGATTATATCACGCTGCATGTGCCGATGCTGCCCGCCACCAAGGGCATGTTGGACGGCGAGGCGTTTTCCAAGATGAAAACCGACGTCCGCATCATCAACTGCTCGCGCGGCGAACTGGTGAACAACGCAGAACTGCTTACCGCGATCAAATCCGGCAAGGTCGGCTGCTATGTGACGGACTTCCCCTCCGACGATCTGATCAACGCGGACAAGGTCATTTGCATCCCGCATTTGGGCGCGTCCACGCCCGAAGCCGAGGACAACTGTGCCGTGATGGCCGCCAAACAGGTCGTAAACTTCCTCGAGAACGGCAACATCGTCAATTCGGTCAATTTCCCGGATTGCGTGGTCAACCGTTCGGGCAAGTGCCGCCTTTGCATCGTGCATCAAAACGTCAGCAGTATGTTGAAGCAGTTTACCGACGTCGTTTCCGCCGCCCGTATCAACATCGCCAACCTGCTCTCTCAAGCCAAAGGCGAGTTCGCCTACGCGATCATCGACCTTGACGCCGACTGCGACGAAACCCTGGTCAAAAAGATCGGCGCGGTCGAAGGCGTCATCAACGTCCGCGTGATACGATAATATCGATTCTATAAAAAAAGAAAAAGTGCCCGCATGTTGCCAATATGCGGGCACTTTTTTGGTGGACGCAGCAGGGCTCGAACCTGCGACCTCCTGCGTGTGAAGCAGGCGCTCTCCCAGCTGAGCTATGCCTCCGCAAACCGGACTAACATCAATATTTATAGTATAATCTATCGGCGGCTATTTTTCAAGCGAATCAACCTTCTTTTATCCGCAAAGACTTTAGAAAACACTAAATAAATATGCGAGGCAATTTTACGTATCGTTTCCTTTAACGCAACATGATCTCTTGCACATAAGGCTTGGCAAGCGCCGCCGCCCGCGAAAAATCAGATGACGGACGACGCCACGCCCCGTCGGCTTCTCCGTCCCCCCTCTCAAGAGAGGAATGAGCAGTATGGTTGCCATGACCTCCACTCCTAACTTCTAATTCCTCATTACTCACTTGCCTGTACCGTTGTATGACATACAGCTTTGCGCCGGGGATCAAGTCCCGGGCGATTTCTCCGATGTCGGGCGGTGAAAGCGTGGGCAAAAACGTGGTGCGGAACTCGTAAGGCACGCCCGAATTTTTGATGAGTTCGATGCTGCCGCGGATTTTGGAAATATCAATGGGTACGCAAGCGGCGTCGGCATATTTGGAAGCCGGCGCCTTGACGTCCATCGCGACATAATCGAAGAGATTTTGAGAAAGCAGGCTTTTGACCGCCGTGTCGGATAGGCCGTTGGTGTCCAGCTTGACCTTGTAACCGAGCGCGCGGCACATCCGGGCAAAATCCGCTAGGTCGGGCGCAAGGGTCGGTTCGCCGCCGGACAGCACGACGCCGTCCAGCTTACCCCGCCGCTTG
>Ga0123353_10007054_pt1 | contig 15115 bp, 2 predicted proteins | sample TergutLab28metaG_3_FD_92763 | JGI IMG/M metagenome (GOLD analysis project Ga0123353, IMG submission 92763) | Labiotermes labralis P3 segment gut microbial communities from Petit-Saut dam, French Guiana - Lab288 P3 | ecosystem: Host-associated > Arthropoda: Insects > Digestive system > Gut ... | reverse complement strand
TCGAGTACACGTTTCTTAACGAGAGTCTCTACAACGTGGAGGTACGGGTAAAGGACAAGGACATGGGAGACGACTCCGACTGGTCGGGCGTCAGTGTCACGTCGTTCATCGTCAACGTCGTCCTCCCGCCGCCGGACCCGTCCATCACCGTTGACTGCTCGATATTCGTCTATCCGGAAATGGATCCCGTCACGGGCGCCGCCGGCGGCGGGCAGTTCAAGGTCATCATGTCGCAATACCACCCCGACCCGGTCCCGATCACGCTGACGCTGATCCCTCCGGCGGGCGTGAACCCCGGAGCGATCACGCTGGGGACGACGAGCTTCACGTTCCAGCCCGGCCAGGCATTGGAGCGAAACATCGGGTTCACCATCCAGGACGGCACGTCCTTGAGCGAGTTCGAGGGGTTCCAGGTTGTGGCGAGCATCCCTGCCGGGAACCTGGCGCTCAACACGTTCAAGGTGTTCAACGACGGGTACATTTACGTGCAGAACGTGCCGCCGATCATCCGCGCGCCTGTGGCGTACTCCACGAACAACTTTGCGACGGTCGGGATCGAGCACACGTTCAATTGGAACATCGTGGATATTAATGCCGACCGCGCGGGGCTGACCAACGTGTGGCAGTTCGGCGACGGCCAGTCCGCAACGACCTACGGGGCGAACGGAACCGTCACCCACATCTATCAGGAGGCCGGCGATAATCTGACCGTGACGCTGACGTCCACCGATAAGGACGGCGGCATTTCGACCGTCATCTTCTTCATCACGGTCAGGGACTCGAAGCGCGTGTTCGTGACGCCGATCGGGTCGAGCAGCGCGGACTTCCGCGGGATGAGGGGCACGGGCTTCGGGTGGATCGAGACGACGGACTTCCCCGGCACCTCCGGCACCAACTTGCTGCTCAATATCCGGCCGGACTATATCCATGAGTTCTTCTTCGCATCTACGACCAAATCGGCCGCGTTCTATGCGAATCCGCTCGCGCCCGGTGAGAGTCACTATACTCCCCCGCCCAAGAATCAGTTGCAGGGCATCAATATCACGGACCAGCGCAGTTACTTCTTCGTGTGGGACGGGGACCCGAGCCTCTTCGTCAACCAGAACCATGCGACGGTTCCGCTGTCGGCCGGGACGACCAACGGGTTCACCGTGCTGAACCTGACGGGTGGGCAGAGCACCGGGCAGGGGGGCGGCGGGCAGGATACGGACGCTATCGCCATCAACGCGATTTTCAGCCTCGAATGGTTTGACGGCGGCAGCAGCCAGCAGCTCAGCGGGATCAGGGACGGCGACTGCGTGACATCTTACAACGCCCCCTACTACGGGCGGGCGGGCGACATCAATCAGGACGGCATCCCTGATGTCTATGTCGCGTGGTATTTCGCGAACAACCCGCTGGTGACCGGCGGCGGCGGCGGCGGCGCGGGCGCCATTGACCCGATCTGGTTCCAAGACTTGTCCGGCTATAACGGGGACGGCGATTATCTGCCGAGAAACCCGGAGGGCAGCGGCGGGGTCTTCGATTTCCGCCCGATCCCGTACCCCGGCAATGAGTTCACCGCACTTCTGGAATGCCGCGGGAATGACCGCCTGTTGGGCTGGCAGATTAATTCCATCGGGCTTCCGTATAATGACGACCCCGGCACGGACCCGACCGTGGCGGATACGGACAAGGACGGATATCCGGACGGGTGGGAATACTGGTTCTGGGCAGCGGCCTACAACAGGAATAGGCCGGGGGGGCGCGGCGGCTGGCGCTATGACCCGGAGAACGTCGCGCAAGGCGAGTACATTGACCCGCGGGCAATCATGGAGGCGTTCGACCCGAAAGTCGCCCGCGGTGGAGCCAACCTCCCGGACGAATGGTTCATGGATTTCGACAACGATGGCCTGCTGTGCATTGAGGAGCTCATCCTCGGCACCGACCCGACCAATTGGGATACGGATGGCGATGGTATGGCGGACGGGTGGGAAGTCCTGATGGGCCTGAACCCGTGCGACCCGAGCGACGGCCTGGACATCCGGTTCAATAATCCGGACGGCGACTATTTCGCGATCGCGGCCGTCCCGCGCGTGCTGGTGACGATTGTGACGAATGATCTGGCGGGGCTGGTTTACACGAACTACTTCCTGGCAAGGGTGGGCGGGGGCGGGCAGCCGCTGCCCGGAACCTATACGACGTGCTACCATTACGGCGACGACAATGCGCCGTGGGCGGTCGGTATGCCCGTTGCAGACACTAACGTGAACCAGATCGTCGCAAATGCGGTGACTTTGTCCACGGAAGTGATGGACGTGCTGCTGCTGCACTTCCAGGTGCGCGACGAGTTCGGCTATGACCCGCGCACGGCATGGTGCGGTTCTGTGCGGAGGGGACCGAATATGCCCTCGCGCTTCCCGCCTGCCCTCGCTTGCACAGCGGTCGCGGATGACCCGCGGGCGCTGGATGCGCACAACCGCTTGGTGGCGCTGGCCGCGCGTCACGGGATTACCCGCTGGGGCGCGTTCGACGGCAGCGACGCGCCGTACACACGGGCGTTCACGTCGGTGGACGAGTACCTGGTGATGAAGTTCATGTACGAGCTCCGCCTGAATGGCGCGGCCGCGCTGCATGCGATCCGCCCTGAGGACGTATGGGCCGGGCAGCGGAAATATGGGATGCGCTCGCGTGGCGGCGACGACTGGCTGAGGTTCAGCACGCACCCGAGGACGCCCGACACGAGCGCCACGCCGGTCCGCGCGGCAGGCGTGCCGGACGGGTGGAAACTCTATGTGGCGACGGCGCCGGGGACATACGTTCCGGGGATGGCCTTCAGGCATTCGCCGTGGAACAACCTTGACGGCGCAGACGTTGATGCCGATAACGACGGCCTCTCGCTCCAGCGGGAATTCTGGGGGACGGACTCGCTGGCGTACTATGCGAACCCGTTGCAGTATTCGGCGGTGGTGCCGTTCGCGCCCGGCGAGATACGGCCGGACACCCCCGCGCCCGAAGCGGCCATTATCCTGTTCCGCACCGGGTTGACGAACAACATCAGCTCGCTGGGCCGCGTGTGGACGGCCACGATGCAGGGTGTCGTCACGATCGCGCGGCCGGACGGGCACGGGGACAACTCGTGGATCAACAAGTTCTGGCCCACCGACCCGTGGGATATTGACACGGATGGTGACGGCTTGCGCGACAACCTCGAGGGGCAGTACTTTATTTACGGGCCGCCTGCGGCATCCACCTCCTATCCCAATCCGGCGGACAACGGCAGCCCCTGCATTCCGGGCGGCGGCCTGAACCCCTGCTCCGTGGATACGGACGGCGATGCCTTGCCGGACGGTTGGGAGGTGTGCTTCCTCGGCACCCCGACGGACAACGGCAACGGCACCTTCTCCATCCTCAACGGTATGGACGGCACGGTCGTTGACCATACCCGGGACTGGGACAATGACGGCCTCAACAACTATGAGGAGTACCTGACGCAAGCCATCCGCGGCTTCCGCTACGACATCCCTGACGCGGGTGTCCCGGCTACGGATAACCCCAACTTCGGGTGGGCCGGCCTGCCCATGGACATGACGTTTGAGATTGCCGACCTCTTCGTCGAGGTCACCAACAGGTGGGATCAGGCGCGGTCCTGCCGGTATGTGCCAGGTTTCCTGTGGTTCATGCAGTCGCCGGAGGTGCCGTGGTTTGTGCTGACGGGCGCAGCGTATCCTGATGGCACACCGCTCCGTTATGCGTCCACGGATCCGCGCCTGGCCGATACGGATGGCGACGGGATGGATGATTTCTATGAATTGTACCACGGTCTCAACCCGCTGTTGGGCGTCGGCGTCGGCGTGGCCACCGACCGCGTCGCGTGGGGTCACCGGTGGGTAGCACCTATGTACGGCGGCGCGAACTGGTGGGTGGCAACGTATGGCTTCAGCATGGACTTCGTGCGGTTCCCGTGGCTGAACGGTATGCCGATGGCAGACCCGGATTCGGACGGTTTGCTTAACGTGGAAGAAATGCTGCTGGCGAACAGCGCGGCGCCGGAGAGCTATAACACCGACCCCAGCCCGATGTGGATGACGGACGCGTCGAACCCGATGAGCCTCACGGCGCGGTTCTACCGTTCGCTCGGCACAGGGTTCTATCCTAGGATGCACTTCTGGGGGACGCCGATATTCATGTATCCCTTCGAGATGAACGAGGGTTATGACACGGACAATGACGGGATTTCGGATAAGGACGAGCTTATCGGCAACCGCAACCCGGTGTCCGGCCCGCGCGATTCGCAAGACCCGCTCCGCCGCCAGGCGATGTGGTTCAGCGGCAACAATTCGGCAGCGGTCACGCCGGTGCTGTACAATGACTTGATTTCGCTGGTGGGCTGGAACATCGCCGAGATGGAGCAGGCGTTCCGGAGCTTCACGGTTGAGCTGTGGGTGCGGCCCCAGCGGACCGTCGGCTTTGACCAGGTGCTGATCGAGCGCGTGTTCAATTACGGGCCGTCGGACATTTCCATGACCGAATCGGAATCGCAACGGCGCAACTTCCTGATCGGCATCGCGCCGGACGGGCGCGTGTATGCCGGTTACGACAATGCGGGCGGCCACGACGCGCATACCGACTCGATGCGCCTGTTCGGGGCGCCGATCCCGATTGACCAGTGGACGCACTTGGCGGCGCGGATGGACGGGCGCGCCGGGCAGTTCTCGCTGTTCGTGAACGGCATTGCCCAGGACACCATAAACACGACGCTGATCCCCGTGAACGGTATCATGTCAACGTTTGAGGTCCCGCTCATGCCGGGCCAGACGAACGAGGTCGCCGCGACGACGACCTGGTATTATAGCGGCGCGATGGTCTTGGGCGCGGAGAATAACCTGATGACCGCCGTCGGGATGGGCCAGATTCTCTATCCCGGCGTTACTTCGGAGATTCTGATGCCGTGGGCGGCGACATGGGCGGACTACGGCAAGTTCTACCGCGGCTGGATGGCGGAGGTCCGCGTGTGGGACGGCGCGAGGACCAACGTCGAGATCAACGAGGACTACGGGCGGCGCCTGACGTGGGACGACATGATGGATAACCGCCGCCTGGTCCTTGCGCAGATACAGTCCGGGGCCTCGCGGGTCAAGGATGCGCAGCAGAAGCTCTCGCCCCTGCTGATGAACTACTACACGTTCAACTCGCTGTTCAGTGCGCTTGAGCCTGAGTTCCTCGCGACGGTGCCGCGCGGGTTCAACAACCCGGCGGTGACCATCAACCGCCCGGCGGACGCGAACGTCAAGTGGTGGGAGAACACGGTCGTCCGCAGCACGGTCTATGATGACTACGGGTATCTGCCGTGGATCCAGAACGTCGTGGCGCACCTGCCGATGTACTCGGTCTTCACGAACGACATGACCGGCACGGTCACGTTCGGCATGAACAACGTGGTCGCGGACTCGTACTACTGGCGCACGGACTGGAGCGGTCGCGTGCCGGCGGATAACAGCTTCCCGAACCGTAACAACCCGTACGGCTTTGCGCACAGGAGCCGTGTGCACCAGTCGGCGGACCTGTTGCCGTTGGGCGACGCGTTCCCGCGGCAGTGCCTTGACCTCTGGGACGGCCAGGGCCCGACCGGGCCGTGGCTGGAGAATTCGGGGACGCTGGACGATGGCCTGCCGCAGTGGTGGATTAACCTGCACGGCACAACCGCAGGGTGGAATGACCTCTATAGCGGCGTGAACCCGCTCTATCAGGGCATGGAGAACGGCGAGGCCTACCAGCGCGACTTGATGAACGGGCTGCGCCCGGACGCGAACCGTTGGGATGATTACGACCGGAGGTTCCTGCAGACGGCCGACAGTGATGGTGATGGGTTACCGGACTGGTGGGAGCGGCTGTACGGGCTTGACCCGTTCGACGCCACGGGCGACAACGGCGCCGGCGGCGACCCGGATATGGACGGGCTCTCGAATTATGCGGAGTACCTCATCTCCGAGGTCTATAAGTTCCGCCCCTCGAACCCGCGCAAGTTCAAGACGCTGACCACGCAGAAGTTCTCGGATTACTTCGAGCGGGATTACAGAGGCACGACGGGTAAGGTGCCGCTCGGGTTCATCTTCTCTGACCATGACTTCATCGAGGATTGGTGGGAGGACATGTACGCCCCGACGCACGCGAACCGCTTTGTCTATGACCCGCATATTGATTATGACTGGGACGGCTGGTCGAACTGGGCCGAGGCGCGGTACAGCCAGGCGGTGCGGTCGGTGCGGCCTGACTTGGCGATGCAGGTGATGCCGAACAGCAGCATGATCCGCCAGCTGCCGATCCCGCTGATCAAGACGCGCCTGAACTATGGGGGCTTGCAGGCCACGGGCGGCAATGTGGTGATTCAGGCCTTCTCCGACCCGTCGCTGAACGGCGTGCCGGACGCGACGTGGAACCTGTCGTTCGGTACCCCGATAACCTATAGCCAGCCGTTGGGCTTCTTTGAGCCGTACACGGCGTTGCGGATGCGCCTGACGCCGGGTTCCCTCGTTCCCGGCACCATCCAGCTCCGGTTCACGGATATGTGGACGGGCGCGACGGCTGTGACCGGGTTCGACTCGGGCGGCGTGCTGTACACGACGCCGGTTGCCGGATTGGGCTATGAGTGGATTGTCGGCACCGTTGACTACACCACGGGCGAAACCGAGCTGGACCTGCGCTTCTATGAGAACAACCTGATTATCCTTGACTGGGACGGCTACACGAACGGCGTCCGTACCGCCGTCATTGACGTGGACCTGTCGTATGTCGAGATCGAGTACAGCGCCCTCCTGCCGGACGTATGGCCGCAGGATGTCTATCTGGGGCTGGCGGACTCGGGCTACCTGCGCGAAGGCACCAACTACTTCGTGGCCTACATGACGCAGCCGACGGCCGGCGGCGGAGGAGGCGGTGCCGGCACGGCTGTCGCGCCGCCATGGCTGCCGGGCTACCCGTTTGGCGTCGCGACGCCGTTCGGCACGGACGTCGGCTGGGACATGAACACGTTGAATATCGAGATGACGGATTACACGCCGGGCTACTTGCGCATCTCGCTGGCGAGCGGGCTGCGCACGGAAGAGGCGATCTTCGGCAACTATGCCGGCAACCTCCCGCCCACGCTGGGTGCGCCGGGCAACAGTGTCTTGGGGTACCACGTCCGCGTCGTCAGGACGCATGGGTTGGGCCCCGGGTATCAGCGTTACGTGCTGGAGAAGACCATTGTCGGGCGCGATTACCTCCACGAGGGTGACTTCCTCAATGACCCGGACGGCGGTTTCGGGGTGAATTGGGGTCACGTGGAAGGCGCCGAGTGGGAGGAGTTCAGGGTTGTCTTGGGCGAGACCTATAACTTCACGAACGCGATGCCGATCTCGGTGTTCACGAATGATTTCAAGAATCATATACCTTGTGCGAAGGCGGTCCCGGTGATGCCGGCGAACGGCGGGTACGTCTATTCGGCGCGGCCGACGTTCCGGTGGTCCATGCCGGAGGGTTACACCGCGTTTGCGATCGAGCTCCGCAAGAACTCGACGAGCAGTGGCTCGGCGCTGTATCCCGTCACGGTGCGCCAGGTGCCGCTGCGCGACCCGAACACGGGTCACTACATCTGGGAGGCGCCGTTCTACATCGGGGACCAGGACAAGGGTCTTGTGAACAACGCGCTGTACTACTGGCGTGTCGTGGCGTTGAACGCGCGGAACCCGACGCCGTCGTCCGGCACGTGGTCGGACTGGCAGATGTTCCGCTGGGACGTGAACCAGCCGGTGCAGTCGTCGGGCTACGGGCAGGTCAACGCGCTGGTCAAGTATCTCGGGCCGGCGGTCAACCTCGCGAACAAGGTCGTGGTGGAGGCGTATGACAACCGCGGGTTCACGGGCAACCCTGCCGCGCGGTATGTGCTCCCGTCGGTGGCGACGGTCATTGACCAGAGCACGACGGCGACGAACGCCTTCCTGCGCGGGCTGGTGCCGGGGACCTACTACCTGCGGGCGTTCATTGACTCCAACGGCAACGGTGTCCGCGACATCTGGGAATCGTGGGGCTACGCCAACTACTACGGCCAGCAGGCCTCGATGTACAACGCATACCCGGTCAAGGTGGAGTTCTCGGCGAAGATTCCGTGGGTGACGATCATGATCGAGGATTGCGATGTGGATCAGGACTGGTTCATGGACGCGTGGGAGTATGAGCAGAATCCGGGGGCGTATCCGGGCTTCCTGAACAAAATCTATCCGCCGGGCGGTGAGGGCGTGTGGAGCTTCGGGGACACGGAAATCAACCCGTTCCTCTCGCTCAGCGCGGGGTGGTTCGGTTGGGATTCCGCCGGGATGCTGCCGAAGTTTGCGCCGGGCCAGACGCAGGTAGATTTCCTCAGCATGTTGGCGGGGCTGGGCGAGGCTGACGACGGTTTCACGGGTGTCCAGAAGATGTCGCTGGGCCTGTTGTCCAGCGACACCCTCGGCCTGCGCATCACCAAGAGTCCGGTTGTCAACCCTGACACGGCGGAGGTCACGTGGGAGATGTCCCTCCAGCGTGACAAGTCGGACGGGGCGCTGGTTGCCTATGCGTTTTCAGGGCAGGAGCCGGCGAAGGAATTCATGTGCAGGGTCGTCTATAAGCTGACGCTGGACGACCCGAAATGGGAACCGGCCTCTGACTGGGTGAAGTTCACGCTGGATGAGGGCGTCACGCCGCCGAAGACCACGCTCATGCAGAACGTGAAGGCGGGCATTGACGTGACGCGCGGCTTCTTCAGGGTTGAGGTGGAGAAGGCGCAGTAAATCGGTATGCCCTTGCAGGCCGTCGGGCCTGCAAGGGCATCGTATCGCGCGTATGCCACGGCATGGGCGGAACAGTGGAACCTAAATTTTTCGGAAGGGAGCGTATGAAATACTCGAACATCATCCGCACGTGTTCCCTCGCGTTCTGTGTTGGCGCGGCCGTGTTCTCGATGGCCGCCGCTGTCCGGGAAGACGGGCGCGGCAGGGTAGGGGACAGGGGTCTCGCCGTGAGGGGCGAACAGCCGCAATCGCAGAAACGGGCGCACCGCGCGTTGCCCGCGCGGCAGACGGAGGCGCTTGACCAGGCTCAGGCCGAGGGCGTCGGCGTCACCTGGAGCGGGCAGATGCAAAGCCCGCTTTCCGTGAAGGGGAAAGACTTGGGGGCGCGGCGCCCGTTTTCGGGCGGGAAGGGCCTCCGGGCGCGGAAAGGCGCGTCGTGGCGGGATAACGCCCTCGCGGTGATGGATAACCTCTCGCCGCTGTTCGGCGTCGCGGACGCGGAGGCCGAGTTCGAGGTGAAGCGGGTGGACGAGGACAAGCTCGGTTTCCGCCATGTCCGGCTGATGCAGCGCCATCAGGGGCTGAGGGTCGTGGGCGGGGAGGTCATCGTCCATTTCAACGCCGACGAGGAGGCGTATGAGGTGAACGGCCAGTACGCGCCCGGCATTGAGGTCGGCGTGCAGCCTGTCGTGGCGGCGGCCGGGGCGGCGAAGGTGGCCGTGGAGGATGTGCAGGAGATGGGGTATGCGGAGGCTGTGGTCGCGGGAGCGCCGGAGCTGGTGGTGTATGCCCTGAACGGCGCGGAGCCGCGGCTGGCGTATGAGCTGGCGGTGCCGTGTAAGGCCGCGGGCGGGAGGCCGGCCTGTTGGCGTTATTGGGTTGACGCGCAGACGGGCGGGGTCTTGCTGAAATATGATGACGTGAAGCATATCGAGGCGCCGAATGCCAGCGGTGCGCCGGCCACGATTACCGGTACGCTGCTCGAAGGCGAGGGCGGCGCGACGGTGTCCATCCAGGGGTGGCAGCAGAATGGCGCGTTTTACCTGTACAACCCGACGTACCAGTGGCTGATTTATAATGCGTCTCCGAGCTTGGCGCTTTATCCGGACGCCAGCACCTATGCGCACCGGATGACCAGCGCGTGGGGGGGGTCTGACCCGATGGAGGTGTCGGCGGCGTACAACATTGACAAGACCCTGCGCTATTACCGCGAGCGGCACGGGCGGAACAGTTTTGATAATAACAATGCCTTGGTGCGCGTGAATGTTCATCAGGCGGATGCGCTGGATAACGCGTATTGGTCTATGGTCACGCACCAGATTTCGATCGGCGACAGCAGCGGCATCATGAGAGGGGGGTTCGCGGTGCTGGACGTCATGGCGCATGAGTTCGCCCACGCGGTGACGGAGCATACGGCCGCGTTGATTTACGCTTTCGAGCCGGGCGCGCTGACGGAGTCGTTCTCGGATATTTTCGGCACGTGCGTGGAGTTCTACGCGCAGCCGGACGGCCGGGCGTCCTACCCGCAGACGGTCGCCGGTACGGCGAACTGGCTCATGGGGGAGGACATTTATCTGATGTCTGCGAGCGAGGCGATCCGCGATCTGCGCAACCCGTCCCGCTTCGGGCAGCCGTCGGCGTATCTGGGGACAAGCTGGCTGTACGGCGATGCCGTTCACAACAACTCGGGCCCGCAGAACTTTTTCTTCTACCTGCTGTGCGAGGGCGGCGCGGGGAATAACGACGGCTACCCGTATAACGTGACGGGGATCGGCATCGCGAAGGCGGAGCAGATCGCCTACCGCGTGCTGACGGTTTACTGCACGCCGGGCATGGATTATGAAAGCGTGCGGGAGGCGTGGAGCTCGGCCGCCTCCGACCTTTACCCCGAAACGGCCGAGTCGGTCCGCAAGGCGTGGGACGCGGTCATGGGGATGCAGCCCGCGCCGCAGATTCTGACGGGGAGCCCGCTGCCGGAGGGGCGGGTGGGCAATGAGTATGCGCAGTCGTTCTCGGCGGTCAGCCAGTCGCCGGTGGCCCAGTGGTATCTGGCCGGCGGCACGCTTCCGCCGGACCTCACGTTCTCGACCAACGGGGTGCTGAGCGGCCTCTGCACGGCGGCGGGGCAGTTCGTGTTCTCCGTCGCGGTGATTGCCCGGAATGGGATTGCCGTGACAAACGCGTTCACCTTGCTGGTCCGCCCCCCGTTTGAGGCGCCGTTCTCAGACGGGTTCGAGGCGGAGGGGGCGCTCGCCGGCTGGTCGCAGCAGATGGTCTCCGGGAATACCGGATGGCGGATGCGGAGCGGGGGCGTCCTCCCGAACAAGCCGTCCGGCCCGGTCGAGGGGAACAAGAACGCCTATCTCGGCAGGTGGAGCGATTCGGGGGTGCCGATCCCGGCGCATACGGCGAGGCTGGTCTCCCCGATGATCAGGTTCAATCCCGGCGCGCGCGCCGCGCAACTGCGGTTCTACCTGTACATGGAGAAGTGGACGTCCCCCACGCAAAACCAAGATGAGCTGCGGGTCTATTGCAAGACGAGTGCGCTTGCGGGCTGGGGGACGCCTGTCGCGACCTATACGACGAGCATCTCCCCGTGGACGCTGCAGGTCGTGAACCTGCCGCCGCCGCCGCCGGGCGGGCAGGATTATTTTATCGCGTTTGAGGGCTCCGCGATCGGCGGGTGCGGCATCTGCCTCGATTCCGTGTGGATCGGGGACCCCATACCCCAGCTGACCATCCTGACGCCGTCCATATTGCCCGTTGCGCTGGTCGGGACGAATTACACGGACCTGATAACCTTGGAGTCGGCGGGGGGCTGGTCAACAGACCCCGGCGAATACACGTATGCGGTGATCAGCGGGACCATGCCGTCCGGGTTCGGGCTGACGCCGGATGGCGTGGTGACGGGATGCTCGTCGGTCGTCCAGTCCGGCACGTTCGTGGTCCAGGTGACCGATTCCGAAGGGCGGACGGAGACAAAGGAGATGACCCTTTCGGTCGAGTTGCCGCGCGCGCCTGTTTTTGAGGACGGCTTTGAGGGGCAGATCACGGATAAGTGGGGGGCGCAGGAAACGACTTCTGGCATCAAGTGGAAGATTGTGGCGCGCGGGGGGCATAACGGGACGTTGCCGTCGCACAACGCGCACAGCCCGTCCAAGTTCGCATGGTTTTACGGGCTTCCGGGTCCGAAGGAGGTGATCAAGGCTAAACTGATTTCCAAACCCCTCGACCTGAGCCAGGCGCCCAACAACACGCGGCTGAATTTCTGGCACTTCATGCAGCAGTTTGACGGCAAGCAGGACCAGCTGACCGTGTACTACCGCACCAGCGCGACTGCCCCGTGGGTTGAGCTGGCCAAATACACGGAGAACGTGACCAACTGGACGCACCGGGTCATCCGGCTGCAGAACCTCACGAGCACCTACCAGATCGCCTTTGAGGGCTACGCGCTCGGCGGGAACGGCATTGCGATTGACACCGTGAGCATCACCGATGACGCGGCCGCGCCCATCATCAACACGCTGCCCACGTTGCTGGGCGGTTTCACGGGGTTCCCCTACTACACGGCACTGTCTGCGATCGGGGGGACGCCGCCCTACGCATGGTCTGTCGTCTCAAACGCGCTCCCGCCGGGGCTCACGATGAACACGGGCGGCGAGATCAGCGGCACGCCGATAACTGACGGCCATTACACGTTCAGGATCGCCGTGGCGGGCGTGGACGGGAAAGCCTCCACGAACCTCTTTACCCTGCGGGTATTGCCGCCGGGGGATGTCCCCTTCACGGAGAAGTTCCCCGGGCCGGCGCTCCCGGCCGGGTGGACGATTGAACGCGTGCAGGGCAATGCGGATTGGGTCATCGCCAAAGGGACGCCTGCCACCGCGACGATCCCGAGCGCCCTGCCGAAGGCCCCGCCGGCCGGCCTCGCGTCAAACGCCTGTTTCTGGACGTCCGACTCGGCGACGACGATTTCCCGTCTCGTCTCCCCCCCCATCAATTTGTCGAACATTGCCTCCAATGCGGTGCTGACGTTCCAGCTGTGCATGATCAATTACTACTCCAGCTATGACAGGCTGTACGTCCGCTACCGGGAAAAACCGACGGACGGCTGGACGACGGTGGCCGAGTTCCCGAATCCCTGCTTGCAGTGGACGCCGCAGACGGTCGCCCTTCCCACCCCTTCGTCCACAACGTACTACATCGCGTTTGAGGGGCACTCGAAAGGGGGCTATGGAATCTGTGTCGCGGATGTCGTCATCATGGGCGACCCGGTCGTGTCCCCCTTCGAGGTCTGGCAGCGGCAACATTTCACGGCAGGGGAATTGCTGGACCCGAACATCAGCGGCCCGAACGCGGACCCGGATGGCGATGGCATCCCGAACCTGATGGAATACGCGATGGGGTTGGACCCGAGGAGCCCCGACGTGAACACTTGGGTTTGGGGTGGTCTCACGAATGTCGCGGGTCACGCGGACGTGCCGGCGGGCCAATACCTGTACCTGACGTACCGCAGGAAAAACGACGTGAAAGGGGTGAAGTTCAACGTCATCGGGACGCCGTCGCTGATGCCGCCCGATCGGGATTGGAAGCCGGACAACATCTACGAGTTTACGCCGTGGACGCCCGGCACGGAGCCGCATTGGTCATGGGTGCACAACATCCATCTGGTGCCGGCGACAACCGCCCCCACGCGCTTCATGCGCCTCATGATTGAGCTTGAGTAAATGAATGTAATCGGCACGCAGATGACGCAGATTTTCAGGATAACCACAGGTGATAAAACATCTGCGTAAATCCAAATAACCTGCGTCATCTGCGTGCCTCTTTTTATCTTTTTACCCTGAAGCGCATTTCCAACTTTAGAACCCTCGAACTCTCGAACTTTAGAACTTCTTTTCATGACAAAGCCCGCACAAAATCTCCCGCCCGCCGAATTTGCCAAGCGCGTCAAGCGGCTGGCCGCCTGCCAGTCCCGCCATGCGCTGGATGCCGTGTTCGTCATGACCGATGTCAACCGCTACTACTTCACGGGGCTTGACGCCTCGAATGGCGTGCTGCTGCTGACCTCTTCCCCGGCGTTCTACACCGATTTCCGTTACCTCATCATGGCGCGGAAGGGCATCCCGTTCATGCCGGTTAAGCGTATCTGGCAATCTGCGGACGAGCAGGACTCGCTCGCCGCGATGGGTAAGGCGTGGCGGCGCGTGGGCTATGAAGGCACCGTCACCGCGAAACGTTTCGAGACGCTTCGCAAGGCGCTTCCGCACGTCGAGTGGGTGGATGTCTCCGCCGCGATTCATGAGATGCGCAGCGTCAAGTCCCTGGCCGAACAGCGGGCCGTGCGCAACGCGGTCCGCGCGAACGGCCTTGCGTTCGCGAGCGTGCGGGAACAGCTGCGCGACGGGATGCGCGAGTGGGACGTGCGCAACCTCATCCGCCGCGAGATGGACGCCCTCGGGCAGGGCGAGGCGTTCGACACGATTGTCTGCGCAGGGAAAAATTCCGCCGAGTGCCATCATCACCCGGACGCGACGGTCATCAGAAAGAACCGGCCCGTCCTGATTGACATGGGCGTGAAACTCGACCATTACTGTTCCGACATGACCCGCAGTTTCTGCATGGGTTCCCCCGCGCCGTTCTACTGCGAGATTTACCGTATTGTCGAAGAGGCCAGCCGCAGCGCCATCAACGCCATCCGTCCGGGGCGGGTGTGTGCGGACATTGACGCGATTGCCCGCAAGCCGATTGAAAAGGCGGGGTACGGGGATTATTTTGGTCATAGCTTGGGTCATGCGCTGGGGCTTGAAGTCCACGAAACGCCCAGTTTCTCATCCACCTGCAAAACGGTCTTGAAACCCGGCATGATCCTCACCGTCGAGCCGGGCATCTATCTTCCCGGCCGCTTCGGCATCCGCATCGAAGATGTCATCCTCGTCACCCCCGGCGGATGCGAGGTGCTGACGGCTCGCGCCGTTACGCCTATGGCGTAACGGTGAATGTCCAATGTCCAACAAGGAATGCCCAATGCCCAAGTTTATGATAACAAACCAATATGGGAAAAAACAAGGGAGACGGAAATGAAAATTATAAAAATTGGTAATAGGGTCATTGCGGTCGGCTTTTGTTTTCTGCGGCCTTTTCTGATTTCATCATGTAAAGGTACAGGTCAAAATTATGATCATGGACATATCGGGTTTAAACTGCCCGACGAGAGGGAATCTTTCGACAAGGCAATATCCGATACCGTGAAGGAGATTATCAATGGACTTCAATAAATCTAGGCAACCTCTGGCGATATTGGGCGTTACCTTTCTGCTGGGCGTCGG
>Ga0123353_10007053_pt1 | contig 15115 bp, 14 predicted proteins | sample TergutLab28metaG_3_FD_92763 | JGI IMG/M metagenome (GOLD analysis project Ga0123353, IMG submission 92763) | Labiotermes labralis P3 segment gut microbial communities from Petit-Saut dam, French Guiana - Lab288 P3 | ecosystem: Host-associated > Arthropoda: Insects > Digestive system > Gut ... | reverse complement strand
GGATTTTTCAAATGTGAAGGTGCAGATAACCTCGAGTTTTGTATTTTCCTTTGCAGCCCGTATCGCGATAGTGGCCTCCATTATATCGCTCATGGTCTCTATGCAGATTGCGTTGGCGCCGCCCTTCTCAAGCGCGACTACCTGCTCCTTGAACGCGTCGTACATTTCCTTTTCTGTGACGTCCTCCAAAAGGAGCATTTTTCCCGTCGGGCCAACCGACGCGATTACCCATTTGTCCGCGCCAGCCTCCTCGCGGGACGCGCGCGCGGCGGCTTCGTTTATCTCCGCCGCCTGTTCGGCCAGGCCGTAGTGCTCCAGCTTATAGCTTGTGCCGCCAAAACTGTTTGTCTCGACCATATCGGCGCCCGCCGTTATATAGCTGTTGGCGACGTCGCGCACGTCGTCGAAGTTTGTCAGGCACCAATGTTCGGGGCATTCGCCGGGCTTCAGCCCCTTCTTGTGCAAAAACGTACCCCACGCGCCGTCTGAAACGAGCACTTTTCCGGTTTTTAATACCTCTGTAATCTTTTTCATATAAAAACGCCTCCATATTGAAATGTATATTTATTAATATATTTACTATAATATTGCCCTACACGGCGCCGCGGGCGCGCTCCAAACAAAACGGGACTGAGCGTTCAGCATAAATATTGCCCTACACGGCGCCGCGGGCGCGCTCCCTTTCATAGTTGCGCCTGTATTCGCCGGGTGTACAGCCCTCAACTTTTTTAAATACCCTGTTGAAATAACTTTGGCTCTCAAAGCCAACGCGCCCCGGTATCTCCGCGATGTTTACGCGCGGGTCCCTCAGAAGCTTCCGGCTCTCGTCAATCCGTATTTCGGCGATATACATACCCGGCGTTTTACCGGTCTTTTCCTTGAACAACCTGCAAAAATATGTGGGGCTCATATACACGTGCTCCGCCACATCCTTTAACGATATTTTATCGGTGTAATTCCTGCGCATAAACGCCGACGCCCTTGTCGCCATATCGTCTTTCCTGTCGCAGGGAAAGTCAAATACATGCTGCGCAAAACGCCTCATCACCCCGTACAGCCACTCCACAATATCGTCAAGCGTACCCAGCGCGTCGATTTCCCGCAGATAATTATAGTTAAGCCCGAAGATGGCGTCCATATTGGCGCTGCCCTTAAGCGCGGCGCGCGACAAAAGGACCGTCAGCTCCACCACCCTTGAACGCAGTATCGTCAAATCGCCGCCGGACTGGAACAATATCTGCCCGAGTATATCGTTGAGCGGGCCCCCGGCTTTACGGTAATCGCCCTGGCTGATTGCGAGCAGCAGCTCGTTTTCCTTTTCGATCGGATACGCCGTCGTAAAAACTACGTCCTGGGGGGGGTTGGCAGGCGAGTAGCTGTTCTGCCGCCCCTGGGAGGCGCACATATACAGGAGTTCGCTGATTGAGCGCGCCCGGGCCGGGTCCAATACCGGAATGGATTCCAGCCTGTCGCGGATCATCCGCGCCGCGCCGCTGTTCATAAGCCCGAATTTTTGCAAGTCTATCTCCATAAATTCATCGCGGTCTGTCAATAAAAAAGGCCCCGCGAGCACGCCCGACGTCATTTCACCGTCGTATTCCGCCAGCGGGGAGGCGCAGTATGTGAGGCCGGACGGGACTATAAAAATATAGCGCCCGCCAAAGCGCCTCGACTGGTAGCATCCGTAAAGCAACGCGACATGATCGGCCTCCCCGATATCCAGGACAGCGTGAAACGCCTTCAGGAAGTCCGAAGCATACTGGGAAGACTCAAACAGCTTCCTGCCGGAGGTGTCGATTGCGGATACGCCCAACCCTGTCGAAAGTGAAAGGTAATCAAATACCTCATACGGTTTAACCATGTATAAATACCCGACAATATATTATCATAGCGTCTTTTGCCTCTCAATTAATTGCGGCTTCCGCATAAGATAGTGCAAAAAGATCGCAAGATATGTAAAACTTTACATAAAAAACGCCGCTATTGCGGCGATTTTAAATAACTATATGTCTGCTGTGATTCATTTCCCGCCGTGTTGGCGTCTAGCTGTTGTGCTTCATGTTTTCCTCTTCCCTGTAGTGATCCATTTTTACCCTGAACAATTCGCCGTTTGTTGGGGGCGTATAGGTAATTGCGTTGGCCCCGGCGTCAATCGTCGCCATGATGCTGTCGTATGTCCCGCCGCCGGTCGCTATGATGGGCAGGTCCGGATATTGCCCCCGTATTTTTTTTACGATCATCGCCGTCGAAGCCCCGCCGCTGACATTGAGTATGTCGGCGCCGGAGCCGAGCCTTTCGCCGATGTCGGTCAGGTCCGATACAATCGTCACGACCACGGGGATATCGATCGTGTCTTTGACCGTCCTAATCGTCTCCAGCGAGGCGGGGGCGTTGAGCACGACCGCGATCGCGCCCTGGAATTCCGCGTGCAGCGCGATATTTACCGAACGCTGCCCCTGGGTCGTCCCGCCCCCGACGCCGCACAGGACCGGGACGTCGGCGACTTCCATAATGGCGTTTGTGATTGCGGGGTGGGGCGTAAACGGGTACACGGCGATAATTGCGTCCGCGTTGGTGTTTTTAATAATTGCGATATCTGTTGAAAACAGCAGGGAGTGTATGGTTTTGCCGAACAGCCTGATTCCGCTGCATTCTTTTTCTATAACCCCGGGTACTTCGACGATGGTTTTCCGAAATTCACCCACCAGTTCCGGCGGGGCCTTCCGCCTGTTTATATTATCCATAAACCAGCCTTTCTTTATGATAAAATCAGTTCAGCACGGCTTTCCCTCAGCGCGTTGATTATATCGGATATATTTTCTGCCTTTTTTTCCAGAATGACGCCGCTGAGCGGGTAAAAATCCGTTGAATGCGAATCGCTGCCCGACTGTTTTGGCAGATTGTGTTTTTTTGCAAAAGCCAGCGCTTTGGCGTTGGTCTTCGCTGGCATGGACGCGTTGTATATCTCTACCCCGTCCAAAAGTTCCGGGGCGACCGGAAATTTATATTCAATATACCATGAATCCCGAAACGGGTGCGCCTGGGCTATATAGCCTCCGTTTTTATGCACGAGCCCGCTGTAAGCTTCCGCCGTCAGGTTTTCCATCCCGGGGTGCGCCGTAAAAAAAGACGGATTGAGGCCGTAAGTTAAAAAATCCGAGCCTCGGATGCTGAATTCCAACCCGAAGAACACATCCAGCCCGATCTTTTCGCCCTCGGCCAAAGCCGCTTCATAACCGGAAAAAAAGGCCTTCATTTTATCATTCCACGTCATTCGCCTGGGTACCGTCGAATTTCCGTTGATGAAGTGATCCGTTACGATTATTCCCGTATAGCCGTTGCCCTTGTACGCGCGTACCTGCTCTTTCGCCGTACTTATCGCGCAGGCGCTGACTTCCGATGTGTGCATATGCGTTTCATACTTATAATTCATAAACTATCCCTTGATTCCGCCGCCGCAGTTCCGTTTTATGCATTAAAGGGCGCCATTGCGGAAATAACGCCAGCCAGGCCGGTGTTTGCCGCAATCCGGCGCTATTAATTTATTTATTGTACCCTATGAATTCCTCCGCCTCAATAGGCGGCAAGTTGAAATACGGCTTTGATTATAAAACTTTGATCATTGAATGGTCGCTGATAATATACACGCCCGATAAAAAATGGCGTAAACGCGGTACGGGGCCGCGTTTACGCCATTTTATACCCATATTGTATTTTATTTACGCGTTAATCAGGTGTATTTGTCCGTCGCAGACGCCCTGTTACACTATGGCGGCGACTTTATCGAAGAATTCCTCTTTTGTGCCGCATACGGTAAACTCCCCGTTCAGATAGCCGAAAACCTTGCCTTCCAGGTCAGGGTTTTTAGCGATGCACTTGCCGATGCACCCCGTTGTATGGTCTTTTGCCTTGACCTTACCCTTCAGCTCCGTTACGTCAAACCCCGAACATTTTTTACATACGCGGACCTTTTTCATCTCAGCCATTTTCATACTCCTTAATAAAAATTCGTTTTGGTGACCGGACGATTATATCACGAACATATGTTCGACACAATAGTAAAACGATAAAATATTTACATTAATTTTTGTGCTGATTGTGAACAATAACTTTATACTTCGCAGTATATCCGTTTCAGGTTGTCCAGGCTGACCTTTGTCCCGTACCTGCATTCCTCCATGCCTTCGTATTCGACGAAGATGCTGCCGTCGAACCCATAGGTTTTAATGCTCTTTATTATTTCATACATATCCAGGTCGCCCTGCCCCAGAATCGAACCCCTCAGGAACTGGCCGCCCGCGGAGCGGAACCACGCGCCGGAACAGTCGAATTGCGTCGCGTCTCCGGGATCCCTGTTGCCGGGGCGTATATAAAAGTCTTTCATGTGGATTGTCGTGGCAAAGGGCAGCATTTTCGTTACCGCTACCTCCGGCTTGTCGTCCACGCATATATAGTTGCCGACGTCCAGCTGGTGCCCGAAATTATCGGATTTAACGCTGTTTAATATATACCTGACCCTGTCGTAGCCGTTGGCGTGGAAACCATGGTTTTCCAGCAGGATTTTTATGCCCATCGACTGCCCGTATCCGCATAGTTCTTCATATGTTTGTACTATTAACGGTATTTCGCCCAGGAACGCTTCGATTGTGTTGAACTCGATTGGCCGCCTGAACCCTGCGCAATCGCACCTGAACGTCGTAATACCCAGCCCCGCCGCGGCGTCTATATGCGATTTTACCCTTTTTATTTCATCGGCCAGTTGTTCGCCGGTCAGCATCAGAAAATTGGCGTTCAGCGAATAATTGTCAACCGGGACGCCGTATTTTTCAGCCGCTTCCCTTATACGGGCCGCAAGCCCGCCATCGGACAATAAATCTATGCCGAACGGCACTATTTCAATCACTTCGGCGCCCTGTTCGCACAGCCAGTCGATCCCCTGTTCAGCCGTGATCTCCCCGCGCATTATCAATCTGCTGATACCGTATATGCTCGCTCCGAATTTAGGCATAACATATTCCTCTCAATTGCATTTTTGTTATATTAAGATTGAAATATATAAGCTCCATTTTTCTTTTGGCTTTCAATTCATGCGATGCTGACGTCGCGCCGTGCGGGGTAAACCGGCGTGACGTGTCGTCATACCCTGCCGTATTGCTGGATTGTCGCCATGATCAACCGGAGGCTGTCCAGCGAGCTGCCGTAGTTGATCGACCCAGCCGTCGCTATGTTGACCCCTCCGTACTTCATGCCGTCCAGGCAGTCGCGTTTCGTCTGCCTGACAAGCTCCGCGCGGTCGTTTCGCGAAAACGCGAACGGCGCTATACAGCCGTCTATCCGCGCGTCCGGCAGGTATTTGCGGATTTCCGGGACCAGCACGTCCGGGCCGAAGTTGACGCCGTTCAGTTTAACGCGCCCCAGAATCGGGAGCAGGCGGCCCATGCTGCTGTCGGAGTGCTGGAACCGCCGGTGCCCGGGCAGCGGGCTGTAGTGATCAAACACTGTTTTTAACACCGGGTAGCCGAACAATTCGTACATTTCAGCCGAAAGCATACAGCAGTTGTCGTCGGCGAATGAAAACCCGGGCATGCTTTGCGGGGTTTCGCCGGCTTCACTGTCTGTGACGGCGGCCATTTGCAAAATTGCGTGGGCGATAGCCGCGGAAAAACGCCTCGCCAAGTCCGGTTCGTCGGCGATCAGAAAAATAAACTCCTCCACGCCCAATATGGAGCAGGCCAGCGTGACCGGCCCGCGGATATGGCGCAATACCGGCGGTTTTATGCCTTTTGTTTCAAACAGGCGCTTTTTTTCGGCCTCCCATTCCGGCGGCAGCATAAACTCCCGGTAATCCATTGCCTCAACCCTGTCGAGTACCTTTTCCAGCTCTCTGTAGTTGTTTGCGCCCTTTGTGAGCCATTCGGAGTTATCTTCCCATATGTACTCCCCGCCGAAGGCCTCGCCGATCCGTTTCACATACGGAAAACCCATACCGGCTGCCGGGGGGTCCTCGTCCATGACGCGCCGCCCGACGATCTCCTCCGCCTTATCGTTGTACATGCGCCTCCATTTGCGCATATCATCAGGGTCCTGGGCCGCCCACGGGTGGCTGGTTTCGATGCCCAGTTCGTCAAAAATGCATTCGTCGTTCATTTGGATGCCAAGTGAAACCATCGTGCCGTTATTAAAGCAGTTGTCCGATTGGGCAAATTCGTTGTCTTTCCAGAATTGCGCAAGGTCAAGCCCGTCGCCGTATTTGTTAGCCGCGTTGTTTGTACCCATGCCGCCCCCTGTCCGTTCCAATCCATATTATTATATAGTTCATGCCCGCAAGAATGCTTTTTTTGAGATTATCATATATACAGCGCCGTGTAAATCAGGCGGTTTAATAACGGGCGGATATATATGCCAAACGTTACATTTCACGCGTTGTCAATAATCATGTTATAAACTCCCGTCATCCCGGGCTTGACCCGGGATCCCCGCGGCCACTCGTTATAAACTCCCGTCATCCCGGGCTGGGCGTGAACTGTAACCGTGACACGTCAGTCCATTACCTATATAATATATTCATGAAAAGGCTTATCGAATGCATACCCAATTTCAGCGAAGGCCGCGACATGGGCGTAGTCTCGGCGCTGGCCGCCGCCGCCGAAAGCGCGCCGGGGGCCGTTTTGCTGGATTATTCGGCGGACGCCGATCACAACCGCAGCGTGTTCACCATATTGGGTAAGCCGGAAAGCGTCGCCGAAGCCGCGTTCCTGATGTGCCGCGCCGCGCGCGATAATATCGACATGACTAAACATTCCGGCGGGCACCCGCGCATTGGGGCGGCTGACGTCATACCTTTTACGCCGGTTATGGACGGTACAATGGATGAGTGCGTGGAAATTTCGTTTATGACGGCCAGGCGCATATATGACGAACTGGGCGTGCCGTGTTTTTTATATGGTGAATCGTGCAGGCGCGAAGAGCGCCGCGACCTCGCGGACATCCGGAGAGGCGGGTTTGAGGGGATGCCGCAAAAACTTTTGCTCGCGGATTGGGCGCCTGATTTTGGCGGGCGGGCCATCCACCCGACTGCCGGGGTCACAGCGGTCGGCGCCCGTAAACCGCTGGTCGCGTTCAACGTAAACCTCAAAACGCCCGACGTAAGTATCGCAAAAAAAATCGCAAAAGCCATACGGGGCTCCGACGGCGGGTATGAGTTTTGCAAGGCCATCGGCGTCATGCTGGAAAACAAAGGCGCCGCCCAGGTATCCATGAACATGACCGACTATAACGCCACGCCGATATACGCCGTCTATGAGGCAATCCGCGCCGAAGCTGGGCGGTTCGGCGTGGAGGTCGCGGAAAGCGAACTCATCGGGCTCGTACCGGCCAGGGCGTTGGCAGACTGCGCCGCGCATTATTTAAAACTGGGTAATTACGACTATGACCGGCAGGCGCTGGAAAGCCATTTGCTCAGGCATTTGGACGGTTTTGAATGAAAGGTTTAATAGGAGTATTTATGTTGTTAGCTGACAAATCGATAAATGACTATTCGGCGCTGCTCGCGTCCGGCGCGCCCGCGCCGGGCGGCGGATCGGCCGCCGCGCTCATAGGCGCAATCGGGGTTTCGCTGACCTGCATGGTGGGGGCGCTCACAGGCGGGCGCGAAAAATTTGCCGAACATGAAGAATTCATCGCCGGGCTAATGGAACAGGCGCGAAATATTCAAAGCGAACTAATAAAGCAGGTGGATGAAGATACAATAGTCTTTAATAGAATGAGCGCGGCGTATAAAATACCGAAGGATACCGAGGGGGACAAAACCGCCAGAAAAAATGCCATGCAAACGGCGTTGAAAGACTGCACGGTTACGCCGTACAGGGTTTTGACGCTGAGCGTAAAAGCCCTGGATTTGACGGAGCTGGCAATAGGGCGGTCAAACCCTAACGTCGTCAGCGATCTGGGCGTCGCCGCCCTGTGCCTGAAAGCCGCCGCGCAAAGCGCCTGGCTCAATATGCTCATTAACCTGGACAGCATAAAAGACGCGGATTTCGCCCGTGAGTACAGGGAAAAAGGCGCGGCGGCCCTGGGGGAAGCCATACAGGCGGCGGATTCAATTTACGTGTTTGTGGAAAAAACCTGCGGCGGGTAATGTATTATTAACTCTATATATGTCATTGCCGCTAACATTCGTTTGTGTTAATATGCGTTTGTTGTAATCACATATCATCAGTGATAAGATAAAATCCGGCAAAACATTATTAATTGCGTATCTGATAAAACAGCGGCGCGGCGCGCCGTGATTATACATGGAGATTTGATGTCCAGAGTCATAGCGATTGCCAACCAGAAAGGCGGGGTCGGAAAGACGACGACAGCCGTTAACCTGAGCGCGTGTATCGCATACGGCGGAAAAAAGGTGCTGCTGGTCGATATCGACCCGCAGGGGAATACCACAAGCGGCTTTGGGATTGACAGGGATAAGCTTGCGGTTACTGTTTATGACGTACTGATTAACGGCGAGGAGATAAACAACGCCGTTACCGGGACGATGGTGGATTCATTAAACCTGTGCCCCGCCAATATCCAGTTGGCAGGGGCGGAGATAGAACTGGTGGAATTAGCCGATCGTGAAAACAGGCTGAAAAACGCGCTTTTGGAATACCGTAACGAATACGACATTGTCATGATCGACTGCCCGCCATCGCTGGGGCTGCTGACATTAAACGCGCTGACGGCCGCGGATTCGGTTATCATGCCGATACAATGCGAATACTACGCCCTGGAAGGCGTCGGGCAGCTGGTGCGGACCATCAACCTCGTTAAACAGAATTTTAACCCGTCGCTTGTCATAGAGGGCGTCGCCCTGACCATGTATGACGCGAGGACCAACCTCTCCGTACAGGTTGTAGACGAAATAAGGCGGCATTTCAGGGGTTTTGTATATCCGTCCTACATCCCCAGGAACGTCAAGCTAGGCGAAGCGCCGAGCCATGGGCTGCCGATCATTTTATACGACGCGGCAAGCAGGGGGGCCCTGGCGTATTCCGAACTGGCGGCGGCGGTAATGGAACGCATTGCCGGAAGGGCCGCCGGGACGTGATATATTTTTTATTAATATAAAAATAATACGGCTGCATTGCTATATTCATGCTATCTATATCAATGCTATAAATTAAAATATTATAACTATATCGAAATAAAACGGAGGGTTGTTTGAAAAAGGTTTTAGGGAAAGGCCTGGACGCGCTGCTGCCATCGATCCCCGACGGGGTAATGTCCGGGCGGGACGACGGCCCGGTACGGGGCGCGGAGGGCTCGACAGGCGCCGGGGCGCCGTCCGGCAAAACCACGAAAAAAAAACCAGCCGGCAACAGCAAAAAAACCGGCGCTTCAAATACCGTAGTTGAGCTTGAAATCGGAAGGATAGAGCCGAACCCCGGACAGCCCAGAAAGAGTTTCGACGGCGACGCGTTAAATCAGCTTGCGCAGTCTATTTCCGAAATCGGCGTCATCCAGCCCATCATTGTCACAGACGAAGGCGGCTATTATAAAATCATCGCGGGCGAAAGGCGCTGGCGCGCCGCCAGGATTGCTGGGCTCGCGACCGTCCCGTCCATAATCAGGGGCTATGTTGAAGGCCAGGCGGTGGAAGTGGCGTTGATTGAGAACCTCCAGCGCGAGGATTTGAACCCTGTTGAAGAGGCGAACGGATATAACCGGTTAATTGCCGAATACGGATACACGCAGGAGAGGATAGCGCGGGTTGTGGGCAAGAGCAGGCCCGCTATTGCCAACTCCATAAGGCTGCTAAAATTGTCTGAACATATCAGGGGGCTGCTGTCCGGCGGCGCCCTGTCGGCGGGGCACGCGAGGGCCCTTTTGGCCGCGCCGTCCGGCGCGCGCAGGAATGAAATCGCCGATGCGATTGTTGATAAGGGCTTAAACGTGCGCCAGGCCGAGGCGCTGGTCAACAAACTTGTCGGCGTGGAAAATTTAAAGCCTGGCAACGCAAAAGGCGCAGCATCCGGCGCAGCGCCCGGTACAACGCTCGACGCAACGCCAAGCAATATATCCGTTGCAGCGTCCGGTGACATATCCGGCGGCTTGTTAAATAACGCATCCGGCGCGGCTCCGACATACGCACCCGGCGGCTTGCCAAATAACGCAACCGGCGCAGCTCCGACATACGCACCCGGCGGCATATCTGTTGAATTCGGACGCGAAGCGGGTTTAAAACATATCGAGGATGAACTGCGCAAACACCTGAGCACGCGTGTCACGCTGGACGCCCAATCCGGAAAAACGGGCAGGATAATCATAGAATTTTATGGGGACGAAGACCTGCAGCGTTTGCTGGAACAACTGGGGTTGGACGGATTAACCTAAAGCACCAACATCGCCCGCAATGGCGTCATCACAATGAATATTGTTAGTCCGTCATTGCGGTAGGCTACACTTACTCCGGGCTTGACCCGGAGTTGACCCGCAATCTCATTCGGCATTTCGTAGGGCGCGATGTCCTCATCGCGACGCGGTAAGCATACGCGCACTGTGGCATTTGGCATAACGTGCTTATTTGCTATAAAAACGGTGCGATGAGGGCGTCGCCCCGTGGTAAGCATTCGCACACTGTGGCGTTTGCATAATGTGCTTATATGCTATAAATATTACTTATAGGAGTTGGAACTATGGACGCGTTGCTTGAATATAGCCCTGCGCTACTGCTGACTATGGGGGTTATATTTTCGCTCCTGATCGGGGCGTTGATCCTGACCGTTTCAACGCGCGCCGAGCTGCACCATATCAGAACAAACTACAACATGCTGATAGACTACCTCGGCGACGACAAGTCGCGCGACCTCCTGCATGAGCTGGCGTCGCTGATACGCGGTATCGAACACGACAACAGGATAACGGAGAAGGATATCGCGCAGCTGTATTCGATTCTCGAATACTGCGTCCAGAAGGTGGCGGTTGTCCGGTACAATGCGTTCCATAATGTCGGCAGCGATCAGAGTTTTTCAGTCGCCCTTCTGGATATCGGGGACAACGGCGTGGTCATTTCCGGCATATACGGGCGCGATTCGTCCACGACATACGCAAAACCTGTCCGCGGCGGCGCTTCGGACTATGTGCTGACCGACGAGGAAGAGGACGCCATCGCCCTCGCCCGCAAACGCTACCGGGACGCGTCCTACTACACCAGCGAACCCCATCCCGAATAAACCGAAGCAGGAAGCTTCTTACCTTTAACATCCATCTTCTATTATCCAACCTCCAACCTCCAACCTCCAACCTCCAACCTCCAACCTCCAACCTCCAACCTCCAACCTCCAACCTCCAATATCCACCGACTTATCCACTTTTCACGTTTTTAAACAAGAAGTTGAACAGCTTGATTTTATTGGTTGAACCGCTTGTCGCACGTCTGTCAAGGGGTTTTATACACAAAATGAAAAAAGGTTGTTCAAAACTCAAAAAAAAATAAAAGCCTTAAAACCGTTGAGGTTAAAGGCTTTTAGTGTTTTAGGAAATGATTCCCAGATAAAACATCCGTTTAATGTGCATAAGTCCATTTATTTTGCACATCATATTATTGATAACATTAGTTAGCAGGTTTAATTTTTAATACATTCCGCCCATTCCGCCGCCGCCCATTCCGCCGCCTGGCATCGGGGGCTCTTTTTCAGGAATATCCGCGACCAGGCTCTCCGTAGTGAGCAGCATTGCCGCCACGGAAGCCGCGTTTTGCAACGCCGTGCGCGCGACTTTTGCCGGGTCCACGATGCCTGCGCCGACCATGTCCACGATATTTTCGGACAGCACGTCGAATCCCGCGCCCTTGCTTGCCGACTTAACCTTATCGACGATGACGGAGCCTTCCAGGCCAGCGTTCTTGGTGATTTGTTTTACAGGTTCCTCCATGGCCTTGAGTACGGCTTCGACGCCCGTCTTCTCATCGCCCGAAGTGGTGTCCAGCAGCGCCGCGACATTTTCGAGCACGTTGATGTACGCAGTCCCGCCGCCCGGGACGATGCCTTCCTCTACCGCCGCCTTTGTCGCAGCGAGCGCGTCTTCGATGCGCATTTTCTTTTCTTTCATTTCAGTCTCGGTAGCCGCGCCGACCTGGATGACTGCTACGCCGCCCGACAGTTTGGCGAGCCTCTCCTGGAGTTTTTCGCGGTCGAAGTCCGATGTCGTCTCTTCAATCTGCGCTTTGATTGAATTGATACGGGCCTTGATGTCTTCCTGCAGCCCGGCGCCGTCTACGATGATCGTATTTTCCTTCTGTACCTTGACCTGGCGCGCCCTGCCCAACAGGGACAGATCAGCTTCTTTAAGATCCAGCCCGACTTCTTCGCTGATAACGCGCCCGCCCGTGAGCACCGCGATATCTTCGAGCATTGCCTTGCGGCGGTCGCCAAAACCCGGAGCCTTAACCGCGACGCAGATAAACGTGCCGCGCAGTTTGTTGACGATCAGCGTGGCCAGGGCTTCGCCCTCGACGTCTTCTGCGATCAATACGAGTTTTTTGCCCTGCTGCACGATTTTTTCCAGTATCGGGAGTATATCCTGTACATTGCTGAGCTTTTTATCTGTAATCAGGATGTAAGGCTCGTCCAGTACGGCCTCCATCTTGTCGGTGTCTGTAGCCATATACGCGGAGACATACCCGCGGTCAAACTGCATGCCTTCGACGATGTCCACGCTTGTCGTCATCGTCTTGGATTCTTCGACGGTGATGACGCCGTCGTTTGTGACTTTTTCCATCGCGTCCGCGATGAATTCCCCGATTTCCTCGTCGCTGGACGAAACCGCGGCTACGCGGCAGATATCGGAACGGCCGTTTACGTTCTTCGAATTGTTTTTGATCCCCTCGACTGCGGCGGCGACTGCTTTTTCAATGCCGCGCTTTAAGATCATGGGGTTTGCGCCCGCGGCGACATTCTTGAGGCCCTCGCGCACTATCGCCTGCGCCAGCAGGATAGCGGTCGTCGTGCCGTCGCCGGCTACGTCGTTTGTCTTTGTCGCGACTTCCTTGACCAGCGAAGCGCCCATTGCCTCGAATTTGTCTTCAAGGTCGATCTCTTTTGCGATGGTCACGCCGTCGTTTGTCACGACAGGCGAGCCGAACTTCTTGTCGAGGACTACATTCCTGCCCTTGGGGCCGAGTGTGATTTTTACGGTGTCGGCGAGATGGTTTACGCCTCTTTCAAGGGCGCGCCTTGCATCTTCGCTATAAATGATCTCTTTTGCCATGCATATGCCTCCCAAAAATTAATTAGTTCACTTTACTTTACGACTGCCAGGATATCAGACTGGCTGAGGATCGTATATTCGTCTCCATCCAGCTTAAACTCCGTACCCGCGTACTTGCTGATGAGGACCCTGTCCCCTACCTTGACTTCCATCTTGACTTCCTTGCCGTCGACCAGTCCCCCCGGGCCCACTTCGATCACTTCCGCAATCTGCGGCTTTTCCTTTGCCGTACCCGGCAGTACAATCCCACTCTTTGTTGTTTCCTCGGATTCGAGCATTTTGATAACAACCCTTTCACCCAATGGCTGTATCTTCATTCGACGTACCTCCCATATCAATTTCATTTCATAATGATAATGCCTTAAACGTATTGTTAGCACTCAAGCATGCCGAGTGCTAACAGTATAATACTTAATAACGAAATTGAACGCAAACGCGCATATTGTATGATATCGGTGGTATTTTGCCGTGAGAGGGGATGTAGAGATAAAAACATATGGTTATCTTGCAATTGCTCCGTGTAACTTGATATTGCTCAAAGACGCCAAATCTTCATATATTCAACGTCCGCAACGGGGCCCCATGCAGTTTATCCGTGTTATAATATCAAACCGCCGCCGCGTACCGCGCCTCAATGGAACCGCCGGGTGCTCCCCTAAAGCTTCATCTTAGCAAACCGCCGCCGCGTACCGCGCCTCAATGGAACCGCCGGGTGATCCCCTGAAGCTTCATTTTCATTTCATCGCCGACAGGGGCCGCCTGGAGCATTTTTTCGTATAGCGCGTGATCCTCGCCCTCCTGCGGGTTTCGGAGCTTCCTGCCCCTTTGGCGGGAAAACACGCTGAGTATGCCCTCCGAAATATCGGCCTTGCCATCTGTCGAATAATACAATGCCAGGCATAACTTTGCCATATAATTGCTCTGCTGGATTTTCAGGACGCTGTTTGCCAGTAAAATCGCAGGCGTGACCTGGCCGCTCATATAGTAAGCCATCGAAAGGCGTATCCTCGAACTTTTGATCTCGGGGTACGCCATGATGGATTTTTCGAACTGCCGTATCGCCTCTTTATAATTGCCGCGCCGCAGGTACATGCTGCCCGCCGCGTGAAGTTTCAATGAAGAGTCGCGGCTGCGCTTTTGGGCGCGTTCGCTTATGCCGATCTGGTTGTCCGGGTCGAAGTCGTCGCCCTCGTCCGGCATCCGCATGTGAAAGAGGATTTCAAAGGCGTCTTCGTAGAATTCGCCGTCTTCCTCCATGAGCAGGTATTTTTCAAAATAATGCAGTGATTTTTCGATATTTCCGACTTCGAAATAATTGCAGCCAAGCCCGAAATAACACTCCGTGTACGTCGGGTCGATATTGAGGATTATATAATTGAGCAATTTTATGGATTCGCGCGTCTGTTTCAGTTCGACGAGGATGCAGGCCTTATTGAATATATAGTCCGGGTTATACGCGTCCTGTTCTATCGCCATTTCGATATATCTCAACGCTTCCGGATAGTTCCTGTTAATGGCGTGCCTTAACGATATGCGAAAATACAGCCCGTGGTTCTGCGAAAACTGTAATACCTTGCTCCCTCTGAGTATATGCCGCGTCTTTTTCAATGTTATATGTCCCCGGTTTACGCTTTAAACATTTGCGTTAATTTGATATAAATATAGTATATCGCGTATTTTATGTCAAATTGTCAAAAGTCCGGAGTATTATCCGGCAAAATATATATCGGCTTATTTAGTCAAAATAAAGAGTTGCCGATTTTTATGCCAATACGCGGCGTGTCAGCCGCGGGGCGGCGCCTGCGAATACGCGGCGTGTCAGCCGCGGGGCGGCGCCTGCGAATACGCGGCGTGTCAGCCGCGGAGC
>Ga0123353_10007052_pt1 | contig 15115 bp, 9 predicted proteins | sample TergutLab28metaG_3_FD_92763 | JGI IMG/M metagenome (GOLD analysis project Ga0123353, IMG submission 92763) | Labiotermes labralis P3 segment gut microbial communities from Petit-Saut dam, French Guiana - Lab288 P3 | ecosystem: Host-associated > Arthropoda: Insects > Digestive system > Gut ... | reverse complement strand
TTCGTCTAACTCGCCCGATTTGAAAATATTGTTCAAATGTTTTGTAATAGCAGGTCGTTGTGTCCCAAATAGTTCTGCAATTTGCGCTTGGCAAAGCCTATTTTTGGGCGAGGGTTGGCGATGCGGTGTGAGCGCAGCGAACACGGCAAAAGCCAACTATCTATAAAATATCTTTGCTTCATTTTTGCTCTTGTCTTTTATTTTTGTCATTCATCACTTTCAAATTTCGCTATAGTTGTCCGCAACGCTCTGTTTTTTTTGCTTCCAAATCGCACTGCGCTGTCCGCTACTGGCGCATAACTCGTATATTCATGTATTTTCGCCGTTTAATTTTTTAATGCAAGAAATACATGAAACACGCAGATTACGTTTTTGAAACCAGTTGGGAAGTTTGTAACAAAGTAGGCGGGATTTACACCGTCTTGTCCACAAAAGCATTTACAGCTGTTCAAAATTATGGGAACAATTATATTTGTATCGGACCGGAGTTGTCGAAAGAAGATAACTCCGATTTTATTGAAGATCTTTCTCTTTTTAGAAACTGGCGGGAATTAGCGCAAAATGAAGGGCTACGCATTCGTACAGGACGTTGGAACATCAGCGGAAATCCAATCGTAATTTTAGTGGATTTTACTCCGTTTTTTGAAAAAAAGAACGAAATTTTGACCCAATTTTGGTTAAAGTATAAATTAGACTCCATTTCCGGTCAGTGGGACTACACCGAACCCGCCTTGTTCGGCTATGCCGCCGGACGGGTCATCGAGAGTTTCTACAACTTCCACTGCTCCGCCGCAGATAAAATCATCGCGCATTTTCACGAATGGATGACCGGAACCGGAATTTTGCATCTGGAGGAAGATGTCCCGCAAATTGCCACCGTTTTTACCACGCACGCTACCGTGCTCGGACGCTGCATTGCCGGAAACGGTTTGCCGCTGTATGGAATGATGGAAAGTTATAATCCTCAAGAGCTTGCGCAACAGTTTGGCGTGCAGTCAAAATATTCGTTAGAACATCTCTCTGCTAAATTTTCCGATGGCTTCACCACAGTGAGTCAAATTACCAATCGTGAATGTGCCGCATTTTTAGAAGAACCTGCCGATGTAATCACAATCAACGGCTTTGAAAACAACTTTGTGCCGCAAGGAGAAGAGTTTTCCAAAAAAAGAGCAACTGCCAGAAAAAAATTGGTTGAAGTTACCGAAGCACTCACCGGACAAGAAGTAGCGGAAAATACCCTATTCGTGATTAATAGCGGTCGCTATGAATTTAAAAACAAGGGCATTGACCTCTACATTGACGGATTGCGGAAATTGAAAGACCAACACACCGTTCGCCCGATTGTGGCGTATATTACAGTTCCGGCGGGAACCGGTGGGCAACGGCATGATTTGATTGAAATATTGGAAAATAACGCCGTAGGGGCAAGTTTAAACTTGCCCCTACGGCAACCGGTATTATACGATTACTGTACCCACCCATTACACGACCCCGACCACGACCCCATCATCAACCACCTGAAAAAAAACAACCTTGACAACTCCCCGAACACGCAAATAAAGGTAATCTTCGTCCCTGTATATTTAGACGGAAAAGACGGCATTTTTAACCTTCCCTATTACGATTTGTTAATCGGCTTCGATTTATCCATATTCCCCTCTTATTACGAGCCTTGGGGTTATACACCGTTAGAAAGCATCGCGTTTGGTATCCCGACCATCACCACTACATTAGCCGGATTCGGCGCATGGGTGCTGGATAATTTCGGCGAGCAACAGAGTGCTTATGTCATTCAGCGCAACGATGATAATGATGAAGAAGTGAGTGGTCGCATTGCCGATGCCCTCTATTATTATGCGAATTTGAATGTTGAAGAAAAAGTAAAACACGAGGCACTGGCTACCGAAATTGCGCAAAAAGCACTGTGGACGCATTTATTTGACAACTACCTGAGAACTTACGATATTGCATTAGAAAAAAGCGAGTTACGTTTCGATAAATACAAACACAAAGTATCCAAAATTGGAATGCAGGTGGATAAAATTAGAAAAACGGAACCTCAGTGGACGCATGTTACGGTGAAAACCAAATTGCCGGAAAATTTAGAAAAATTAGAAACATTAGCCCACAACTTATGGTGGAGCTGGAATTACGAAGCGCGCGAACTTTTTGAAGAGATTGCAGGCGCCGAAATGTGGAAACAGTTTCAGGAAAATCCTACGCATGTTTTGCAAATGTTGCCGTTGCCCCGTATTAAGGAATTTAGCAATAACACTCATTATGTCAAAAAGTTGGATAAAATATTTGAAGAGTTTCAATCTTACATGAATGTTGAAAAACCTGCGGATCAAGCCAAAATCGCGTATTTCAGCATGGAATACGGAATCAGCAATGAGTTGAAGATTTTTTCGGGCGGTTTGGGCATGCTTGCCGGCGATTACATGAAAGAAGCCAGCGATTGCAACGTGAATATGATAGGAGTGGGGCTTTTGTATCGGTATGGCTATTTTACGCAACAAATTTCACCGTTGGGAGACCAGCTTTCGCTTTACCCGAGTCAAAGTTTTTCAAAATTGCCCATCAGCCCTATAAAAGATGACACCGGTGAGTTTAAAATGATTTCCATCGCACTGCCCGGGCGCACGATATACGCACGGATATGGCGCGTGGAGGTGGGGCGGATTCCGTTGTACCTGTTAGACACCGACTTCGACCTCAACCAACCTCAGGATAGAAATGTTACGCACACGCTTTATGGGGGAGATATTGAAAACAGGTTAAAACAAGAGTTGTTGCTGGGCGTGGGTGGAATCAGAATGTTAAATGTATTGGAAGAAAATCCTGATTTGTACCATCTTAATGAAGGACATGCTGCTTTTTTAACCTTAGAGCGCCTTCACAATTACATGCGTGAAAACAACATGGTATTTCCGGCGGCGATGGAGCTGGTACGCGTTTCATCGCTTTACACTACGCACACGCCGGTGCCGGCAGGACACGACGCTTTTAGCGAGGACTTAATGCGTATCTATTTCGCCAATTATCCGTCGCGCTTCAATATTTCTTGGGAAGCATTTATGGCGCTGGGCAGAAAACACGTTGACTATGTGAACGATAAATTCTCTATGAGTATTCTCGGATGCAAAATGGCGCAAGAAGTAAACGGCGTGAGTAAAATTCACGGACGCGTTTCTCGTGAAATGTTCTTGGATTTATACGACGGACATTTTGCTAATGAATTGCATATTGACTACGTAACCAATGGGGTGCACTACCCAACTTGGGCGCACAAAAAATGGCAACACTACCACAAAGAGATTTTGGGGAATGGTTTTTTTGCCGACCAATCCAATCCGGAAACATGGAAAAAAATTGAGAAAGCGGACAATGCTACACTTTGGAAGATAAAAAATGAACTGCGTGCAGAATTATTAGACGAAGTGAAACAATTGCTCGAAGTGCAAATGATGACACGGAATGAATCGCCGGAGCTTATCCTGAAAACTTTAAAAGCCATTAAAAACAACACTCTTACGATTGGTTTTGCGCGTCGTTTTGCTACTTATAAGCGTGCACATTTGTTGTTTAGCAATAAAGAACGGTTGGCGCAAATTGTAAACCACCCTGAAAATCCGGTGCAGTTTTTATTTGCAGGGAAGGCGCATCCCATCGATAAAGCGGGTCAGGATTTGATTAAGAAAATCATTGAGTTTTCGCGCGAGCCGCAATTCATCGGAAAAATCATATTCTTAGAAAATTACGATATGATTTTGGCGAAGAAATTGGTTTCCGGCTGCGATGTTTGGCTAAACACGCCTACCCGTCCGTTGGAGGCTTCGGGAACAAGCGGTGAAAAGGCTATTATGAACGGCGTGCTGAATTTCAGCGTAATGGATGGCTGGTGGGCAGAAGGCTATACCCCCGAAGGCGGCTGGGCTATCAACGAAGAGATTACATACATAGACAGTTACCTGCAAGACCAATTAGATGCCACCGTGCTCTACAGCACCATTGAAGACAGCATTGCTAATGCGTTTTATACAAGAAATGAGGAAGATGTGCCTGAAATCTGGACGAACATGATGAAAGAAAACTTTGCCAAAATCTCCCCGCACTTCACCATGAAACGCCAATTAGAGGATTACTACAATAAATTCTATCACAAATTGGAGCACCGCGCAAAAATGCTGACCGGAGAATGCGAAAAGAAACTTTACGAGCTGTTACGCTGGAAAGAAAAGGTGTTAACCAATTGGGAAAATATAGAAGCTGTTAGCGTGAACCTTTATGATGCCAACGGTAAAACCTACTATTTGGGAGAAAAAGTAACACTCTCGGTTGATTTGCGTTTGGGCGCACTCAAACCCGAAGATGTTAAAGTAGAAATTTGCTTCATCCAAACCAACGAGCACGAAGAACTTTTATCAAAATGGCAGTTCAAATTTGTAAGCCAGGAAAATGGCATAACGCGCTATGAATGCGATTTAGAGCCCAACTACTCAGGCAGCTGGAAATGCGGCGTCCGAATCCAGCCCTCCAACCCGATGCTTCCGCATAATATGGATTTTAATTTGGTGAAATGGTTGTAATATATCACCCACACCCTCTCTTACAACAGGCACACAAACGAGGCGCGCATATGTCAAAACGCAACAAAAAAATGTTTTAAAACAACGTAAATCAATTGCAAAAAATAGTTCATTAGTTAAAGTTTTAATTACCATGTTTTTAGAAACCAAAGCCAATCGCTCAAATAAAAAAGGATGGATAGAAGTCATCTGTGGATCTATGTTTTCCGGTAAAACGGAAGAGCTGTTGCGCCGTATCAAACGCGCGCAGTTTGCCAAACAGAAAATTGAGCTTTTTAAGCCGGCAATAGATACGCGCTATGCCGAAACGGAAATGGTGTCGCACGATGCTTCCGCCATGCCCTCCACGCCGGTGCACAATGCTTCCGAAATTTTACTCTATGTTTCCATGGATACGGTGGAAGTGGTGGGCATTGACGAAATACAATTTTTTGACGAGGGTATCGTTGAGGTGTGTAACCAATTGGCAAATGCAGGAATCAGAGTGATTGTAGCCGGCTTGGATATGGATTATTTGGGAAACCCGTTCGGACCCATGCCCAAACTGATGGCAATTGCAGAGTACGTTTCAAAAGTTCATGCAATATGTGTGCACTGTGGCGACTTGGCACATTACTCCCACCGAATTATTGCCGGCGATAAACAAGTGCTACTCGGGGAAAAAGAAGCGTATGAACCATTATGCAGGCACTGCTTTCAGCAATTAAAAATTTAAAGATTTAAAAATTTAAAAAATCCATACAACAAATTATAAGCAATCGAAAAAACTTTGAACCTTAAATCTTTAAATCCTTAAATCTTTAAATTCTTAAATCTTTAAATTCTTAAATCTTTAAATTCTTAAATCTAATGCCCCTCCTAAATTATCTTTCCCAAAACCTCATCAATATCATTGATATTCTTTTAGTAATCACCATCATAATATTACTATTCCGTTGGTTGCGTGGCACTTCCGCAACGCGAATTATTATAGGTTTGATTTTGGTGTATGTCGTATGGAAAGTAGTCTCTCTTTTTCATCTTACAGTGCTTTCCGAAATTTTAGGACAAATTATTCAGGTGGGCGTGATACTGTTGGTGATTATTTTCCAACCGGAAATACGTAAATTTCTGTATATTTTGGGAAACCGAAAATTCTTTAAGTGGTTTACCCGACATCATAAAGATGTGGATATAGATGAGGATATTGATGCGATTGTACGCGCTTGCAAACGAATGTCTGCTTCCCGAACAGGCGCATTAATCATCATTGCAAAAGCCAATTCTTTGAACGAAGTTATTGCTACCGGAGAACAAATTGATGCATTAGTCTCGCGAGAACTTTTAGAGAATATCTTTTTCAAAAATAGCCCGTTGCACGATGGAGCAGTGGTCATCAAAAAACATCGTATTGTTGCTGCGCGCTGCATTTTGCCGGTTTCCAAATCGGAGGCACTGCCTACGGATATTGGTTTGCGGCATCGTTCTGCAGTGGGAATTACTGCAGAGACTGATGCTATTGCGGTGGTTGTTTCGGAGCAAACCGGATATATTTCTGTTTCTATACAAGGGCAGTTGTACCGAAATATTTCGCCGACGGTGTTGAAGCAGAGGTTGTTGGGGAGAATTGAGATATGCTAATTTTTGGCTTGTTGCCACAGGGCTTCCATTTCTTCTAGTGTCATCTCCGGCAGCGGCTTCCCTAACTCTTTAGCTTTTTGTTCTATAAAGTTAAAACGTTTTATAAATTTTCGGTTGGTTTTTTCCAACGCATCTTCGGGGTTAATATTTACAAAACGAGCATAATTAATCAACGCAAATAAAATATCTCCAAACTCATCTTCCATTCTTTCAGAGTTTTGATCCTTCTCACAGTTAAATTCGGATAATTCTTCTTGCACCTTTTCCCATACCTGTTCGGTATTTTCCCAATCAAATCCTACGCCCCGCGCTTTTTCTTGAATGCGGTACGCTTTTACCATGGCAGGCAATGAGTTAGGTACGCCGCCCAGCACCGATTTGCTCCCCTCTTTTAATTTGATTTTTTCCCAATTTTCTTTTACTTCATCTACCGAATTTACGTGCACTTCGCCAAAAATATGTGGATGCCGGCGAATCAGTTTTTCACAGATCCCATTAATCACAGTTTCCATGTTGAAAAGGTTTTGCTCTTCTCCTATTTTTGCATAAAAAACGATGTGCAACAGCAAATCCCCCAGCTCTTTACCAATATCTGTATATTTTTTATCAATAACAGCATCCGATAATTCGTAAGTCTCTTCGATGGTTAAATACCGGAGAGAATCGAAAGTTTGTTTGCTATCCCAAGGACATTTGGCGCGCAACTCGTCCATAATGTCAAGTAACTTTTGAAAAGATTGAAGTCGTTTATCCATTTTGTTTAACAACTTATAGCGGTTTGGTCGGTTTGTCTCCATGTAACATCAACTCCCGGTCCGATTTTGTCTTGAATTCTACCGCCTACAAGAAGTCCTATCGCAAAAAAGACGATGGCAATGGTGTAGAGAAGTCCCGCTTCTGTGCTTGACCAATCCCAACCTCCATCGCTGAGAGATGCAGTTAATTTTGTTTTAAGAACACTCCAAGCATAAAGAACGCCTATTGATAAGTTAAAAAGAATGCCGGCTAATAATACCAGGTTGCCTCTCCTGTAATTTTCCATTGTGTTATTTCAATTAATTTGTATTCGTTTTTTGAGCGACAAAAATATATTTTCTCGCAAAGGCGCAAATGCGCAAAGTTTTTTTCTCTTTGCACCTTTGCGCCTTTGCGAGATTAATTAAAAAACGCAAATTTTCCTTCCTCAAACGAATCTATTTTTATCGGCATATCTTTATTCAACGAACCCGACAAGAGTATTTTCGACAGTTCGTTCAGGATTTTTTTCTGAATCACACGTTTCAACGGTCGGGCACCATATACCGGATCGTAGCCCATTTCGGCTAATAGATCCAACGCATATTTGGTAAACTCTACTTGTACGCCTTGCTCACTCAACATGCGGTTCAAATCGCCGATTTGAAGTTTTATGATCTCTTTGATTTCGCGTTTGGAAAGCGGTTGGAACATCACAATCTCATCAACACGATTGATAAACTCCGGACGTAGCGCCTTTTTTAGCAAGTCGGTAACCTCAGTTTTAGTACGCTCAAATACTTCTTCATCATTAAATTTACCTTTATCTGCGTAATTGTCTTGAATAATGTGCGATCCCATGTTTGAGGTCATGATAATAATCGTGTTCTTAAAGTCGGCAACGCGCCCTTTGTTGTCGGTCAATCTGCCGTCGTCTAAAACTTGCAGTAAGATGTTCAAAATATCGGGGTGCGCTTTTTCAATTTCGTCGCACAAAATCACTGAATACTGCTTGCGGCGCACTTTTTCGGTGAGTTGGCCGCCTTCATCGTAGCCCACGTAGCCCGGAGGCGATCCTATAAGCCTCGACACGGAATGCGCCTCTTGAAACTCGCTCATATCGAAGCGAATCATGGCATCTTCGGTATTGAATAAATATTCGGCTAATGCTTTGGCTAACTCGGTTTTTCCTACGCCGGTCGTTCCCATAAAGACGAACGAACCAATGGGGCGTTTACTGTCTTGAAAACCGGCACGGCTTCTGCGAATGGCATCGGCAATGGCGGTAATCGCTTCGTCTTGACCCACCACACGTTTGTGCAACTCTTCTTCCAAATGTAGCAACTTCATCTTTTCGCTTTGCATCATTTTGCTTACGGGGATGCCTGTCCAGCGCGCCACCACTTCGGCAATATCGTCGCTGCCCACCTCTTCATCAATCATAGCGCCGTCGGCTTGCAGATTCGTAAGTTCTTGTTGCAACTTCTCAATTTGCTCTTCGGCTTCTTTAATGGCTCCGTAGCGCAATTCCGCCACACGACCGTAGTTTCCTTGACGCTCCTGTTCGGCAGCCTCCAGTTTGAAATGCTCAATATCGGCTTTAATCTTTTGGATTCTTTCTGCCACCTCTTTTTCTGCGTGCCACTTGGCGTACAAGGTGTTGCGCTCTTCTTGCAAATCGGAAATAGTTTTGCCCAACTGCTCTATTTTTTCCGGCGCATTATCGTTTTTAATCGCCTCACGTTCAATCTCCAATTGACGGATTTTACGATCCAATTCATCTAATTCTTCCGGCATGGAGTTAATCTCTAACTTTAATTTCGATGCCGCTTCATCAATCAAGTCAATCGCTTTATCGGGAAGATGTCTATCCGTGATATATCTCGAAGACAATTCAACCGCTGCAATGATCGCTTCGTCCAAGATGCGCACCTGATGATGCGTTTCGTAGCGCTCTTTCAATCCGCGAAGAATAGAGATGGTGGAGTATTTATCCGGCTCTTCAATTTTCACAGGTTGGAATCGGCGTTCCAGCGCTTTGTCTTTTTCGAAATATTTTTGATATTCGTTTAAAGTGGTGGCGCCTATGGATCGAAGTTCACCGCGTGCCAGCGCAGGTTTCAGGATATTTGCGGCATCCATGGCGCCTTCGCCGGAGCCACCCGCACCCACCAGCGTGTGAATTTCGTCAATAAAGAGAATAATCTCACCGTTTGATTCAATCACCTCTTTGATCACATTTTTCAAACGTTCCTCAAATTCGCCTTTGTACTTGGCGCCTGCAATCAGAGCACCCATATCTAACGAATAGAGCTTTTTTGTTTTCAGGTTTTCGGGAATATCGCCGCTCACTAAGCGGTGCGCCAAGCCTTCGGCGATAGCGGTTTTCCCCACACCGGCTTCTCCGATAAGAATCGGGTTGTTTTTGGTTCTGCGCGACAAAATTTGCAACACGCGACGAATCTCCTCATCACGCCCAATCACGGGATCAAGTTTGCCTTTACGTGCGGCATCATTCAAATTCACTGCAAACTTATTCAATGAGTTATAAGACTCTTCGCTGCTGTCGCCGGTAGCTTTGCTGCCCTTGCGCAAATCTTCAATCGCGGTTTTTATGCCTTTTTCATTGATGCCGGCATCCTTCAAGATTTTAGAAGCAGCATCATCTGTCATAAAAATGCCATAAAACAAATGCTCTAACGAAACAAAATCATCGCCCAACTCATTGCTGAACAAAATCGCTTTTTGTATGGCGGTTTGTGCTGCCGGCGCAACATAAATGTCGCCGCCGTTGCCTTTTGCCAACGATTGAATCTGCTTTTCAACTACTTGCAAAATAATTTTCGGATTGGCATCCAACTTTTTAAGCAGAAACGGAATCACATTTGGATCCACTTCCACCAACGCTTTCAAAATATGAAGCGGCTCCATCCGCGCCTGATTGTGACTACGAGCAATCAATTGCGCCTGAGTTATCGCTTCTTGAGATTTTAGGGTTAAATTATTTAGGTTCATGTTTTTTTGATTTAAGATATAAAATTTAAGGTCTCCCCCGCTGGCGGGGGATTAAGGGGGTGGAGTTTAAGATTTAAAGATTTTAATTCTTTCTCTTTTGCAAATAGAATGCCAAAGATTTGTGGCTGACAAATTGTCACAAGGCTGATAACAATGTTTTTTTTACTTTTGCCAAAATTTTGAAACAACGTACGTTAATGCAGCAAAATCCCCTAAAATACTACACCTACCTCCTCACCGCCATGTTCTTATGGGGAGGTTCTTTTGTGCTCACCAAACATCTGCTTATCGACTTTAACCCCATCACCATCATTTTTTTACGTAGCGTAATAGCCTCGCTCGTTTTTGCCGTTTTTTGCATCATTATGTACAAAAGAGAGTTTAAAATTGCCAAAAGACACCTCAAATTTTTCATTGGATTGGCGTTTTTTGAACCCTTTCTCTATTTTTTGTTTGAAACATACAGTTTGCAACTATGCGATGCTTCGGTGGTGTCTGTAATTATCGCTACTATCCCGTTGTTTGTAGCATTGATGGCGGTTTTTGTCTTCAAGGAAAAGTTAAGTATGGTCAATTTCTTTGGCATATTTTTATCTATTTCTGGCATTGTCATTATGTTGTGGCGCAGTTTTACTCATGTTGATTTTAGTTTAGTAGGTGTATTTTTAGCATTCGGTGCCGTGCTCTCTACTATTGGATACACTTATTTTGTCAAAAAACTCACGCTCTATTATAGCCCGGTGATCATCATTACATGGCAAAATATTTTAGGCTTGGTTGCCTTTTTACCGTTAGTTTTTATGCTGAATAATGCCGAGACCGTTGCTTCTCAATATCATGCGTTAGGAGATGTAAAAAATCTAAGTTTTATGCTAATTCTTGCGATCTTCTGCTCCACTATAGCCTTTATCCTTTATGTTGATGCCATGCGCGTTATGGGGTTAGCACGTACCAACATTTTTGTAAATCTCATTCCGGTAGTAACGGCAATCATTGCATTCTTTCTGCTCAAAGAAGAGATTACATGGTCAAAAGCATTGGGAGTCATTATAGTAATTTTAGGGATATTTATGGTGCAGAAAGGGCGAAAATTGTAAGCAAAACAAGAAATGGGCATCTCACCTACACCTCAAACCTATGCCGTTCCTCCGAGCAGCACCCCGGCTGCAGCAAAGCAATCATCTCCAGAAAAACATCATCTTTATTTTGAGGAGCTTTTATACCGAATGCTTTCATTAACTGTGCATAAAATTGATAATCATTCCAGTGGAATGGGCAGGGGCTTACCGCCTCGAAAGGTTGCGCCACTTTAAATGATGAGGTGAAACTTCCGCCCAGTTCAATCGCAAAATTCATCGGAAGGATTAAATCTGCTAATGCAGTGGTCTCGTTTTCAAAAACAGATTGCACGCAAATAAAATCTGCCGCTTCGATAAACTCTTTAGTAAAAGGATATTCGCCTACAATATTTTCTCCAAAAAGAAATACGTTTTTGGCTTCTTTGTTGCCCAAAAGTGTTCCGGGACAAATAGAGTCGGTGGGTAAGTTTTCTACGTTCCAGTTTTTCTTAAGAAGCTCTACATAGTCGCCTTCCCATTTTCTGAATCCGGGCCCATATCCGTTATGAATACCCATATCGTACAACCCTTGTGTGTTGCAATCGGGCTTTAACAACATTAAACCGCAGAACGTTTTGCCTTGTTTTTCAGTGAGTAACATGAGATTTTTAAGCTCTTGGAACGTTTTTAAATCGCCGCTTTTTTCCGAGAAAATAAATACGGATTCCGGTGTGCCTAAAATCTCTTTCACAAATTGTGCTACCGTTTCATTTGAAATATTAGCACTTTGTAATAATTCATCATAATTGAGTGAAAAAATATGGTTTTTGTACTCATCAAAATATTGAGCTAACCCATTTACAAAAATTCCGGCGGCTAAATCATTTTTCAACATATAATAATTAACTGCCGTAATAAAAGCGTGCTCATCATTAATATGCAATCTATTATCTACACGATGAAATAATGAAGATTCCGTGCCTGTAGAAATTAAAGTAACCGGTGTGTGGTTTTCTACCCGCGAATTTTGCACTAAATGACTAACTACCGGATGCTCTTTTGCCAAATCCGTGCCCACAATGTAAATGCGTTTAGCGCCTTGCAATTCCCCAATGGGTAAATTGTCGTTTTTGTTTACATTGAACGGTAACTCATTGTTTGCCGTTTGACGCTGCATAAAATAGGTTGACCCTATCGAATTGGTACCCAAACAGGTACGCGCCAATTTTTGAATGAGGTACATCGCCTCGTTGGTGAGTTGCGGGGAAAGTAGAATAGCGGTTAGTGGTAAGTGGTTAGTGGTAAGTGGTAAGTGGTTAGTGGTTTTTGATTGGATGATTTTTATGGCTTCCTCTATTGAAATAGGCTTAAAAACTCCTTTCTCCTTTCTCCCTTCTCCCTTCTCCCTTCTCCCTTCTCCTTTCTCCCTTAGTAGAGGTTGGGTAATTCTATCTTTTCGATTAAAGATTTCATAGTCGAATTTTATATCTCTATTGATTAATCCTGATTGATTTACAAAGCCGTAGCGCGCTTTGGTGCCGTAAATATTTCCTTTGTATGCTAATAAGTCAACCTCAAACCCTTCTGAACCAAACGGGTCTATGGCGGGCAGTTTTTGATACGGGAGCGGCAAAATCTTATGGGTAAAGTTTTCGCGAAGGGCGCCGGTGGGGCAAGTGTCAATGCACAATCCGCAGGTGTCGCAGCGACTTTCTTCCAAAATGCCTTCCAAATTAGGGGTAACATACGTTTGCGAGCCCCTTTTGAAAAATGCCCACGCTTTGTTTCCGGAGTATTCCCGACAAACACGCACACATCTGCCACACAAAATACATTTGTTGTTATCTAATTCAATTTTAGGATGTTGGAAGTTAACTTCATGTTTTTGAAATTTGCCTTTGTATTTGTTTTGATTTACGCCGTAATCGGTGCAATATTTTTGCAATAAACAATCGTAAAAAGCAGAGCAGCCGCATTCTAAGCAACGATTGGCTTCTTGTTTTGCTAAAGCTTCATCCTGGTATCCCAACTCTACTTCTTTAAAATTATGGCGTTCGTTTTCAGGCAGCACCGGCATTTCGTAACGTGCGCAAGGTACGAAGCGATGTTCGTAATTTTCATCCATTGGCTTTTCAAAATTATCTTTTATAGAGATAAACGCTCTGGGTTCTTTTTCAATTTTTGCAAGTAAGTATTGCCCAATATATTTTGCGGCTGCTTTTCCGCCGGCAATGGCTTGTATAATATTGGTAGGTCCGGTAACGGCATCTCCTGCAGCAAATATTTTTGAGATATTCATCTGCATGGTGGTTTGGTTCGCATCTAACGTTTTCCATCTGTTGAGTTGTAATTCTTGCGGTTGAAAATATTGGTTGATGTGATCCAATACCTCATATTGAATTTTCTGACCGGTAGCGGGGAGTACCAAATCGCATGGCAAGTCAAATTCGCTGCCTTCAATGGGAACAATGTTTGAACGCCGCGATCCGGGCACTTTCTCAGCTTTCATTTTGATGCACTTTAATCCGGTAAGCTCGCCTTTTTCATTATAATAAACATCCACAGGTGCGGCAAGGAAAATATACTCCACGCTTTCTATTTTCGATTCGTGAATTTCGATAGGATTGGCGGGCATATCAGCTTCGGTTCTGCGGTAAAGCACAACTACATCTGTGCTGCCGCAGCGGCGTGCCGAGCGGCAACAGTCCATCGCGGTGTTTCCGCCGCCCACTACTACCACGCGCTTGCCTCGCAAGTTGGTATCGTTGTTGGTTTCGGCGTTGCGTTTCAAAAAATCAATCCCTGAAACCAAATTGGGCGCAGGTTTTTCGCCAATGCCGAGCAAATCACCGTTTTGTGCACCAATAGCGATAAAAATAGCATCGTAATTTTTGTCCAAATCAGCAATTTGCACATCTTCTCTAATACTTTTATTAGTAAAAATGTTAACCCCTAACTTCGTAATGTTTTCAATCTCTTGGTCTAATACGGCATTAGGCAAGCGATATTCGGGAATACCGTAGCGAAGCCATCCGCCGGCTGCTTCAGCACGTTCGTAAATATCTGCTTGAAAGCCTTCCAATTGCAAATAATAAGCAACTGTTAATCCGGCAGGACCACCTCCGATGATGGCAACTTTTTTTCCGTTTAATGGTTTGGGTTCAGGCATATAAGTGCGTAAGTTTGACGCAAAATCGGGTAAAATCGAAAATAGATCGAAATCTGTAACGAAGCGCTTTAAATAATCGATTCCTACGGGAATTTTATCTTCGGTAAATTGGCGGCGACATTTTTCTTCGCATGGGCGCACGCACACCCGCCCGCAAATGGCAGGCAACGGGTTGGTTTCTTTAATTAAAGCCACCGCTTGTTCGTATAATCCTTTTTCAATCAGCGACAAATAGCCTTGCACATCCACGCCTGCCGGACAAGTGAGTTTACATGGTGCTACACAATCGGCATAGTGGTTGCTCAACAGCAATTCCAATGCGGTTTTTCGCGCATCAAAAATTTCAGGAGAATTGGTTTCTATCTCCATGCCATCTTGCACAATAGTAGAGCACGCCGGCTGATGCGTTTTGAAACCCTTAATTGCCACCACGCATAAAAAGCAGGATGAAAATGGTTTTAATTTTGGATCGTGGCACAAATGCGGAATTTCTATGCCTATAGATTTACATACATTTAGGATGGTTTCACCGGCATTTGCCGTAATTTCTTGCCCATTGATGTGGAGTGTAACTGTTTTGTTCATTGAAAATTATGTTTTTATAATAATGTGGATTTCTAAAATTCTGCAAAAATACTTTTTTATGGCTATATTGAGTGGAAATGGGAGTACTAGCTAAAACTTTTTTTCCAGCACAAGAAAAAAAGAATTAGCCTCAAATTATCCCATTTTTATCCCATTTTATCCCGTTTTCACTCATTCGCGTCCCATTTTATCGCATTCGCACCTCAAAAACTCCGTCAAACCACCTTTTGAACCGTTTGTTTTAAAACGGTTCTTTGGCGGATACGGTTGTAAGTGTTTGAAAATTAGAAAGAAATATGAGAAAATAAAAGATGCTTTATGTACGTTTTGTTTTGGAGCCCGTA
>Ga0123353_10007051_pt1 | contig 15120 bp, 13 predicted proteins | sample TergutLab28metaG_3_FD_92763 | JGI IMG/M metagenome (GOLD analysis project Ga0123353, IMG submission 92763) | Labiotermes labralis P3 segment gut microbial communities from Petit-Saut dam, French Guiana - Lab288 P3 | ecosystem: Host-associated > Arthropoda: Insects > Digestive system > Gut ... | reverse complement strand
TGACAGATAATACATTTTTCCACAGCAGTACTCGTGCATTGGCTGTAACCAACCTGTGCCGGTAAGGATGCCTCCTGAGTTGTTACCGCCTGTACTTCCATATCAAGCCGATGATCTTAATATCGTCTATGAAATACCGCCGGAACATCCTCCCCGGCTCCTTGCAGAACCTGTAAAACCACTCCAATCCGCATCTGCTCATCCAGCCGGGGCACCTTTTTACGATGCCGGCTTCAAAATCGAGGGCAGCCCCGATCAGTATCGAAAGAGGGACGTCCAGGCTTTCCCTGTTGCGATACAGGAACTTTTCCTGTTTTGGCGCCCCCAGCGCCACCACCAATATATCAGGCGACGCGGCCCTCACCTTTTCGACTACTGCCCTGACTTCGTCCGGGTCGTTTTCGAAGCCCATTTTAGGGGACAATGTCCCGGCGACGCTCAACCCCCGGTATTTCCCGGTCAGATTTTTTGCGGCGATCTCAGCGACCCCTTCGGCGGCGCCCAGAAAAAACATTTTGTAATTCTTGTCCGCCGCCAGTTTGCACACTTGCGGGAATAGGTCGGAACCGCTGATTTTTTCCTTTATCGGCCTCTTGTACAGCTTCGAAATCCAGATAAGCGGCTGCCCGTCGGCTAAAACAAGGCTTGCGTTTTCATAAATCTCCAGAAACTCGGTATCCTTCTGCAGTTTTACGATATGGTCGACGTTTGGGGTGATGACATAGCTTTGCCTGGTGTTTTCCACAAGGTGCGACACCCTGTCAAGCGCTTCGGGCATTGTCAGGTTATCAATATGGATATTCATGAACTCCATGCGGCTCATCGCAAATATCCCCCCCATCGTAAAAATTCCCCTTCAGCGTGAATAGTCATCCTCAAAGCGGACGATGTCGTCTTCGCCCAGATAATTCCCGTTTTGCACCTCGATAACCTCGAGCAACATGTTGCTGCGGTTTTCGAGCCTGTGCTTCATTCCGGACCTGACATAAATGCTTTCGCCTGTGCAGACCGTTCTCTCTTCTCCGTCGATGACCACGGACGCCTTGCCCGAGACTACGATCCAGTGCTCATTCCGATGATAATGCAGCTGATAACTAAGGCGCTTGTGCGGCAGTACCGACAAGCGCTTCACTTTGTAGAAGCCGCTGTTTTCCAGGATGGTGTACGAGCCCCAGGGGCGGTACTCGGTAAGGTGGCGGTCGGCGCGCGGGTCATTCCTCTCTTTGAGGATGTTTACGACGTCCTTCACCCTCTGGGACTGGTCGCGGTGGCACACCAGCAGGGCGTCTTTCTGGTCGACGACCACGATGTCCGACACGCCGATCATCGCGATCGCCTTGTCAGCGTCGCAATAAACCATATTGTTGCCGCAGTCAAGCATGATTTCCTCGTTCAGGTACACATTTCCCTTGTCGTCCTGTTTTGTCCCGAACTTGTCATAAAAAGTCGAAAAATTACCCAGGTCGCTCCATTCGATCTCCAGAGGCATGCACAAAACGTTGTCCATTTTCTCGATCAACCCGTAATCGACCGAGATCGAAGGCGTTTTATTGAACCGCTCGGCTACGTCCGGCTCCCGGAACGCTTCATAAACCTCCGCGTTGAACCGCCGGACGGACTCCATAAACTGCGCCGAGTGGAACATGAATATACCGCTGTTCCAAAGATAGCCTTCGCTCACATAAGCGCATGCCGTCTCATAGTCCGGTTTTTCTTTGAACTCGTCGACCGCAAAGCCGCTCAGGTATGCCTTTCCGGCTTTGATATACCCATAACCGGGTTCCGGGTACGCGGGGGCGATCCCAAATGTTACAAAAGACTCTTGCGCAAGCGGGGCAGCCTTATGGATAGTATCGGCAAGGGTCTTCGGATGATCGATAATATGGTCGGACGAGAAGACCGCGCAGACGTCATGGCTGGATTTGGTTATTGCCTGGACCGCATACATAATAGCCGGGAGCGTGCCTTTGGGTTTCGGCTCGAGCAGGATGTTCTCCATTGGCAGGGCGCCGCCCAGTTCTTCGATCTGCCCGAGCACCAGGTGAAGATAATCCTTCCCCGTGACCAGAAAAAGATCCTCCAGCCGCCCCATGAGCAGGCAGCGCTCAATGGTCATTTGAAAAATGGACTTGTCCATGCCCGAGAGCTTAAGGAACTGCTTCGGGTAGTACGTCCTGCTGAGCGGCCATAATCGCGTGCCGGAACCGCCTGCCATTACGATCATCTTCATGCCTGATCAGGCCTCCTGTGATTCAATAGTTTCCCTTGCTCGGCGCCAGGGTCTGTTCCGCGCCGGCGTTTTTCCCGGGCTTCCGGAATAAATATACTTGCCGACAATGAACAACGCGGAACAAATGGCGACATTAGTCACATATGCTTCCGAAATGGCGTATATGGAAAAAGCGATGATGATTATTTTTTCCCTGGTTTCCATTTTCCTGCATAACACGATCAGCGCCAAACCCGTCAAAACCAGGTTGATAATGCCATAGCAGTACAGGTTGCCCAGGTAGTGGCTGTCGAATGTGTGAAATGCGTCCTGCCAGCGGTCTTGCCAGAAAATCTTCTCCGGGATACCGGACAGAGTCCGCCCGAAAAAAGTCGGGCCGAAAAAATCGAATGCGTAGGCGCCGTACCACAGGCGCCCTGTCAAAAACCTGTCGAGTCCATCCCACATGTTTCTCGGCGCGCCGGCAAGCCCCGCGTAAATGGCGGTCAGAAACGCGCACAGCGCCGCAAGTACCGCGTATCCATATTTCGCCGTCGCCGTGATCAGCTTGTCGAAGACCCCTTTGCCCACCTTGTCGAGCGCAATAAACACAGTGACTACGGTAAGCAGCATAAGTGCTGAGTTCGTATATGTAAACATATAAAACGACAGGTTGACGATCCATATGACCGCGAGATGCAGCGCGTTCAGCTTTTTGTAGTTGATGAATATATAGTCGATGCTGGCCCAAAGCAGAAACGCGCTGAAAGTGTTGGCGTGCCCCATAAAAAAGAAATGCCGCGGCGTCCCGGAGCCGCCCCCCCGGAACACAAAGTTGATCGACTCCTGATCGGTGACAAACACAGCGATATATATGAGCACATGAGACGCGATGCTGGCAATCTTAGTAGAGAAACTGACCTTTATGAGCCTGTCTATGTCGACGTCCTGAACGGCCATAATAAGAAGAAAGCCATAGAGAAAGAGGTTGTTCACGCTTATGTAGCTTGAGTAGCCGACAACCGCGCAAAGGGCAAAAGTAAGAGCAAGCCGCCTGACGGTATAGCGCTGGAGCGCGATTTTTGCTATCGCCGCCGCAACGCAGAGCCCGGCCAGCAGCGAATTCAAAAACTCGTTGCGTGATAGGAGCGAGCTATAGTCGAATGTGTATTTCAGGACAAACATAAAAAACGCAAAGTAAAAGAGCAGCTCGGGCGCGGTCCATGCCTGCAGGCGTAACGTATCGGCGCGGTTTTGCATCCACAGCGGCCTTTGCCTTTGTGCGCCATGTTCATTCATGCTTATTGCCGTCCTCCCTGGTAATTAAACGCGTTACGGTTCGCATTACGTTTGCATTACGGTTTGCATCACGGTTCTCTTGCCGCTTTTACCATGGCTTCGGCTATTTCAGGGAAAAACCACTTATTGCCGAACCGGTCGAAGAGGGCATAATTTTTGACCTCGTCCGCGTTGCTGTACTGTCCGCCGTTATCCCACCAGAAGCAGCTTATCCCATGCTTCCGGGCGGTTTTGACAAAGTGCGTGGCATAGAGGATCCTGTCGGCCGTATTCCCTTTATTCTGCGCGCCAAATTCCCCGATAATTATCGGGATCCCGAGGTTTCTGGCGCTCAGGCGCTCCATCATGAGTTCGGCTGGCCGCCCGTCCCTCTGCTGGTCCCAGTCAGAATAGACAGTCGTCCATTTCGCCTGGTCCTGATTCAGAATAAACTCATGCGCGCCATACCAATGGAAACTGAAAATCAGCTTCCCTTCGGCACTGTCGCGCGGTATCACAAACGAGTCCATCACCTCGTCGTCTATGCTTGCGGAATAGGATTTGATTATCAGGAACCGGCCGGCGTTGCCGCCCCCCGTGCCGCGTACGGTATCGACAAACACCTGGTTCAGCCTGTTTACGACGCCATAAGCCGCTTTATCAGACTTCACCCAGTTGTTGTTCAGATCCAGGATCTCATTGAACGCCTCAAATACCAGCTTATTGCCGTAGCCCTTGAAGTGCTCCGCTATTTGCTTCCATACAGCCGCAAACTGCTTCTCAAGGTACTCCGTATTGCCGGAGTCCGCTTTGAGCCACGGCCAGCTGCCCGACCCGGTGTCATGATGTATGTCGATGATGCAGTAGATGTCGTTGTCAAGTACATACTTCACCACCTGTTCGACCCTGTCCAGCCAGGCCTGCCTTATTACGAAATTCTCATCCATGTGGTCGGAGTACGTAACAGGCACGCGAACGGCGCCGAAACCGGCTTTTGCCACGGCATCGATCATCGCGGCAGTTGTGACAGGATTGCCCCAGTATGTCTCGTAGAATACTTCCGGGGTGGACTTCTTGAGCTCGCTATTGATGCCCCTCTTTTTGCCGTCGATGCTGTCGAGGGCGCTTCCGAGGTTCCACCCGACGCCCATCGCCTTTACGGCGGCGAAAGCATCGGTTTCCGCCGCCGCGGCGCCTTCCGCCTCTTTAATCTCCGGTTTGGCAGCCTTCGGCGTCCCGTCTTCGGGGATATAGCCCTGGCCGTGTGATGCGGCGCAGGATGTGGAAACCAGCATCGCGATGATGATAAGGATTATCCCCTTTTTTGTTACACCCATGGAAGATCATACCTCTACTTCAAGTATTCGTCGACAAATCGATTTTGTCAAGCAGCCTGTCAGACACTCCGGAGCGCACTTTACGGATGAACAGGGCGTCTTCCGCGATTATTTTATCATAGTCAGCTTCAGTCAGCACGGAAGCGCTGCCCGGGTATTCGAAGTAATGGAGATTGCGCCAGTTTACGAGCCAGCGCCTGGTTGGTTCGTCATACTTCACGCAGTTGTACTTGAACGGGGAGTTGTGGGTTATGGTATGGAAATACTCCTCGTCGGGAAACTGGATATGGGCCATTATCCGGTTATACTTCGGGTGGGAGTCATAGAAGTCCAGGAAGTGTAAGGCCAGCGGGCGGGTGACCGCCCATTGCGCCGCCCCGTAGTATATATCGAAACTTTGGCCCGCTTCATTAATGACGCCCCTTGAAAAAAACGTGCCGAAGCTCCGGAGCAGCATAAACGCGTACCGCGCGTACATTCTGGGCCTTGCGTGTTTTTTCAGGTAGAAGTCGTCATCACGCTGGTTGTATATCTTATACTTCCTCGCATAGTGCCAGTCTTTCGTCCGGGCTATCGGGCACCCGCGGATAAACTCCACGCCGGCGTGCGAGTCAAAGTAACCGATAATGTCTTCATTGGAACGTATTGGGTAGTCAAGGTTTTGCAGGGTCATGAAATAGTCATAGCGCCTCCCGGACCCCATAGCCTGGCGCAATAATGCCACTGTGGCTTTAATGGCGTTGAACCCGCCCCAATAGACATCGACCCTCTCATCGGTAAAACAAACGCGCGGTATCCCCGAAAGCGCGGCAGTGAACGGCCCTATGTCCGATTTCCGGTCGACATGGATATACATATCGAAATCGTCACAGCGCGCCAGCTTTGACGAAACGCGCGCAACCATGGGGGCGTCAGTGTGGCACAGGTTTAAGAAAGCTATCCTCATAAACTACCTTACCGGTTATCTGACAAACTCGTAACGCGCCAAGTTTAGGATCGACGCGCATATGAACAGTAAAAAGTGCCATTCGTGTTTGAGCATAAAAAGCGGGATGGTCCTGATCCCGGGCTTTGGCCCGAGCTTCAGGGAGCGCGCCGCTTCCCGCGCGGCGTCAGCCTGTGCGTACCGCAGCCAGGCGCGGTACCTTTCGGCAAAAGACATGCCGGTATCTCGCTTGCGGGCAAACATGAAGGCGAGTTCCAGGCTTGACATAACCACCGTCCCGAGCCAATAAGGCGTGATGTCTGCGCCGCAGCGCTTTATGATCCTTTCAGTCAGCGCCTTTCTTGCGGTGATGAGCCGGAGCTTTCCGTCCAGCTTTGCGACGGCGTCGTTCTCGTAGGTGGCGATCGTCGAGGACTCGCGGTATACGAGATAATAATAGCATTTGTGCAGGACATAACACCGCGCTGCGCAACTGAGCAGATCCGAAATGAAAACCGTATCTTCGCCGACCCTCAGGCTTTCGTCGAACGCCAGGCCGTTCTCGCGGATAACGCCGGCTTTGGTCATGCAGCGCCACAACGCAGGGTTTTCTACATACAACCCTTCGGCGTCGCCTTTCACCCACTGATAAATGTTGTCGAGGGAAATGCCGACAAAGCGGGAAAGCAGGACCGGGATGACAGACTCCGCCTCGTAAGCGCCTTCCGGGAAGACAGGCAGGCTGGTCAACGCGACTTTGCCGTCGCGATACCGGTGATACCCGTATATCAGGACGTCCGCATCCCTTTCGCGTATCGTTGTCAGCAACTCGCCGCATGTTTGGGGCTCGATAAAATCATCGCCGTCAAAGAACAGGAAGTATTCGCCCCGCGCCGCCTTGATGCCGGTATTCCGCGCGGCGGAAACCCCTTCATTTTGCTTGTTGATGACTTTGATCCGGCCTTCCCGCCCGGCGTAGCCATCAATGATCTGAGGCGTCGCGTCGGTCGAACCGTCGTTAATGACTATGACCTCAAAATTCGAAAACGTCTGGGCTAATATGCTGTCAAGGCAACGCTCTATATATCCCGCGACATTATACGCGGGTATAATAATGCTGATATCCAAGCTACCCATTATATGGTTTCTCCTCAACCATCACCGCCGCGTCGCTCTGCTGATCCGGGGGATCACAGCAAGCAGTTCCCCCTCGTCGACCGTGCATTGCCTGACCGAGCGAAGCGTCCGGGTATAAAGCTCCGTCAAAATCACGATCACACATGCAAGGATAAAGGCCGCTCCGGGCGCGAGCAGGACGATGCTCATTCTTCCGCTGGAGTCGACAAGGTCCGCCGACCGGGCGGCGTCAATCACGCGGACGGTCCTGTTGCCGGTCATAACAGATACCTGCGTCACGAAGCTTTCAGCAGCCGCGTTGGCCACCAGTATGGCCAGCCGCGGCGAGTCGCTGCGGGCGCTTATTATGAGTAAATATGAACTGTCTTCGTATATGCGGACCATCCTCCGGATCTGGTTCACAGTAAGGTTCTCGCCTTCAAGGAGCGCCGCCGCGTACTGGCAAACCCGGTCGCTGGTCGCAAGCCCGGAATAATTGGTGATTATTGAGTGTCCCGAAACCTGCCCCTGATCCCTGCCGAACGCGACGCTCAACGTCGCTGCGGCATTATACTCGACGACTGCGGGCCGGAACGCCGCGAACAGCAGCCCGGCGAACAGGCCGGCCCCTGTTATCAAAACAATCAGCAGCTTATTCCGGAACAACGATAGCAGGACCTGTTTCATGTCCTCCGAAGTGTATTCATTCACGAGTACGCGCCTCCTGGGTTATAGTATTGCTTTAAATAATCAAACACAAAAAACAAGAATATCAAATTCGTCCGCGTAGCGGACACAACCATTCTGACTTCTGACTCCTGACTTCTGACTCCTTGCAAACGACCTTAGGTTGCAGACGCAGTCTGCCGTATGTTATTATTTATTATGCAGGAAATTCTTTTTAGACAGCAATATAACTACGCTTCCGGTACAGCAGCCGAACAGCCCGATCAGATAAATCGCCTGCATAAACCTTGAGGCCAAAAACGCGTCGAAAGCCGTTGTGACCGGCTCCGGCCATCGCATGTCCGCCTCGGAAACGGCAGTATACGACTTGTTCAGGACCGGCAGCCTTACCGAAACATTATTTGTCCTGTCGATCCCGGAGCCCTCGTCTTTGTAACTGATCGTCAAGCCGGCCGAAATGCTCGTGGTCGACGTCAAATCGACATTTCCGGTCAAATACTTAAATTCCACCGAAGCCTCGCCCCCCGGCGATATGAGCGGCACGTAAGCCTGGTTTACGCCATCGAATTCGACAGGCTCCCCCTCGCCGATCCATCCTGAGACAAGCACGCCTGTTACGCTGGTCGTCACGCTGGTGTTTCTCAATACAAATACCGCAGTGCCGGCTTCCCCCGCCGTAAGCCCGCCGCCCTCGACATAAAGGTCCTCTATGATCACCCGGCTTGGCACGGCGTCGGACCCGGATGAAGCTTCGGGGCTCTCCTCCGCAGCCGATACCCGGGGGTGGAAAGACAGCATCAGCAGGGCGGCTGCCATCGCAAGAGCAATTTTCAATAATTTTTCAGCCATCGGTCTATGTACCTCTCCCCACGTTAAGAATAAAACTTCCTGTACTGCCCCAGACTCATCGAGTTTACTACGACGCCATAGTATTTATCCGCATACGGCTCAACGGCGATCCTGGCGCTTTGGAGCTGTTTTTTCGTGGTAAGATTCAGCGAGCACACAAGGACTATGCCATCGGCAAGGGCAAACGCAGCCGACGCGTCCGGGTAACACACGACCGGCGGGCAATTGAGAATAACATAGTCGTATCTGTCTTTTGCGCGCGAGATGAACTCAGCCATTTTGCCGGATCGCAGAAACAAAGCAGGGGTCTCCAGACGCTCCCCGCACGGGGTATAGTCGAGGTCCGGCGTGTTTGTTGGGCGGATAACCGAATCGATATCGGCGCGCCCGCGCAAATAAGTGCTCAGCCCGCTATCAGTTGCCGAACCTTTTCTGGTATCGGCGTCAACATACAGCGTTTTTTTACCGGTTTCAGATAATACGGCGGCAAGGCTGACGGCGACCATCGTTGACCCGTTTTTGCGGCCGCAGCCGGTAAACAGGACGACTTTCTTCCCATGGTGGTTATGGTAGTCATATATCTTTACCGCCAACCTCGACACCGCATCCCTGATCATTGAACTCTTCTCGGGAAAAAAAACATCTGGGCCCGGCTCCGGACGTCTCCTCCCTCCTGTATTAATCACTACTTTTTCGATCTCCTTCCTGAGGAGGGCTGCCTCACTGGGTTTTAAACTCGTTTTCAAAATCATCTTACCTTATCTTCCCTTATCGTCTTCGTTCTGCCGAAAACCGCAGCTTTACTTTGAAATAAGCCCCGAGGCAGGAGTAGCATCCTCTTTGCAGCAGAGCGTACTCGAATTTTTTATAAAATGGCGACAGATACTCTATCCTGACCCCGCTCATAACGCCCTTGATAGCGGCATCGTCCATGCAGCATCCGTACATGCTGCCGATATCCCGGATCCGCCGGCTGCGGGCATAGCCCCGAAGCAAGTCGGTAATGATCGAAAAGAACTGCCGGTACATGGCGACCGATAACGACTCGTCGTAGTTTTCCGAGAGATAGTCTATGCGGCTGTCAAACAACGCGCTCAAATCAGATACTTTTCGTTCCAGCCCGGTGGTCTTCATTTTCCCGCCGGCGTGGATCCGGTAGTAGACTAGGCATACATCCGACAAACGGAAGTCTTTTGCCTTCCGGGCAAAATCCAGGATAAAAACCGTGTCCTCGCATGTTTTCAGCTCTTTTCGGAAAACCAGGCCGTTCTTGATTATGGTCTGCCTGCGCAGGAGCTTGCCCCAGCATGCGTTCATCAGCGTAGTGGAAAGCAGCGCGCGCTTTATGTCGCAGCCTGTCGGGAATTGCTCTTTCTTAGTCACACCGGACTCGAACAGGTCGTAGTACCCGTATGCGATCATGTCGAAACCGCCTTCGGCTGCCCGGTCGAGGATTTCGCGCCAACATGCCGCATCAAGATAGTCGTCCGCGTCGAGGAACAATACATAAGCGCCTGACGCTGCGGCCAAACCTTCGTTCCTGCTGTCGGAAACCCCGGTGTTAGCTTTGCTAATGAGTCGGAAACGCGCGTCCCCGGCTGTCAACTGCCTGCACAACCCATTCGTCCCGTCGGTCGAGCCGTCGTCGATTATTATGCATTCCATTTCCGCCGAGGGGCAAGCCTTCACGGAGTCCAGGCATTCCCGCAAGTACTTTTCCCCATTATATACCGGGATTATCACGCTGACAAGCATAACTGTCTCCTGCAAGGCCGACTTTACCTTTTGCGCGCCTTTTTAATGAGGGCTGTCACCCGGAAAATCGCGGCTAATGTGCGGAAACGCCGCTTCGCGAGCAGCCGTATCTTCATGCGCGTTTTCCGGTCGAACCTGGCAAGGTACGGGTTCGACAAGTAATCTTTGTCAAGCTTCTCGACAGCCTCGACCAGACTGCCCAGCAGCTCCCGCGGGCCGCCCGCCAAAAGGGCCATGACAGCCTGCACGACCAGCATCTCGTGAACCGCCTTGACGACAAGCAGCGGGCGGTACTCATCCAGCAAACCCCTGCGCCCATACCAGTTGAAGATGATTTCGAACACCTCGACTATATCCCGGACCCGCCTCTCCGCCCCGCCGCTTTTTGTGATAGAACCCTCACGCTGGAGATAATGATATAACGGGGGATCGATGCAGACGATACTGCCCGAGCACGCCAGCAACTGCAAGACCGTCGCGTTGTCCTCAAACCAGAGCCCCTCCGGGAACTGTATGCCGTTGCCTGCATAAACCTCGCGCTTCACTACGCGCAAACACGCGGAAGGGAAACCCAGCAGCAACTCCTTGGCTTGGGACAGGCTCAACCGCTCTCCGCACGGGATAAAGCTGTCCGCCAAAACCCCGCCGAGGCGTTCAGGGATCACGCGGCCGTCTTGACCCACGAGGCAGCCGCCGAACACCAGCATATCAGGATAATCATGTTCCCGCAGCGCGTCGGCGATCGTACCCAAAGCGCCTTCCGCTATAGTATCGTCGCCGTCGACAAAAAAGATGTAGCGCCCGCGGGCACGCCCTATCCCCGCGTTCCGCGCGCCGCCCAGCCCCTGGTTCCCCTGGTGGACGACCACTGCGGCCGAAGGGTACAGCCCGGCATACTCGTCGCATATCTCCCCGCAGCGATCCGGAGAACCGTCGTCGACAAGGATCAGCTCCATGTCGGAAAACCCTTGCTGCAGCACGGAATCCAGACACTTGCGCAGATATATTTCCACTTTGTATACAGGGACAATTACGGACAGAAGCACGTCGGTAGTTTGCCTTCCTTTATGATGATGATCCCATTTCCGGGCCGAAATACGCTTTCAGGCGAAGGAACAGCGGAGCGGCAGCGCAGAAAAAACGATAGACGAAGGCGTTTTGCGCTTTCATAAAACGCGCGTGGCGGCCTTTGTCGCCGGCAAGCACGGTATTTTTTCGCCAGTGGGGGAATGCGTCGTTCAGTTCCCGGTAATTCGATTTCAGCGCTTTTTTTCTCTGCGACCTGTCCGGTATCCGGCACATGCGCACAAAAGAGCTGCAAAGGAGAATGCGCGCGTACATGTATTCAAGTTCCGTTTCAAACCGGCTGTAGAACCCCTTCTGCTCGTAGAAATCGAGGATACCCTTGAGTATTTCAAAAATCTGCATCGTCTTTATCGAGCTGGCGTTATTGAGCGACTCTTTGCGCTGGACATAATGGACAGGCGCTATATCAACATAGGCATAGCCGGTAATGTACGGCACGAGCCTGGCAAAAAAAGATACGTCCTCATATATCAGCCCGAACGGGAACCGCACATTCGTCGCGACGAGCCAGGAGCGGCGATAGATCTTGTTCCAGACTATATGCCGGCCGTAGCACAAAAGCTCTTTGGGATCATAGTATTTCACCATTGTTTCGGTGTCTTCGTACCCGGCAAAGGTGTGGTGCAGGTTGCATTCCACGATGTCGGCGTCGCTCTCCCGGGCTTTGCAGTACATGATTTCGAACATTTCCGGATCAGCGAAATCGTCCGAGTCCAGATAGCCGACGTACTCGCCGGTTGCGAATTGAAAACCGTAATTTCTTGCGTCAGAAAGGCCCCCGTTTTCCTTTCTGACGCAAATGATTTTTGTATGCAAATCAGCGTAACTCTTAAGTATTTCCGGTGACGAATCCGTTGAACCATCGTCAACGGCCACGATCTCGATTCCTTCGAGGGTCTGGTTTAACAGGCTGTCCAGACATCTCCCAAGGTATTTTTCCATATTGTAGACGGGTACGATCACGCTGACATTTATCATGCTGCTGCGCCCTAAAACGCGCCCCGGGTCGACAGTACGACTTTGACTGTCATCAGGATGAGCTTGATGTCCAGGAGCACAGACCATTCGTCTATGTATTTCTCATCCAGTTTCACCACGTCGTTGAAATCCAGTATCTGGCTGCGCCCGTTGACCTGCCACATCCCCGTGATTCCGGGCTGGATGCTGATGCGCCGCCAATGCTCGAGCTCATACTTCTTTACCTCCTCAAGCGTGGGGGGCCGGGTCCCGACGAGGCTCATCTCGCGCTTGAGCACATTGATCAGCTGCGGCAGTTCATCGATGCTTGATTTGCGGAGGAAAGCCCCGACCCTTGTGATTCGCGGGTCGTGGTCTATTTTGAACATCATGCCGTCCTTGAACATGTTCATTGACGCCAGCTCATTTTTTCGCGATTCGGCATCGATGTACATAGAGCGGAACTTGTAGATTTGAAACACGTTCCCGCGTATCCCCGCGCGTTTCTGCTTGAAGAAAACCGGACCCGGCGAATCGATCTTGATAGCGATCGCCGTGATGATGAAGAGCGGCGCCAGCAGTATGAGCCCTATCACAGCCCCCGTAATGTCCATAACGGATTTTACGAACAATTGCAGCTTATCCAAAGAAACGCTGTGGTATGTGATCACCGGGTATGTCCCGATGCTGCTGACGTAGCTCTTTGAAACTGGGAGATCCAGATTGTCAAGAATGACCCGGGCGGTCACCCCCATGCTGTCGCACACTTCGATCAGCGGCTGGATCGCGATCATTTCGTCCTTGCTTCCAAAGGTAAAGACGAAATGGACCTCGTCTACCGAAGTTTTCACCAATAGCTGCGAGAAAGCGTCGGCGCTTTGCAGGGAAGGGTCGTTATAAGTAATAAAACTATCGACCTTCAGCTTTATTGACGTTTTATCGATAAACCCCATGTACTGCTTGAGCGTGGCGTCGTCCCCGATGAACAGGACGTGGCTGTACCCGTTGCCCCGTTTGGTTTTCTTGAATACGCGGATGGCGATCCTTTCGGAAAGGACCAGCGCGCAGGATAGCGCGCAAAACACCACGAAAAGCAAGCGGCTGGTCTGCCCGATTTTTCCGAGAAAAACCACGACGCTCAAACTCGTCCCCGCGATGGCGGTCGACGTCACCACGCGTTTGATCACGCGATCCAGGTAAAAGAACGTCGTGATGTTGTACATCCGAAAGAATAACATGCTTAGCGTAAAAATAACGGCAAAAATCGCGTATATCCAGATGTGCTCAGAGAAAATAAGATTGCCCCTGACGCTCCAGTAGATGTTGTTAGCGATACAGTAACTGCAAAAAATTACGGCATTGTCCAGTAAAATATGCAGAATGTTGAAATTTGCCGTGCCATTTCGTTTGTTCATTTTCGCCCCCGGGCCGGTTGCGGCCATTGGCTGCAACCGGCTTATTTGTCTATTGCTGGTCTACTCCACCGTTAGCACAAGCCCGATTCTCAGAAAATCAGGATTCGGACCGATAACACTGCGGTTTGCTTCGTAAATCTCCACCCAGCGGATGCCTGTGCCGTAATACTTCTGGGAAATCTTCCATAGGGAATCCCCTTGCACTACCGTGTGCTGCCTGATTGCGGCCGGCGTCTCTTCGAGCGGGACCTCGATCTCATCGAACTGACCGAATTCATTGCGTTCTATGATGCGCACCTCGCGCGTCGCCACGGCCTCAAATCCCAGGTCGTTGACGACTTTGTACCGTACGGTATACGTGCCCGCCTTGCTTGTATCGGGCTTGCCGATGATCTCTATCCTGCCGGATAGGTCATCGTTGTTGAAATCGATGGCGCGCGCCCCTTGTTCGAAATATGGCGTCCCCCCGAGATGCAGCACTATCGGGTTAGACCCGATCGGCGCGATAGCAGGCTCCGGTATAGGCAGCGGAACTTCCGGATCGATTATGCCCTTCGAAGTCTCCGGCATCAGCAGCTCGATCGAGTACTTGCTGTTCCCGCTTGCTTTGGTGACTCCGACGACGAGCTCGTATTTAGCAGCGTCGATCCGGTACTGCTTCGTCCCCGCGGCGGTGAAAGTATCCGTCAATACGGTTTTCTTGGTCGCCGTATCGACGAGCCTGACGGAGATCGTCATATTGTTGTCGATGGCGGTCACCTTCAGGTCCATGAAACCCAGCTCCTGGCAGACTATGCCGGTATGGGTCACGATCCCCCCCTGCTTTGCCTGGCCGCTGAGGCCGTACTTGACCCTGGGCTCCTTTGCTTCCGTCGGCGCGACGATCCGCACATTCCGGGTGGCGGACGACGAAAGCCCGCTCGCAGGGCTGGTGACTCTGTATGTGATCGTGTAGGTACCTGGCGTATTGCGGCTGATGCTCCCCGAAACGGTAACCAGATTGGAGATGTCCTTCCCGTCATAGTCGACTGCGCGGGCGCGCTGCTCCGTATACGGAGTGCCGCTGTTGACGTGCAGGACGATGGGATTGGAGCCGTTGACCGTGATTTTAGGCGCGGTGGGGGGTACCACGACCACCGGCTTGGGGTTGACGATCACTGTCCTGATTGCCCGCGCCGACATGCCTTCGGAGTCGGTGACGTCATATGTGACGGTGTATATCCCGGGCGTCCAGATGTCGGTTGTATTCGTGACGCCGACTTCTTTTGTCAGGTCTTTGTTCTTGCAGTCGACCGCGCTGAAACCCGGCTCGACATAAGGCTGGCCATACTCCAGCGTCATTTCGCCGGCGCCGGATAAATTGATGGTCGGCGGCGTCCAGGTGATCTGCGGGTTTTCCGGGGGTATGGGCGGCTCTGACGGAGGTTCGGGTTCTCCCGGACCCGGGCCCATCGCCGACAACTGCGCGGCTTCGAGCGTCCTCCCGATGTTTATCATGCCGTACCC